>Ga0210040_10000586_pt1 | contig 60523 bp, 52 predicted proteins | sample CryGeyCG12114_NA_FD_185462 | JGI IMG/M metagenome (GOLD analysis project Ga0210040, IMG submission 185462) | Groundwater microbial communities from aquifer - Crystal Geyser CG19_WC_8/21/14_NA (SPAdes) (version 2) | ecosystem: Environmental > Aquatic > Deep subsurface > Groundwater | place: USA...
AAGCGGGTTTTAAAGCGCCACTTTCCGAAAAACTAAGCCAGAAGCTTTTTTGTTTGCAGCATTCCTTACTGGAAAGAAATGTATTCGGCCTGACTTTCCCGAACCCGGTTGGTTTGGCCGCCGGATTCGATAAAAACGCGCAGTTAGTTGATGAATTGGCCCAATTTGGCTTTGGTTTCCTGGAAATTGGCACAGTAACGCCACGGCCGCAGCCCGGTAACGACCAGCCGCGCCTGTATCGTTTACCCCAGGATCAGGCCTTACTGAACCGCATGGGTTTTAATAACCAAGGAGTAGAAGTAGCGGCGGCCCGGCTGAAAAATCGCAAAAGTAATATCTTAATAGGAGGCAACATTGGTAAAAACAAAACCACACCTAACGAAGAAGCACTGCGGGATTATCAGTATTGTTTTGATGAGTTGTATGAGGTAGTAGATTATTTTGTAGTAAATGTAAGCTCGCCCAATACCCCGGATTTACGGGCTTTGCAGGATAAAGAACCTTTGCGTTTTCTGCTGGATGCCCTGCAACGCCGGAACATGCTCAAGCCAAAAGCCAAACCTTTGTTACTGAAAATAGCGCCGGATTTAAACGAAACGCAGCTGAATGACATTATTGAAATTGCCATTGAAACAAAGTTAGACGGCATTATTGCTACTAATACTACTATCAGCCGGGAAAACTTAATAACCGAAGAACATAAAGTAAAAAAAATGGGAGCCGGCGGCATTAGCGGTAAACCGCTGCGGTTAAAGGCTACCGAAATAATAAGCTATTTGCGCCGGAACCTACCGGAGTCGATTCGCATTATAGGCGTGGGCGGCATTATGACGGCCGAAGATGCTTTAGAAAAACTGGCCGCCGGCGCCGACTTGGTGCAGTTATATACGGGCTTTATATACGAAGGCCCGGCCTTAATTAAACAGATAAACAAAAAGATATTAGAGGGTAAATTTTCTGAACAGTAGGGAAGAAGGATTTACCTGAAAAGGCGTAGATTTGAATTTTATTAGCGTATGGCAAACAACACGTACAAACGGGAAAAAGAGACGGCACCGCGGGCAAAGAATGTACCTCGCTCCACTAACGATCAAACCATTAAAAGCACTCCCAGAGCAAGAAAAGAGAAAACTACGGCTTCCGGGCCGAAGGTGAGTTTTTCCTTTTTCGGTTTTCTGCGCGACCGTCGGTTTCATCTTTTTATTGGTTTGTTGTTTCTGCTGGGGTCACTTTACCTGTGTATTGCCTTTGTTTCGTATTTATTTACCGGCCATGCCGACCAGAGTGTAGTAGAAGCGCTGAAAAGCACCGATCTGAAAGAAGCCGGTGTTGAATCGGAGAACTGGCTGGGGCTGGTAGGCGCCTGGATATCGAACCTGTTTATTTACAAAGGTTTTGGTTTGGCTTCTTTTTTTGTAGTGCCGATTTTGTTTTTTATTGGCTATAAAATTGTTTTCCGGAGCCGGAATATCTCCCTTTCTTATGTATCTACCATTTGTCTTTTTAGTTTATGCTGGTTAAGCTTGGTGTTTGGGTATATGGTATTACATACCAGCAGCGTAGATATTTATAATTTTCTAGGCGGCGCCATTGGCTACGAAACTGCTCTCTGGCTCGACAGCCTGATTGGTTGGGGTACTATTCCTTTACTGGCTTTCTTTTTATTATCCTTTATTATATTCTTCTTTAACGTTACCAGCCTGGCATCAGGTAAAAAAGCCGCCGCCGAAGTGGCTATCGCCACCGCCAATACTTTTACTGCCGATGCTGCTACCTACGAACAAACCGCTACCGGTTTAAATCATTACAACAATCCAGCGGCTACTTTAGATGCAGAAGAAGCGTTAGAACCAGCTGATGATCTGCTGGCCGATGAAATGCTGACGGATGAAGATGACTATACGGACGAGGAGGAGGAAGAATTTATTGAAGAAGATGAGGAAGAATTATTTGATGACGAACACTTCGAACTGGAATTAAAACCCGGACCTGCGCCGTCGGTAGTGGCTAAACCAATGGCTGCTCCTTCGCTGGCGCTGGATATTGTACCGGCCGTTTCGGAAGAAGATAACTTGTTTGCCGACGAGAAAGAACCAGCTTTTAAAGCACCGCAGGAAGCCCCGGACCTGAAAATTAAAAAAATACAGGAAGAGGAAATAGGTACTTTCTCCGAAAATTACGATCCTACTTTAGACTTAGCCCGTTACCAGTACCCAACTTTAGACTTGCTTAACGAGTATAGCGCCGCCAGAATACAGGTTTCGAAAGAAGAACTGGAAGCTAACAAAGACCGCATTGTAGAAACTTTGGGTAATTACAGTATTGGTATTGCCAGCATTAAAGCTACCATTGGGCCTACCGTTACCTTGTACGAAATTGTGCCGGATGCCGGGGTGCGGATTTCCAAAATCAAAAACCTGGAAGACGATATTGCCCTGAGTTTATCGGCCTTGGGTATCCGGATTATTGCGCCTATTCCGGGCAAAGGCACTATTGGTATAGAAGTGCCGAACAAAAAGAAAGAAATGGTATCCATCAAATCTATTCTTTCTACCGAAAAATTCCTGAAAAGTGAAATGGATTTACCGATTGCTTTTGGGAAAACCATTACGAACGAAGTATTTATTACCGATCTGGCCAAAATGCCACACTTGCTTATGGCAGGTGCAACCGGACAAGGTAAATCGGTAGGGTTAAACACCATTTTAACTTCGCTCATCTATAAAAAACACCCGTCGCAGTTAAAGTTTGTGCTCGTCGATCCTAAGAAAGTGGAGCTTTCTTTATTTAATAAAATAGAACGCCACTTTTTGGCCAAACTGCCCGATTCCGAAGAACCAATTATCACGGATACCAAAAAGGTAATAAACACGCTGAATTCGTTGTGTATGGAAATGGATATGCGGTACGATTTATTAAAAGATGCCGGCTGCCGTAACCTAAAAGAATACAACCTGAAATTTGTAGAGCGGAAGTTAAGTCCCAAAAAAGGCCACCGGTTTATGCCGTTTATCGTGCTGGTGATAGATGAGTTAGCCGATTTAATGATGACCGCCGGTAAAGAAGTAGAGACCCCGATTGCCCGTTTGGCCCAGCTGGCCCGCGCTATTGGTATTCACTTGGTAGTGGCTACCCAGCGGCCTTCGGTAAACGTAATTACGGGTATTATTAAAGCCAACTTTCCTTGCCGTATTTCTTTTAAAGTAACATCCAAAATAGATTCCCGCACCATTCTGGATACCGGTGGTGCCGACCAATTAATTGGCCAGGGTGATATGCTGTTCTCCGTTGGTTCCGACCTGATCCGGTTACAGTGTGCGTTTGTAGATACCCCGGAAGTAGACCGCATTTGCGACTTTATCGGCGACCAACAGGGGTACAACGATGCATATTTATTGCCGGAATTTGTAGGAGATGAAAGTGGCAGTGAGAAAACTGATTTTGATCCGGCCAACCGCGACTCGATGTTTGAAGAAGCAGCCCGCATTATTGTAACGCACCAGCAAGGCAGTACTTCTTTGTTGCAGCGGCGTTTAAAATTAGGTTATAACCGGGCCGGCCGCCTTATCGATCAATTAGAATCGGCCGGCGTGGTAGGTCCGTTTGAAGGCAGCAAAGCGCGCGAAGTTTTAATTCCGGATGAATACAGTTTGGAACAGTTATTGAATAATATGGGTAAGAATTAACCATAAATAAGAATAAACCAATTGTATGAAAAAAATATCCGCTTTTCTGCTGGCTTTAATAGCTTTTGTGCAAGTAGCTTTTGCACAGAAAGATCCCAAAGCCAGTGGGATATTAGATGCGATGAGCCAGAAGTACCAGTCGATGAAAGTTTTTAATGCGCTTTTTACCCAAACGCTGGAAAACTCAAACAATAAGTTAAAAGAATCCATGCAGGGCGATATTACCGTGAGTGGTAATAAATTTCATTTAAAACTGAAGGACCAGGAAATAATAAATAACGGAACAACCATCTGGACCTACATGAAATCGGAAAACGAAGTAAATATTTCGGATAACGATCCGGATGAACAGCAGATGTCGCCGAATGCTATCTTTACGTTGTATAAAAAAGGTTATAAATATAATTTCGTAAACGAAATAAAAGAAGCCGGACAAACTTACAACATCATTGATTTAGCGCCGGAAGATAAAAGTAACCAGGTTTATAAAGTACGTTTGCAGATAAACAAAAAAGACAACTCGGTTAAAAGCTGGACCATGTTCCGCAGCAATGGTAACCGTTACGTATATACCATTAAAGAATTTAACGCTAACCCAACGGTAGAGCCCAACTACTTTGCTTTCGACAAAGCAAAATATAAAGGTGTTAAAGTGATAGATTTGCGGTAGTAATTATATTGTTAGTTATTAGTCGTTAGTATTAGATAATTCTTTTAAAATTCTTTACACCCGGTATTTTTGTATTTAATATTTGGCACTTTACTGATTTTAATAAGCATAGTATAAACAAAAAGAGCTGCCTCCACCTGGTAGCTCTTTTTGTTTTTATTTGATTTAACAAGTAGGGCTAGTACGAAAATAATTATATATTTTTCATCAGGTGTAATTTTAAAACCCCTACCTCTCCAAAATAGGAGGGGAGCTTTTAAACTCATTTTTAATAAAGCAAAATGTATATTGATAATTGTCTAACTACTTACTAATTCCTAGCCTCAATAAAAATTAATTCTGCTAGCTTTGCTTCTGGTTTTCTGTTTTAAACAGAAAACCAGAAGCAAAAGGCTGTTATTACCGTTAACAGCTAATTAATAATCGCTAATTGCTAACCGCTAACCGCTACTTATGACTCAACAGGAGCTTTTCCAAAATATTCAGCGTAAACAATCTTACCTGTGCATCGGCCTGGACACTGATATAAAGAAAATTCCCGCGCATCTGTTAACCGAACCCGATCCGGTTTTTGCCTTTAATAAACAGATAATTGATGCCACTGCCGATTTGTGCGTAGCTTATAAACCCAACATTGCTTTTTATGAAGCCTTAGGTCCTAATGGTTGGGAAAGCCTGGAAAAAACCTTACTATATATTCCTAAAGATATTTTTACCATTGCCGATGCCAAACGCGGCGATATCGGGAACACGTCGGAATTATATGCCCGTACTTTTTTCGATTACTATCATTTTGATTCGGTAACGGTAGCACCTTACATGGGCGAAGATTCGGTAAAGCCGTTTTTGATAAAGCCGGATAAATGGGTTATTCTTTTAGCCTTAACTTCAAATCCGGGCGCGGCCGATTTCCAGGTATTGCCCCTGGGGGCGTCTGCAGAAGCAGACGGCCAAAAGTTTTTATTTGAGGAAGTGCTGGAAAAAAGCCAAGCCTGGGCTAGTACCGATCAGTTGATGTTTGTGGTAGGCGCCACCCGTACCGATTACATAGAGCGCGTCCGGAAGAAAGTACCAAACCACTTTTTGCTGGTGCCGGGTGTTGGCGCCCAGGGCGGCAGCCTAAAAGAAATATCGCGACTGGCTCTTAATAAAACGGGGGGCTTGCTGGTAAACTCTTCCCGCAACATTATCTACGCCAGCTCCGGCCAGGACTTTGCCCTTAAAGCCCGGTTAGAAGCGCAGCGTTTGCAAGAAGAAATGGCAGAATACCTGCACCAATACCTGCCGGCAACCACCTGACGTAATTACCAGCAATAGAAAGCTTAAAGTCATTCTAAATTTTTATTATATTTGGTAAGAATGAAAGAAGATTTTCTACATTATGTCTGGCTGCATCAGTATTTCGATAAGCAGCAACTCATTTGCTCTACCGGCGAAGCAATTCAGGTTTTCCGGACGGGTTTGCTGAACTCCAATGCCGGTCCTGACTTTCTGGATGCGCAGGTAAAAATCGGCCCGGAAACCTGGAATGGCAGTGTAGAAGTGCACCTGAAAGCATCGGACTGGCTCCGGCACCAACACCAAACCGACCCGCGCTACGACCAGGTGGTGCTGCACGTAGTCTGGGAAGATGATCAGCCGCTGCGCAGAACCGACGGCAGTTTTATTCCGACCATTGCCTTACAGGAACGGGTGCAACCAAATCTGTTGCAAAGTTACCTTAATTTAAAAAAAGACAAACCTACTATTCCCTGCGGTCCTTTTATCAGCCAGGTTCCGGGTTTGCCGGTTATGCAAATGCTGGACCGGGTGTTAATAGAGCGCCTGGAGCAAAAAGCCCAGCGCATAACAGATTTGCTGCAAAGAAATAAGCAGGACTGGGAAGAAACAACGTACCAGGCGCTGGTTTCTAACTTTGGTTTTAAAATTAATCAGGTGCCTTTTTTGCAGCTCAGCCAACTCTTACCTTTTGCCATTATCCGGAAACATAGCGGTCAGCTTTGGCAACTGGAAGCCTTGCTTTTTGGCCAGGCCGGTTTTTTACAAGATGTTCCGGTCAACGACGATTACCTGCAAAAGCTGCAACAGGAATATATTTATCTCCAACATAAATATAAACTAACGGCTGGAATGACGGTCGCTGCTTGGAATTTCCTGCGTTTGCGGCCTGCTAATTTCCCCACCGTTAGGTTGGCCCAATTAGCTGCCTTTTTGCGAGACAAAAACCATTTATTTTCTCTTTTGCTGGCGTTGCCCGATTTGCCGGCTTATCTAAAATTTTTAGGAGGCGCAGTATCGCCTTACTGGCAAAAGCATTATATGCCGGGCCGGGAAAATAAAACCTTAGCGTTGGAAATGGGGCAGGAAAGTAAAATAAATCTTTTAATCAATACAGTAGTGCCTTTGCTATTTGCTTTTGGCCGTTACCACGATAAACAGGAATTAATAGACAAGGCAATTGCTTTGCTGGAAAGCTTACCCGCCGAGAAAAACAACATCACCCGTATTTATACCGGTTTAGGTCTAAAAAACAAAGCGGCCGCCGATTCACAGGCTTTTATACAGTTAAACCAGAGCTATTGTGAGCCTCGAAACTGCTTATATTGCAGCGTAGGGCATTATATACTCCGCACCAAGCTCGCCAGCCCATGATTTTTTTCTTTTATTTACTAAACGGCTTTCTTCTGGGCGGAATAATCTATGCTTTCCGGCGACGACAAAGATCTGTTTTTATTGAAAAATGGTTTTTCCCGGCGCTTTTTCTGAAACTATTAAGCGGGCTGCTGATTGGTTTTTTTTACCAGCAGTATTATGCCGGGGGCGATACTTTCCTGTTTCAGTCCCAATCGTGGTTACTTACCGAATACCTGAAAGAAAGCCCGGGTGCTTATTTCGGGTTGTGGTTTACCGGTACTTTTGAAAGCGAAACCGTCCGGAAGGCGATGGTTTTTCATACGTATTCCAATTCTTATTTCCTGGTTTTGCTGCTCAGCATCCTGAATTTGCTTACTCAAAACCAGTACTTTTTAAATGCCCTTTACTTTTCGCTTTTCAGCTTTTTGGGCACCTGGCAACTAACCAAAACCCTGGTGTTTATCTATCCCGAAAATAAATATGCTGCTATGGCGGCTTTTTTATTTTTTCCTTCGGTGGTTTTCTGGTCGGCTGGCATCACCAAAGAAGCTATTTATATCGGGGCCCTGGGTTGGCTGATAAGTGCCATTTTAAACCTGGTGTTTGCAAATTATACTTCCCGGTTTAAAGAAATGGTAAGTGCAGTGATGGCTGCTTACCTGCTCTGGAAAATAAAATTTTATTATGCGGCCGTGGTGTTTCCTTTGCTGTTTAGCTATGCAGTGCTTACCTGGGCCCGAAGAAAATATCCGGCTGCTCCCGTATTCCGGTACCAGTTTTTCCTGCTGACAGGCGGCATTTTACTACTCAGCCTAGTAGTAGCGCAAATGCATCATGTATTCGAACTTAATTTTTTCTTTTATCAGCTTACCGAAAACTATAATCAGCTACTGGCACTTTCTCAGCAGAAGCCTCACATCAGCTACCCAAACCTGGAACCAACGGTAACTAGTGTGGTCCTGCACGCCCCACTAGCCGTTTTGCAAGCTACGCTACGCCCTTTTTTTTGGGAAGGCGACACCTGGTTTTACAGAATTGCCGGACTGGAAAATTTGATTGTCTTGCTTTTGCTGGCTGGATGCATCCTTTATTATTTGCTTCATCTGCCGCGCCACCCGGATGTATTTGTGCTTATTTTGCTGATTTACATCTTTATTGTGGGCGCATTAATTGGTTTAACCACTCCCAATTTAGGTTCTTTAAGCCGGTATAAAACCGCTTTTTTGCCGTTTTTGGTTTACCTGCTCTTGCAAAAGAATATCTTTTGGAAGCTTTTAGATTCTCGATCTTTACCAAAGCGCCCTACCGCCCGTATTTGGGAGAGAAAAGCTTAAAGCGTACCTTTGTCATTTAAAAACTGAAATATGCAGAACCCGGTGATTATAGTAGGCGCCCAGCAATTAGGTAAAACCGCCTTAGATATATTTATGAGTAACAATGTTGTGGTGTATTGTTTCCTGGAAGATAACCCGGAGCTGCAACACAAAGAGGTAAATAATATAAGTGTAATGAGCAGCAGCGAAGACCCGGAATTTCTGAAACTGCTCGGTAAAAAATGCGAAGTATTTGTAGCTGCCGAAGATACGGCCGCCCGCAAGAGCACCGTAAATTTGTTAAAAGAAGAATACCAGGTGGTGCCCGTAAACGCTTTGCATAAATTTTCTTCGATTTCGGAAAATGCCTGGCTGGGGCACGGTATATTGGTTAATGCCGGGGCGGTCATAAATACCAATGCTAAAGTGGGCGACTATTGTATCATTTTGTCAAATGCCGTAGTAGAGGCAGATGTTACTCTAGGCGATTTTGTGCAGGTAGGAGCGGGCGCCATTCTTAATGCCGGCGCTACCGTGGAAGAACAAGCTTTTATCGGATCGGGTGCCATTGTGGTGGCCGGCGTGAAAATCGGGAAAAAAGCCCGGGTTGGAGCCGGTGCCGTTGTAATTGCAGATGTACCTGCCAATGCTACTGTTTTCGGTAATCCGGCGAAAAAAGTGTAAGTACCGGTTCTTAATTCATGTAATTACAGGATAGATAAGAAAGCATACAATGTGAAGTTTCAATCCATGTTCTAGTGTAGAAACAATGCTGTGAGTTTATAAAATTCTTCAAAGAATAAGGTTTGCAATAATCATTTTCTTGTCTTGGTGCAGTAATGGTTCAAACGGTTCGTAGCGGCGTTACATTATAACGCCGCTCTTCCCTTCCTTATAAGCCTTGGTTTCCTTAATAACTCTAGCAAATACCAATTGCTAATATATCTAGAAATGCCCGATGTTTGTTGCGTGGCCCTGCACTAAACGGGATAACGGATACGGCGTTACAATGTAACGCCGCTACAAATTCGTTTATTGGGCCTAAAATTTAGAATGCCGCTGCATTTACAAATTTGCCAACAGGTTCCGCAAGGTTATCTACCGGTTAATTCGGACTGTGAAATATGAACCAAATTCCTTAATTTTGCAGTTTATTAGGGAGTTTTAAACCTAATGATTAGCTGCATCAATCAGCTTTATATTTTACCGAAATATATTTTATTTATCTTAAACGCACTTAGCCTGAATCTAAGCTTGTTATGAAAGATTATAGTATCCTGCTTTATTATTATTATGCTCCTATCGACGATCCGGAAGCGTTCCGGGAAGAGCACCATTTGCTTTGTTTAAAATTAAATTTATTAGGTCGTATTATTATTGCTGCCGAAGGACTGAACGGTACTGTTTCGGGCTTGCGCGCCGACTGCGAAGCCTACATGGCCGCGGTTAAAGCCGATCCGCGTTTCCTGGATATGGACTTTAAAGTAGAGCCCTCCGATAAACATGCCTTTACGAAACTGCACGTGCGGTACAAACCCGAAATTGTCCACTCCAGCCTGCGCCACGTAAAACCCCACGAAAAAACCGGTATTCATTTATCGCCCGCCGAATTCAAGAAAATGAAAGACCAGGAAGATGTGGTGTTGTTGGATGTACGGTCGGATTATGAGCATCTGGTGGGCCGCTTTAAAAATGCTATTACACTGGATATGGAAAACTTCCGCGATTTTCCGGATAAGGTGGCGGAACTGCAAGACCTGAAAGATAAAAAAGTAATTACCTACTGTACCGGGGGCGTGAAATGCGAAAAAGCCAGCGCTTTTTTATTAGAGCAGGGCTTCGAAAACGTGTACCAGTTACACGGCGGCATTATTAAATACGGCTTAGAAGAAGGCGGCGAAGATTTTGAAGGCAAGTGTTACGTTTTTGATAACCGGCTAACGGTAGACGTAAATAAAGTCAATCCGAAGGTGATTTCGGAATGTTATATCTGCCACGAACCCAGCGACCGTATGGTAAACTGCGCAAATTCGGAATGTAATATACACGTGCCCCTGTGCGAAAAGTGCGGCACTGAAATGGAAGGCGCTTGCTCCGATACCTGCAAAACGCATCCGGGTAAAAGGCCTTACGATGGTACCGGTTATTACCAGAAAGAAACCAATGGGTATAACCCTTACAAGGGTTTATACCGTAAAGAAAAGGTATAGTAGTTTTTTATAAGCGCATTTAAGAAACACTTTTTAGATGCGCTTCTTTTATTAAACCTAAACCCAAGAACCATGCAAATTCCGGAATCCGAACTGATCTTAAATGCCGACGGCAGTGTCTATCATCTTAACTTACTTCCGGAACATATTTCCAATACCATTATTACGGTAGGCGATCCGGACCGGGTAGCGCAGGTGAGCCGGTTTTTTGATACGGTAGAGGTTAATATCCGCAAAAGAGAATTTATTACCCACACTGGTTATTACCACGGCAAACGCATTACCGTTGTTTCCACGGGCATTGGTACCGACAACCTGGATATTGTACTGAATGAGCTGGACGCCCTGGTAAATATAGACCTGGTTTCCCGCACCGTAAACGAAGAAAAGATACCATTACATATTATCCGGATTGGTACTTCCGGCGCTTTACAGGAAAGCATACCGGTAGGGAGCCATTTGGTTACTGAATATGCCATTGGTTTAGATGCCCTGATGCAGTTTTACCCACTAGTACAAACCGGGTACGAAGCCAATATTAGTCTTGCTTTGCAAGAAGCTTTGGCTTTGGGTTATCAGCCGTATTGCGTACGGGGTTCTGATTTATTGCGGGAGCAATTAGGCTACAACATGGTGCCGGGCCATACCATTACCTGTCCGGGATTTTACGCGCCGCAAGGCCGGTCGTTGCGCCTGGGTTTAAAAATTGAAAACCTGATACCTAAATTACAGCAGTTTTCTGTAGCGCAACCTAACCATGATATTTTCCGGTTTACTAATTTCGAAATGGAAACCGCCGGTTTGTATGCACTAGGCCGATTATTAGGGCACGAAGTTATATCGCTTAATGCCATTGTAGCCAACCGCATCACGCATCAGTTTGCCCCCAGTCCGGAGTCTATTGTAGATGGTTTGATTCTGAATACCTTAAATCGCCTGACTGCAATGCCGTAAGCTTTATAAACGGGAGCTTGATGCCGCTACTCAGCTAAGTAGCCCAAATAATATTTACTTAAAACAATATAGGTAGAAAATTCCCCTCCTGTTTTAGGAAGGGCAGGGGGGTAATTTCAAACTTACTTTGTAAATTATTGTTACTTTAAATCGGAAGAGGTAATCTATAAACCGGCTAAAAAGGCAATGGTATCCACGCCGGCGGCATAATCCCAAAGTGCCGGGTATTGGGTTTGGCCAAAAGCAATACTTTTTTCGTACCAGCCATCCGCCGATACCAGGCATTGAATTTTCTCTTGGTTAGCCTCAATTATTTCTTTAAGCGCTGTTGGGCTGCTGTATTCCTGGTAAAACAAAACACTAATCGGGGAAGTAAATCCTTCATCAGGAGTTATAAGTAAAAAACCATTGTCGAAATGTGGTGCCAGGTTTACCAGTAAAAGAGATTTGTTGTAATCGTAATTATTCTGGTATCTATGGTGATCCAGGATGTTATGATAAGGTTCGATTGCTTCGAAAAAAGAATTAAAAATGTAGCCGGTTGGTACCAGTACTTTCGAAACACTGCGGCTGCTTAAGCCATAATAACTTAAAATATCTTGCCCCAAGTTTTTTAATTGCGCCGGCGTTTCTTCTCCGGTCAGGATTCCCAAACCGTGGCGGGTTTTGCGGATAAGGTGGGGCTTATTAGAAAAATAACGCTCTAAATTTAAAGCCGTTTGATCGTTGCTGGTGGCAATTACTGCGTCTACGTCTTTTAGCACCGGTACAAAATGGATGCGGGCTGCGAACTGAGGTTCCAGCTCAATTAGTCGCTGAGCCAGCATTTTCATCAGGAACGTATCTTCGCTGCTCAGTTTGGCATACAGCAAATGGCCCGTAATCAGGACGGATAAAAAATCAGGAAAGCCAGCCAGGGGTTTGTTCCCGGCCATCACTACGCCAACTTTTTTAACAGAAATTTTATCTAAATCGTAAACAAATAGCCATTCCTGTAAGTATTGTTTATCTAATTGGCTAATTATTCCGTTTAAAGCACTGGTAACATTCTGTTTGTCGAACCAAGGGTTGGCATTGCCGGCCCGCAAGGCAAGTTCCTGAATTTGTTCCGGGGTTAATGCTTTTAAATCGTTTCCGAGAGAGGCAAAAGCTTGGATACGGTGTTGTAAGTTCATGAAGTGCCGCGGCTAAATAATTGTTTGCAGTATAACGGATTGTTTCTAATTTTGCCGAAAATTTGGAAATACAAATTTAATAAAATAAACAAGAGATACGATTATGGCTATAATGATCACAGACGAATGTATTAACTGCGGCGCATGCGAACCGGAGTGCCCCAATACCGCTATTTACGAAGGTGCGGTGCAGTGGACCTGGGGCGGTGGTACATCGTTAACCGAAGTAGAAATTGACGGAGGTGAGATTGTGGCTGGTAATGCTCCACAAACTCCTATTTCTGACGAATATTATTATATTGTTTCGGATAAGTGTACTGAGTGTCAGGGTTTTCACGAAGAACCACAGTGTGCCGCCGTTTGCCCGGTAGATTGCTGCGTAGATGACCCGGATTACCGCGAAACCGAAGAAGAATTATTAGCGAAAAAAGATTGGCTGCACGCGGCTGTTTAAGCTGTCTTGAAATTGTAAAAAGCCTGTTCTGGTTTAAGAACAGGCTTTTTATTATAAAAGGTAGCTAATTAGTTATTCTGTTTTGATATATTTTGTATGAAGCTAGCTTACATTTTTAAAGGCTAAGATTAACGGCAAAAGATTTATGCATGGATCGTAACAGAATATAATATAGTCGGTTAATTTTCCTCTTCCCGAATATAATCCAGCAGCTTCAGTGCTTCGGATATAATGTCATCAACCTCCTGTTTAGAATCAGCACTTAAAGTTCTTTCAAATAAACCCAGCAGCATTTCGCCTGCATCATTAATAAATAAATCTTTGTATAAATTATCAAAGGCTTTCATTTTTTTATTTATTTCGGCATCTATCTGGGCAATACTGTTGGCTTGAGCGGCTTTTTTTAGCGCTTCCAGTACCTGCCGACTGTCTTCGTCTTCCGACATTTCGTAAAATACCTGCATCAGGGCAATGGCTACGCCCAGCCGCACTTTTTCAAATTTCAGATGCAAATTATCACCCGGACGGGTTTGGCCCGGATTGGTCCGGTGCCGGCTTTCGGCCAGTTCAAACTCTTTGTAAACAGCACCTTCACTTTTGTCGAATAAACCGGGATTATCGGTGTTTAGGCTGTGGGTAATTAATAAGGCAAAGTTAGATGCTGACATGCTTAAGTTTTAAAAAAATATACGCTATAACCAGTTTTCTCTTGCGTTTTTATACTGGTTAACACCAAAAATTAATCTTTTTTCCAAAATTGACGCTTACCTTTGATACTCCAACTTCATAGGCCAATTTGTATTACCAATACAAAGTAAGGTTATAAATTATACTTATAATATATGCAGCGGCAAATCACTTTACTATTTTTAATCTTTTTCAGCTTTTTTATTCTTTCGGGATATGGCCAAACTCCCTTGCAAAGTCCAGACTTACAAAGTCCAGAGCAATTTCTGGGTTATAAGTTAGGAACCCGTTTTACGCGCCATGCCGACATACTGCGCTATTTGGATTACCTGGTAACTCAGGCTCCGGACCGCATGAAACTCCAAAGCTACGGTTCTACTTACGAAGAACGCCCTTTAATGCTGGCTACTATTTCGGCTCCCCAAAATATAAACCGCCTGGAAGAAATCCGGACTAATAATTTAAAGCGGACCGGGCTTTTGCCAGGCCAGCCCACCGGTAGCCAGCCGGCTATTGCCTGGCTCAGCTACAATGTACACGGCAACGAAGCAGTTTCGTCGGAAGCGGTGCTGCAGGTTTTATACGATTTATTAGATACCAATAATGCCAAAACGCAGCAATGGTTGCAGAAAACCGTGGTACTGATCGACCCTTGTGTAAACCCCGATGGCCGGGAACGTTACGTGCAGTGGTACGGGCAAGTTGCGGCCCAGGGTAGTAATGCCAATCCCATTGCGCGCGAACACCAGGAGCCCTGGCCCGGCGGGCGCCCCAACCATTATTTATTTGACCTGAACCGCGATTTAGCCTGGCAAACCCAGAAAGAAACGCAGCATCGTATTGCGCTTTACAACCAATGGATGCCCCAGCTACACGCCGATTTTCACGAAATGAGTCCGGAAGCGTCTTATTACTTTTCGCCGGCGGCCAAGCCTTTTCACGAAGATGTAACGCAGTGGCAACGCGAATTCCAGAATATTATCGGCGACAATAACCGCAAATATTTTGATGCGAACCGCTGGCTTTATTTTACCCGCGAAACTTACGACCTTTTTTACCCCAGCTACGGCGATACCTGGCCAACCTTTAATGGCGCCATTGCCATGACTTACGAGCAGGGCGGTTCCGGCCGGGCCGGTTTGGCCTACACCCGTACCGACGGAGATACCCTGACGTTGGCGCAACGCATTGCCCACCACCACACCGCCAGTCTGGCCACTTTAGAAGTCATTGCCGACCGAAGCGAAAAAGTAGTAGCGGAATTCGGTAAATATTACCAGCGCAACAGAACCAACCCGCCGGGCACCTACCAAACCTACGTTTTAAAAGCCAAAGGCAATGAAGCCAAGATTCGGTCCTTAACCGATTATCTTGATCGCCAGCAAATACAATACGGCTTTGCCACCGGCAATTCTTCCCGAATGGCTTTTAATTATAGCAACGGTAAAACCGAAGGAGCCCGAATAGAGCAAAACGATTTACTAATCAGCTTGTATCAGCCCAAATCTACGTTAATTAAAGTATTGTTTGAGCCGGCTACCAAGCTGGAAGATTCTCTTACTTATGATATAACTTCCTGGGCCATTCCGTACGCCTATGGTTTGCCGGCTTACGCTGTAAAAGGGAAAATTGCCCAAACCGCTACCAAGCCAACTGCTCTAACCCAAACCAATACGGCCCCGGCAATAGAAAAATCTTATGCTTACTTAGTCCGCTGGAACAGCCTGCAGGACTTACAGTTTCTGGCGGATTTATTAAACCAGAAAATAAATATCCGTTATTCCGAAAAAACATTTGAAGCCGAAGGCCAGCAATATGCGCCCGGCACGCTTATTATTACCCGTACCGGCAACGAGCGGATTGGTGATAAGTTTGATACCCTGGTTAAAGTTGCCGCCGAAAAAACCGGCGTACAAATTACGCCCACGCAATCCGGTTTTGTGACCAGCGGCGCAGATTTTGGTTCCAGCAGTGTCCGTTACCTGAAAAAACCACAAGTGGCCGTGCTGGCGGGTGCCGGTATTTCTTCTACTGGTTTTGGCGAAATCTGGCATTTCTTTGAGCAGCAGATTCATTATCCGGTTACTGTGTTAGATGCCCAATCGTTGAGCCAGGTTTCCTGGTCGGATGTAGATGTACTCATTATGCCGGGCGGTTATTACGGCGATATTATGCCGGACCGGGTTCTGAATCAGGTGAAAGACTGGGTGCGGAGCGGCGGTAAATTAATTGCTTTGGAAAGCGCCACTGGTTTTTTAGCGGGGAAAAGAGACTTTTCCCTGATACCCAAGAAAGACACCGATTCGGCCGAAGTAAAAAAAGATTTTTATAAATTATTAAGACCTTACGGCGAAAGTGAGCGCAGTGCCATATCGCAACTGGTGCAGGGAAGTGTTTCCCGCGTAACCTTAGATAATACCCATCCATTGGCGTATGGCTACGGCAACACGTATTTTGCCTTAATTCAGGATGTAATTAATTACCAGTTTATGACCAACGGCTGGAACGTAGGCGTATTGAAAAAAGATATTTATACGAGCGGATTTGTGGGCACCCAAGCCCGGAAAAAACTGCAGGATACGGTAGTGCTGGGGCACCAGCGATTAGGGCAAGGTAATATTGTATACATTGCCGATAATCCTTTGTTCCGGGCTTTCTGGCACAATGGTAAGTTGCTGTTCGGAAATGCGGTATTTATGGTGGGGCAGTAATAATATTACATTAAACAAAGGCTACGCAGTTTTACCCGAACGCCAACAACTTAAAACTAGTAAACTTCGGACGTTTGTCTAATATAAGAAAGTAAAAGCAGTTGTAGAAAGTTTAATTTCTGCTTTACAAAATAACATCCTGTTGAAGTAAAAAGATCAAAGCATGCATTTTGCAAAAATGCTGGCTTTGATCTTTTTATTTTGTTTCTGCAATACAGCATGTGCAAAACGCTCCTGCATAACAGCTTGAATAGATCCAATTTTTATCAAAATAAATTTTTGATTCTCTTTAACATAAGAGTATTTATATATTTAAAATATATAATATATTTGGGTGTAATAAATTTTTCAAACCTTTATAAACTCTTAATTCATTTTATGAAAAAACTTTACGTATTCTTATTTGCACTAGTTTGTGCCGTTACCAGCTGTGGCCCGTCCATTTATACGGCTACTAATTTCTCCGAAGTAAAATCGGCTCACAAAACTGTTGCTATTTTACCTTTCGAAGTACAAATTGATACCAAACGCTTGCCTAAAGGCGTAACTGCCGCTACTTTACAAGATCAGCAAAAGAGTACCGGCTTTGCTGTGCAAAATAGTGTGTATGCTTACCTGCTCAAGGAAATGAGTAAAAATAAGTATACCGTCGATTTTCAGGATATTGATAAAACCAATTCTCTTATTTTACAATCCGGTATTTCTTATGAAGACTTAAGAAAATTATCGAAAGAAGAAGCTTGTAAACTGTTAGGCGTGGATGCGGTAATCGGTGGAAAGGTAATTACTTCCCGTCCGATGTCGGATGGTGCCGCTCTTGCTTTGGGCGTTTTGGTTGGCGCCTGGGGTAGTACCAACAATACCCATGCTACCGTTACCATTCATGATAAAAGTGAAAGCAAACTGCTTTGGAAATACGATTACCAGGCATCAGGCAGCATTGGTAGCAGTTCCGAAAATTTAACCAATGCTTTAATGCGCAGTGTGTCTAAAAAATTCCCTTATCGCCGCGCTTAATTTCTGTTGTGAATTGTGAGTCATGTGAGTAGCCGGTTTGACTAAATGTAAATCTTACATGGGGTCAACATCGGCTACTACCCGCAAACCTTTAAATTCTTTGCGTTGGTTAATTTCGGCAATAGCTTCAGCAATGGATATTTTGGCCGCTTTCAGGCTGGTATGTTCGCGGTCTAGTTTAATGTGAATTTCCTGTAAAAATAAATTCCGGATCTTAAAAACGTAAGGCACTTCTGGTCCCAGCACGTATTTAGGACCTAAACGCGTGCTAAATTCATGGCTTAAGGCCATGGCGGCAGCTTCGCAAATTTTTTCTTCCAGGTGTTTTACCGTAATCCGGATAACCCGCACAAACGGCGGAAACACGTATTTGCGGCGTTCGTTTATTTCGTGTTCGTATAGTGCCTGGTAATCGTTTTCGATTACTTTCTGGAAAATAGGTTGGTTGGGATTGCTGGTCTGGATAATGACTTTGCCTTTTTTACCTTTCCGGCCGGCCCGGCCACTTACCTGTACAAACATCTGGTAAGCCCGCTCGTGCGCCCGGTAATCAGGATAATTAATAATACTATCGGCGTTGATAATACCTACCAAACTTACGTTTTCAAAATCGAGGCCCTTGGTTACCATTTGGGTACCCACCAGCACGTTGGTCAGGTTTTTCTCAAAATCCGAAATAATTTGCTGGTACGCATTCTTGGATTTGGTAGTGTCCAGATCCATGCGTTGGATAGCTGCTTCCGGCAGCAATAACTTTAATTCATCTTCTATCTTTTCGGTACCGAAACCAACTGTTTTTACGTGCGTTGAGCCGCAGGCCGGACAATCGGGCCGCATTTTTTCGTGGTAACCGCAATAGTGGCAGCGTAGTTCGTGGTTGTATTTGTGGTAAGAGAGGCTAACAGCACAGTTTTTACATTTTGGTATCCAGGCGCAATCGTGGCAGCTGATATAAGGGGCGTAACCGCGGCGGTTCTGGAATAAAATAACCTGCTCTTGTTTTTTTAATTTGGTTTCGATTTCGGCTAATAAATCTTGGGAGAAATGGCTGTGCATGTTCTTCTTCAGCGCTTCCCGGCGGGTATCTATTAGTTCGATGCTGGGCAGGCCGGCTTCGCCGAACCGTTTGTTCATGGTTACCAAGCCCCATTTACCAGCTTTGCAGTTGAAGTACGTTTCTACTGAAGGGGTGGCCGAACCCAGTAATGTTTTGGCGCGGTGAAAGGTGGCCAGCATCAGGGCTACTTCGCGGGCATTGTAACGGGGAGCCGGGTCGTATTGTTTATAAGACGATTCGTGCTCCTCATCCACAATAATGAGCGACAAATTATGAAAAGGCAGGAAAATAGCCGAACGAACCCCGATTACCACCGAAAAGCGGCCGGCTAAAATACCGTTCCAGACTTCGGCCCGCTCATTGTCCGAAAACTTGGAATGGTACACCCCTAAACGGTTGCCGAATACTTTAATCAGTCGGGTTACTATTTGGGCGGTAAGCGCAATTTCGGGGAGCAGGTATAAAACCTGGCCGCCACCTTCCATGGCTTTTTTTATCAGATCAATATAGACTTCGGTTTTGCCGCTACCGGTTATCCCGTGCAGCAACACAATATCTTTCTGACCAAATAAGGATAATATTTCGTCGCGGGCGGCCAACTGGTGTTCCGATAATTTAGAAGGCGCTTTTTTCTCTTCCTCATCCACCGGAAAACGCGATACGATTACCTCGAACTGCTCCAGAATGCCTTTTTTTATTAAAGAGTTGATAGCGGCCAGCGATAAATGCGGATTGGAGGTCAGGATATTTTTATCGAGGCCTTTTTCATTCAGGTGTACATTCTGGTAAACCGGTACTTTCTGGAGGTAATTCATTACCACATCCAGCTGTTTGGGTTTGGTGGCCAGTTGGGTCAGTAACTCTTCCAGCATTTCCTGCTCATGAATAAAGTGCGCCGACAGCCGCAGCCGCTTTACTATTTTGGGGGTGTATTTATCCGCGATCTCCTCAAAAATAATAATGGCCTGTTTCTGAATAAGCGATTTTATTATTTTATGAAAAGAGCTGATTTGTAATAAATTGCTTACTTCGGTAAACGTGAGTGCCGGCGTTTCCAGTAAAGTGCGAATAATTGTTTCTTCGTGCGGAGAAAAAGAAAACTCACTTTCTTCGGGATTAAACGACGGGTGAATCTGAATACGGGATTCGCTGCTCAGTTTTAAAGCCGCCGGCAACGCCGCATTAATTACCTCGCCAATGGTACACATGTAATACTCCGCTATCCAGGTAAATATTTTAAGCTGGGCCGATGTGACCACTGGTTTCTCATCTATTACTTCCAGTATATATTTGGCCTGGTAACCCTCCGGCGGATTTTCGTGTACGGCCGCCACAATACAGCTTAATACTTTCTTGGCCCCGAACTGCACAATTACTCGCGCTCCCACCAGCACCTCATCGTTCATTTCGTACGGAATGCGATAGGTATACAGTTTGGGCAAAGGCAAAGGCAATATTACATCGGCAAATAATGTAATACGGTCGGTGGGTAAATCGGAAGTATTAAATTCTAACTGATGGTTCAAGGGAGAATGGGCTGAGCCGCTGCTGGAAACACAAAGTTCGGAAAGAACCCGGAGAATTCACAATGAATTTAGTGGTTAGTGGTGTGTTTGGTTTTTTAGGTTTGATAATTTTATAAGAATAAATCTTTACTTATTAGGTTATTATGTACTTAGGTAAAATGTAAGTATATATTTTGCTTAAAGGGGAGTTTTTATGAAAGTTTGGATAATGTAAAATATACGCTTTAAAATGTCTGGCTACTTATTAAAAATTCAGTTTGTTCTTAATAAGTTGCTGAACTTAAATTTATCCTAAGCATTTCAATTAATTATTAATCACTAAAAACTAACAGCTAAACGCTAAAAATTTAAATACTATTTAATTGCTCAATTGCTTCTTCAACCGTATGCACTGGCAATTGGCAGGCTTTGTTGTAGCACACAAAAATGGTGGTTTCTTCATAAAGCGGTTCCCGGTCCAGGAGTAAAGGTAAGTCGCTTTCGGTGGTAGTGCCCATTAAAACGGCGTTTGGATAAAAACGGCGGCTAAGTTCGGCGCGGAAAGATTCGGCTTTTTCTCCCACAATGGCTATTTCGGCCGTAGGTTTCAGTTTTAAGTAGTACAGCGAAGCCCAGTTCGCCAGGTGCGATGGTTCTTTTACCACCAAAGGTTTTACTTTCGCTAACATAGTGCCTGATAATTCCATGTAATGCGGCTCATCGAAAAATAAGCTGAGGAAATGCAGGTTAGTGGCCATGACGGAATTGGAGGCCGGAATAACATTGTCGAGCACTTCTTTTTTGCGGGCAATCAGTTTTTCGCCTTTCTGATCGGTGAAATAGAAAAGTTGCTCTTCGGTGTCCCAGAAGTTGGTTAAAACATAATCGGTCAGGTGCCGGGCTTCAGTTAACCATTTTTCTTCAAAAGTAACCTCGTATAAGCCAATATAAGCCCTTATGACCAGGGCATAATCTTCCAGGAAGCCGGCAATGGTAGCTTTCCCATTTTTATAGTTGTGATATAAACCTTCTCCGTGGCGCAGATTATTTTGCAAAAATTCAGCATTCTGTAAAGCCAGCTCTAAAAATTGTGCTTCGCCAAAAACTTTGTAAGCATCAGTCAGCCCTTTTAGCATCAGTGCATTCCAGGACGTCAGAATTTTATCGTCCAGCCCCGGCCGAATGCGCTGGCTGCGCACGGCCATTATTTTTTCTTTCCAACGGGCCACCTGCTGCTGCAATTCCGGTAAACTTAGGCTGTGTTGAGCAGCAAAAACTTCATCGCTTATTTTGCGGTGCAGAATGTTATTGCCGTGCTCCCAGTTTCCTTCGGCGCTTACGTTATAATACTTTGAAAATAATGGTTCTTCCTCGCCCAGAATAGTTTGCAGTTCTGCCTGGCTAAAAACATAAAATTTGCCTTCTTCGCCTTCGCTATCAGCATCCAAGGACGAATTAAAGCCGTTTTCCGGACTCATTAATTCGCGCTTTACAAAAGCAATCGTTTCGTAGACTACTTCTTTAAACAATGAGTTTTGCGTTATGGCATAAGCTTCGGCGTATAAACTTATTAATTGTCCGTTGTCGTACAACATTTTTTCGAAATGGGGTACCAGCCAGTCGGCATCTACGGAATAACGGGCAAAACCGCCGCCAGCCTGGTCGTAAATACCGCCGTAGGTCATTTCCTGTAAAGTAAGAATTACCTGCTCCAGCGCTGCCGTTTGTTGGGTGTACTGATAATAACGCAGCAGAAAAAAGTAATTGATCGGCATCGGGAATTTTGGTGCCTGGCCCAGACCACCGCGTTCTTTATCAAAACGCAGGCTTAAATTATAATACAGTAGCAAAAAGTCTTTCGGAGTAAAATCAGTTTCGCTTTTCTCTAAGCCAAATCTTTGTAGTTCGCTGGCATTTAAATGCTCGGCAAATTGCTCTGCCGAATGGTCTAGTTCTGCCCGGTTATTTTGGTAAGCGGCGGCTATATTGCTTAAAACTTTTACCCATTGCTGGAGCGGAAAATACGTGCCGCCGTAAAAAGGTTTGGCGTCGGAGTTCAGAAATACGTTTAAAGGCCAGCCGCCCTGGATACCCATGGCATGAATGGCATCCATATAAATCTGATCCACGTCGGGGCGCTCTTCCCGGTCTACCTTAATGCACACAAAATGCTCGTTCATTACCCCGGCAATATCTTCGTGTTCAAAAGACTGGTGTTCCATTACGTGGCACCAGTGGCAGGCCGCATAACCAATACTCACTAATATCGGTTTTTGCTCTTGCTGCGCTTTTTGCAGGGCTTCTTCGCCCCACGGATACCAATCTACCGGATTATGGGCGTGTTGCAGCAGGTAAGGGCTAGATTCGTGAATAAGCCGATTCGTATGTTCCATAGTAAGCGTTGATTAGTGTATTGGCTGGAGCTAAATATCAACTCCCTGTTTTAATACGAATATTTTGCCGCTTCGCTTTACTTCAGCTGATTTTTTACAAGTTCTATTTCGGTGGTGCAGTCCACGAGGGGCGGGAGTTTTTCCAAACGAGTGAGAAGATTGCGTAAAAATGCCTGGTGCGCGGCAGATTCGGGCTGAAAAGGACGGTGCTGTAAAGCCTGTTGTAGCTGATCCCACTCCTGGGTAAATTTTTGAAATTTTGGTTCGAAATAAGCTTGTTTAAACTTTTCCCAGATATAATCTTCGGCTACTTCGCTCGGATGAATCATATCGGCTTTGTAAAAACGGTAGTCCCGTAAATCATCCAGCATGATTTCGTAAGCCGGAAAATAACTGGCAGCCGGCAACTCCCGGATTATTTCGTGGCAAAACACGCGCAGCGATGATTTGCTCATACTATTCAGTTCTAAAGTTTCTTTCAGGTGCCGGACCGGACTAACGGTAAGTAAAATACGCAAATTCGGGTTCAGTTGCCGGAGAGCAGGGTAGAGGCTGCGGAAAGCTTCTAACATTTCCGTTATCGAAATAACCCGTTTTACGAAATACCGTTGCGGAATTTTATGGCAGTTTGCTACTACTTGCCGGCTTTCTTGGTGTACATAAGCCACAGCCGTACCAAACGTTAATACCAATACATCGGCTTGCGCCAAATAAGTATGTGTTTGCCGGAATAGTTGCTGTATATTCTGGCTTAATTGGGCGCGGGAGGTAGCGGTAAAGTTTGAATGCAGGTCATAGGCATACCAGTAACCATCCCGTTCTACTAATTCGCCGGTAAACTCCTGGGCAGGGGTTAGTGATTGCTGTAGCAGCTTGCATACCGAAAGCGGATTGAAAATGGTGCCAAAAGGATTAACCTGGGTACCGAGTTTGTAATGTTGCAGCTTCCGGCCCATTACCTCGGCAAAACAGGAGCCCATGGTTAAGAACCGGTCTTTCAATCCAAATAAGGTGGCGGGTGAAGAAATATTTAATTCGGTACGAAAACTGATCATTGTTTTACGAAAAGCCAAAAAGGCATTTTTATTTAAAGTCTGATACTTGTCCTAAATTCGGGCAAAGCAAAAAAAGAATTATCATCAGGAAAAAACCTTTGTATAAGTAAAATAATATTATGATAATATACCTTCTTTGCTTAAGTTGTATAATATAAGTACGATGGTTAATACATTATATAGCGCAAGTGATGTGTTTTAACAATTTGATTCTGGCAAAAATTTGCATAAAGTACGTATTTTTCGAATTCTCTAGTATCTTTACGGCGCATTATTGAGTATAAGTCATATATATTAAAAATAAGATGTTTTTTGCTGATATTTTAGGGTTTAATATTTATAACTATAAAAAAATTACAAAAATGAAAAGTTGACAAATGAAATTATTGCCGTACATTTATATGCCAGAGGAATAAAGCCGTTTTTGCCTGAAAATATTGTTGTTCCGGCTGTTTTCAAGATAGTAATTTCTTTATGGATTAGGCGATAAAAAATTTATATTGATATATCAGACTTTTCTTCTGCACGCTTCATTTTAATTTTGATAAAAAGACAAAAAGCTAAACTAAATTGATGCTTAAAAATCTGCTTTCAGGTCCACCACAAATATTAAAAATAAATCTGATTAGGATTATCTGTTAAAGCTTTATCGGACCGTTGGTTTTTTAAAAACTTTAACTTAAGCAGTTCCAATTTTCATAGTTTATGAAATAAATTAATTCCTTTTATGAATTACCGTTCAATTGAAGACTTAAATCATTCGATTACCTCTAGTTTATCTAAAATTCCAGTCGGAACAGATTTAATTGTGGGCGTTCCCAGAAGTGGTTTGCTGGTAGCTAATTTATTAGCCTTACATCTCAATCTGCCTTTTACCGATGTGGAGGGCTTTATGAATGGTCGGATACTACAAACCGGTTACCGACTTAAAAATTTTATAAAGCCATTTGCCGAATACCGCAGGGTAATTGTAATAGAAGATAGCGTTTGGTCCGGCCGGTCGATAGATGAGGTTAAAAGCCGGTTAGATGGCTTGTATCCGGATAAAGAATTAATCTATGCCGCTGCGTATGTAGGTCCGGATACCACCGAAAAAGTAGATATTTATTTTGAAGTAGTACCGGGTCCGCGCATTTTTGAGTGGAACATGATGCACCACGATTATCTGGAACAATGCTGCGTAGATATTGATGGCGTATTATGCATTGACCCGACAGAAGATCAGAACGACGATGGCCCGAACTACGAAAAATTCCTGAGTGAAGTAGATCCGTTTTTCCGGCCTACTAAAACCATTGGTTTTTTGGTTACAAACCGGCTCGAAAAGTACCGGGGACTAACCGAAGCCTGGTTGGCCAAACACAACATTAAGTTTAATAAACTAATCATGCTGAACCTGCCTAACAAACAGGCCCGGTTGGATGCCAATAACCATGGTGGTTTTAAGGCTGATTTTTATAGAAAGAATGGTATGCTTTTTATAGAAAGCTCGATTTGGCAGTCTCAGCACATTGCCGAAGCTACCGGAAAACCTGTTTATTGTGTAGATGAACGCCGGATGGTTTATCCTTCTTCTATCAACCAGAAGAAAGCAGAAATGAGGCGCCTTCCTACTGCCATTATAAATAAGTTAAAATCGATGTGGTCTAACTAAAATAAATATGCCTGGTGTTTTTATTTACCATTGCGTAATAAACAAAAGCATCAGGCATTACATTCTTTCTTTGAAGTTAACAGGTTTAGTATTGTTTTTGATCTATATGAAATAAATGCAACCCTGTGGTTTAAGCGATTATATTTTTTGCATTAGCCTTTTTAATTTTTATGCCCTTTACCTTTTCCCATCCGGCAGCTGTTTTACCATTAAATTTCTTCCCCTCGAAATGGCGATCTATGACCGGATTAATTATTGGGAGTATAGCGCCGGATTTTGAAAAGTTTATGCGCATGCGGGCTTATGATAATTATAGCCATACCTGGGAGAGTATTTTTTACTTTAATCTTCCTTTATCTCTTATTCTGGCTTTTTTGTTTCACCAACTGGTCCGGAATACTTTAATTGATCATTTACCTACTGTTTTGCAGAAGCGCCTGGTCAGCTATAAAGATTTTAACTGGGTACAGCATTTCAAAAAGTACTATGTAGTAATAATATTATCTATTCTGGTGGGGGCGCTCTCGCATATATTATGGGACGCTTTTACGCATAATGATGGCCGTTTTGTAAAATGGATACCTATTCTGAAAAATAAAATCGTCATTGGCTCCTTCAGCATGTCGGTTTATAATTTTTTGCAGATGTTTACTTCGGTTTTAGGAGCCATGATTATTATAATTGCCTTGCTGATACTGCCCAGATATAAGATAACCGAACAAGTACCGGTTAAGGCAAAGTTAAAGTACTGGATTATAATTACTGTATTGGCCTTTATAATAGTTGTAATCCGTTATATTTTCGGCTATCATCTTCGGTATCTTACTAATTTAGTCGTTTCAATTATCGGAGCCGGATTCTTGAGTTTGCTTATCACCTCATATTTATTCACTAAAGTAAACGCTTTCAGGCGCCTGGTTTACAGTTAAGTACAACGACAGAGTTAGTGATTGAGTTATTTACTCTATTGTTTTAATTAAAGTTAATTTTATCCACTTACTTAAGATGCTATTGCCAGCCAGTAAATGATAACTTGCCGGCATTTTTATCCTTCACGGGCCGCCTTACTTCCAGTTAATAAGCATTTTGGTATAGATTTTTAAAACTTGCGGATACAAATCCAGATCTTTAGAAAGAGATAATGCGGTTTTAATCTGCGCATAGGCGCTAGCCTTATCATGGTTTAAGTGCCAGAGCTGATTGGCCAGGCGAAGGCCGTAAGCGGCATAAAACTTTTTAGATTTCTTAAAAACTCTTGCTCTTTGGTTTGCTGGTAAATACTGTTGGATGTATTGCATTACCTTCACCAAATCGTGCAAATGCTGCCCGGATAAAAATTTCTGCCCCGAAATAGAACTGATATGTTTGCGATAATCGGCTAATATCTTTGGCGTATAAGCTACCGGATAATGGCGGGCAATCCGCACCCACATTTCCCAGTCTTCGCCGTAAGTCACTCCGTAAAAGCCGCCTAGTTTTTCGTATACTTCCCGGCGTACCGTAACAGCTACGTATTGCATGCGTTGGTATGCTGCTATTTTCTGGAGCCAGTCCGGTAAAATTCCGGCAGTTGGTATTTCCGGCCGCTGGTCATATATTTTTTCACCCTGGCCATCAACGTAATTATACCGGCAAAAAGCCGCGCCCGCCTCCGGATAACGCTCAAAAAGTTTACTAATTTCCTCGTAGTAGCCTGGCACTATCCGGTCGTCGCCGTGCAGTAAGTGAACCAGCCGGCCCTGCGCCCGGTTAAGGCAGGTTTCAAAATTGCGCAAACTCCCCACGTTTTCCGGTTGACGGTAATATTTAACCCGGCCTTTTCCTATCTGCTGCACCATTGCTTTTACATCGGCATCGGTACTGGCATCGTCTATTACTTCAATTTGCATGTTATTTTCCGGCAGGGCCTGTTGCAGAACACTCGCCAGGGTTTCGGGTAAAAACTCCGCACAATTATAAACCGGAATCATAACCGACCAGAGCGGGCGCTCGAGGTTTAAAGGCAGGGCAGGAATAACGGGTGGCGATAAAGGAATGCGGTCGGGCATATAAAAGAAAAACTTCTAAGCAGATAAAAACTGATTTGATGTTGGTTATTTCGGGAAATTTTTAGAAACTAAAATATAACTTTTGGAAGTAACAACTGCTGCAAAGGACGGCATCTTAAAGAAAAAAAGAAAACATAATGAATAAATATAGGTACAAATTAATACTTTTTACAATAAGTTAAGCGGACAAAATTAATTTAAGATGAACAACAATGTAAAAACACCAATATTGAATATTTATTCACGCATTCAATAATTCTGTCATTGTACATATTTAAGCAATTATAATCTTTCCGGGAGAGGCGGGTTTTAATAATAACCGGCTACAATATTTAACCTGGAAAAAAGTTTTACTAGCAGCAAGTATTTCTGTATAGTGAAGGGCACATTTGGTTTAAAAAAAAGCAATAATACTAATTAAAGTTTTTGGGCTAAAGAAAGAGATAGGCGCATGATAATTTTAAATTTTTTATATACGCCCCAATTAGCTTATGCAGAATAATTGTGCTCCGGAAAAATACTGTATATTTGCGCTCTTGATTGAAATTACCTCTTCGCCCAAATGAATATGCAAAGTATTTATTAACGCAAGAGAATTTAATCTGCCAGAAGGAACAGCCAACACTATTAAAATAAAAACAGCACATGTCTTGGTTTAGAAGAGTAGAAAAAGGAATAGTAACCCCAACCGACCAAAAGAAAGAAACGCCGGATGGATTATGGTATAAATGTCCTAGTTGTAAAACAGTAATCAATACTACCGAGCATAAAAAAAACTTATTTGTTTGCCCCAAATGTGAGTTTCATGACCGGATTAACTCTGCCGAGTATTTTGAAATATTATTTGATAACAACACTTTTATAGAATTAGATACTAATCTGAGTTCTTCCGATCCGCTGCACTTTACCGATACCAAGCCTTATCCCCAGCGCATAGAAGCTACCCAGCAGAAAACCCATTTAACCGATGCCGTACGTACTGCGCACGGTAAAATGAATGACCTGGATTTGGTTATTGCCTGTATGGATTTCGCTTTTATTGGCGGATCGATGGGGTCGGTAGTAGGAGAGAAAATTGCACGCGCCATTGATTTTGCCCGCCAGCACCGTTTTCCTTTTTTAATGATCTCTAAATCTGGAGGTGCCCGCATGATGGAAGCTGGTTTTTCGCTGATGCAAATGGCAAAAACTTCGGCTAAACTGGCCTTGCTGGCCGAGGAACGGGTTCCTTACATTTCTTTGCTTACCGATCCGACTACCGGTGGAGTAACGGCTTCTTACGCCATGCTGGGAGATTTTAATATTTCGGAGCCGGGTGCCCTGATCGGTTTTGCCGGTCCGCGCGTAATCAAAGAGACTATTGGTAAAGAATTGCCCAAAGACTTTCAGAGTGCCGAGTTTGTCCTGGATCACGGTTTTCTCGACTTTATAGTGAACCGTAAAGAAATGAAGCAAAAACTAACCGATCTGCTCGCAATGTTGAAACAGCCGGAAGTTGAAGTTAAACCTGCCCCTGCGGAGAAAAAAACTACTACCCGCAAAAAGACCATCAAAGCATAATTTATTTAATAACAATTGATTTATTTGATAATAGATCAGTGTAGAAAGCCCGTTTTATTCAAGAAGACGGGCTTTCTATCTTTCTTCTGAAAAAATCTTTTTTCTTTCTTAAAAATTGGTCCAGAATTTGAAGTTATTTAATATATCTCTTTTAAAATATTTATAAACATTTTTCCTGATTTTAAGTATTACTGTTCAAATTATCCAACTTAATTTATCTATTAAATCTAAAACACTATGAAAATTACTAGAATTTTATTCTCTTTCCTGCTGGCTTTCAGTATCTTGTTCTCGTCCTGCAAATCTAGCAATCCATATAGCACTTCTAACGACAGCACCTCCAAAAACCCGGATAAACCTAAAACCGGTATAAACAAAACCACTAAAGGTGGTATTATTGGTGCCGGTGGTGGTGCGGTACTCGGAGGGGTTATTGGTAAAATTACCGGTAATACAGCGGCTGGTGCTATTATTGGGGCTGCTGTAGGTGGTACTGCCGGTGCGGTAATTGGTCGCCGGATGGATAAGCAAGCCGCAGAATTGCAAAAAGACATGGATAACGCGAAAGTTGAGCGGGTAGGGGAAGGGATAAAAATTACTTTTGCCTCTGGTATTTTATTTAATACCAACTCGGCTGAACTGCAAAGCGGCTCTGTTTCGGATATCAACACCCTGGCTACTACCCTGAAAAAATACGGTGATACCAACGTAATTGTAGAAGGCCACACTGATAATACCGGTTCCGATGCCATTAACCAACCGCTTTCTGAAAACCGGGCCCGTTCTGTTGCCACCCAATTACAGGCCCAGGGCGTAGAAGCTTCCCGTATTACTACCCAAGGCTTTGGCTCATCTGTACCGGTTGCTGATAACACTACCGAATACGGTAAGCAACAAAACCGTCGGGTTGAAATTGCAATTATTGCCAATGAGAAGCTGAAAAAAGCCGCTGAAAACGGTACAATTAAGTAAGCAAGCGTATAAAATTTAAAAAGCCAGCTATTTAGCTGGCTTTTTTTTGCCCATACCATGTGGGTAATACAGCGGCATAAAAATTCATCTGAGCCGGATCTTATTTTTTGTTCTCTTATTTATTTCTGCGAAACAGAAAAGCCAGAAGTAAAACTAAAAAAGCGCCCAATACTGCCAAAGCCATATCTTTCTGGGCATCCCACATATCGCCTTGCATGCCTAAAAATGCCGGTCCTTGGGTAGGAAAAAAAATATCTGCTACTATCCATTCCACAATTTCGTAGAGGGCGCCCAGCGAAAGCGTCATTATTAAAGGTACAAGATAGGTAAGCCAAACGGGTATTCTAAATTTTGTCTGGCATATTTCGTGCATGGGAAAAGCCAACAGAAACCCAAACCCAAAATGAACTACCCGGTCGAAGTGATTACGTTGCAAATACAACCTATTTTTCAGCCAAAAACCAAAAGGGTTTTCGGAATACGTGTGCTGGCTGCCATAAACATGCAGCATCAGAAAAATAAAAATAAAAGTTACCGACCAGGTGGAGAAATGATGCCATCGGTACAGGTAATATAATAAAATAATAAACGGCAGGGTTAAGGTATTTTCTAAAAGCCAGTTAATGAAATTACTGGTGGTAAAACCTGTATAAAGCCAAAATATAACAAATAAAGCACTGTACAAGAGTATAACCGGCGATCCGGTATAATTTACAAAACTTTTTCGGCTTTCGGCATAAAAGGGCATATTCACTTATTTTACTCTTTTTTAAACAGAAAAATAGCAGGTTTGTTTTAGCAATTTTATCCCGAAAAATACTGATTGTTAATAAAATGAACAGAGGCGTTTTAGTTTAAAAGAGGAGGTACTTTTTGCTTTAAAATTTTGAAATCGGAATAGTTAGAATAGTTTATATCTTATTTATTTCTGTAGCGTTAAAGCTCTTTGTTTGACGCACTGCCACTGCTCCTAATTTAACTTTTAAAGAAAGATATGTTTATTGCCTTAAGTACCTTTACCGTAGCCAATGATTTAGCACCTCAGGTAAAAGAAGCCTTCATAAACCGGCCCCATTTGGTTGATTCGGCAAAAGGTTTTGAGCGGATGGAAGTATTTTGCCCGCAAGATAATCCGAATGAAATCTGGCTGATGACTTACTGGACCGATGAAGAAAGTTACCAGGTCTGGTACAAAAGCCACCAATACAACGAATCGCACGAAGGTATTCCCAAAGGGTTAAAGCTGGTGCCCCGCAGTACCCAAATCCGTTTTTTCTCGCGTATTTCGGGGTAAAGCATACCATTGGATAAATAAAACAATCTTTATTAATCCAATGGTTCTTCTATTAATAACCCGTCTATTAGTACCTGATCAGGCACACCTATATACCTGTATCAGTTTAATTTAGAGCTTATCAGCAGAATGAGCTAAATACTGAGTTGTAAAAACTAATCATCTTCATAATCCAGTCCCATGAGCTTGTTGAAAACCTGCTGGAGTTCGGCAAAAGCGTGCTGGTTGCCTTCTTGCCGGCTGATTTGCATACCTTTTTTGTAAATTCTTTCGGCCTCATCTTTTTTACCTAATTGCTCGTACAGTTTTCCAGCGTGATAATAAGTGCCTACATAGTTTTCGTGATTGGCCAGGAGTAAATCGTAATAATAGCGGGATTTTTCAATATCAATTTTTAAATACTCCGTAGCAATCGCATATATCGTAAAAGGATCGTTCGGGTCTTCTTTATAAAATTCAAAAAGTTGATCTAATCGGGAAGGGTTCATTTCTATTTGATTTAAAATTATTTAACTTCGCCCAAAATTATAGGTATAAGGAGATATTTTACTTATGAAAATATTAGTTTGTATAAGTAACGTACCGGATACCACCACCAAAATTACTTTTATGTCAGATAATACGGCTTTTAGTACGGCTGGCGTTCAGTTTGTGATTAATCCGTATGATGAATATGCCTTAACCCGGGCTATAGAACTCAAAGAAACACAAGGTGGTTCCGTTACCGTTATTAATGTGGGGGAAGCAGATACCGACCCAAATATAAGAAAAGCATTGGCTATTGGCGCGGATGATGCCATCCGGGTGAATGCTAAACCAACCGATGCTTTTTTTGTGGCGCAGCAAATTGCCCATTACGCCAAAGAAGGCGCATTTGATTTAATTTTGATGGGGAAGGAATCGGTAGATTATAATGGGTTTCAGGTACATGGCATGGTTGCCGAATTGCTGGGAATTGTGGCCATAACCCCCGGTATAAAACTGGATGTAAACGGAAGTATGGCTACGGTGGAGCGCGAAATAGAAGGCGGTAAAGAAGTAATTACTACGGCTTTGCCGGTTGTGGTTAGCTGCCAGCAGCCTATGTCGGAGCCCCGCATACCCAATATGCGCGGCATTATGACGGCCCGAACCAAACCATTGCGGGTGGTGGAACCAATTGCAGCAGAAGTTAAAACTGTTTTTGAAAGCTACAGCCTACCCGAGAAAAAGACCGGCGTTAAATTAATTGACCCAGCCAATGCCGGGGAACTGATCCGGTTGTTAAGAAACGAAGCGAAAGTAATTTAAGAAAGATGTCTGTTTTAGTTTTAATTGAATGTGCGGACGGGCAGGTAAGAAAATCGTCGTTGGAGACGGCTTCTTACGGGGCGCAGGTGGCAAAAGCAATGGGTACCGAAGCCATAGGTTTGGCCATTGGCGAGGTGCCGGCCGACGAACTGAAAAGTTTGGGGCGCCAGGGTATTCAGAAGGTATACGCAAGTAACAACAATAATTTAAAAGATTTTGTACCGGGCGCTTTTGTAAAAGTAATAGCCCAGGCCGTGCAAAAAGCAAATGCACCGGTTATAATTTTGTCTAACAGCAATATTGGTACGGCAGTTGGTTCGCGCTTAGCAGTTCGTTTAGGTGCCAGTTTGGTTACCAATGCGGTGTCGTTGCCCGAAATTGCCGGTAATATGTTTAAAGTAAAGAAAAGTGTGTTTTCCGGTAAGGCCTTTGCTGAGGTGGAATTAACAGCTGATTATAAAATAATTGCCGTAAAGAAAAATGCGGTTGATATTATAGAGCAGGAAGGTACAGCAGACGTAGAAACTTTAACCGTAGAGCTGACTGAGGCGGATTTAGTAGGTGCTCCGCAGGAGACCATCCGGGCTACCGGCGAAGTACTATTAACCGAAGCTGATGTAGTGGTATCGGGTGGCCGGGGTTTACGCGGGCCGGAAAACTGGCATTTAATTGAAGATTTGGCGCATGCGCTGGGAGCCGCTAAAGCTTGTTCTAAGCCGGTAGCTGATAGTGGCTGGCGGCCGCATCATGAGCACGTTGGCCAAACCGGTATTACCATTAGTCCTAATTTATATATAGCGGCGGGTATTTCCGGTGCCATTCAGCATTTGGCCGGGGTTAACTCTTCTAAGGTAATTGTCGTTATAAACAAAGATCCGGAAGCCCCTTTTTTCAAAGCCGCGGATTACGGCATTGTTGGTGATGTAGCCGAGGTATTACCCAAATTAACCGAAGCCGCAAGAGCTTTGAATCAATAGAATATACTGTGAAAAAGATTCAGTTAGAAATTTTAGGTTTATCTTCCAGCCAGTCGCAGACCGGTTCTTTTGCGCTGGTATTAGGTGAAAAAGATGGAAACCGTCGTTTACCGATCATTATTGGCATGTTCGAGGCCCAGTCGATAGCTATTCAGATAGAAAAGATTAGTCCTAACCGGCCGCTTACCCACGATTTATTTAAATCCTTTGCCCAGCACCTGCATGTTGGCATTCAGGAGATTTTAATATCGGATTTAAAAGAAGGCGTGTTTTATTCTAAAATTGTGTGTTCGGACGGAGAACGTCAGTTCGACCTGGATGCCCGGCCATCGGATGCCATTGCTATTGGGTTGCGTTTTGGGGTGCCTATTTACACCGTAGAGAGCGTTTTATCGGAAGCTGGTATTATCTTAAGCGACCTGGAAGATGAAGAAGAAGAAACCGACGAGTTGGAAACCTCCACGCCCAGTAGCAGCACCTACCAGGCCGAAAGCAAAAGCAATTTGCGGGACGTTTCGGTAGATGAGTTAAACAAATTACTGGAAGATGCCCTGGAAAAAGAAGACTACGAACGGGCCGCTAAAATTCGGGATGAATTGAATAAACGTAATTAGTTTGTAAGTTCGATATTGTGTTAAAAAGAAAGCCGGTATTATAATACCGGCTTTCTTTTTATAAATAACATGCTTTAAGTCAAAGTATCCGGACCGGTATAAGGATTGCGGACCTGCCCTTTATCAAAGCTTCCTTCCTGAGATTCAATTTTGTTTAATTCTTCTTTCCCGTGCTCATCAGCTATAGTAGATAGTTCGTCTAAGCTACCTAATTCCTCATCTACTTTTTTAGCGGCTTTCATCAGGCTACTGGCAAAAATAAACTCCTGGAGTTCTTTTACGGTTGTATCCATGATGTTTTCCCGGGTGCCTTCCCATAACTTATTTCCTTTGTGCAGAAACATGATTTTATCCCCAATTTCCATTACCGAGTTCATGTCGTGGGTTACAATTACGGTGGTAATGTCGTATTCCTGGGTAATTTCGTAAATCAGTTCATCAATTTTAATTGATGTTAGGGGATCGAGGCCCGAATTAGGTTCGTCGCAAAATAAATAACTGGAATTAGGCGCAATGGCCCGGGCTATACCTACTCTTTTTTTCATCCCGCCGCTTATTTCGGAAGGCATTTTTTTGCCGGCATTTTCTAAACCTACCCGTTTTAAACAAAAATCCACGCGGTCTCTTCTTTCGCCTTTGCTCATTTTAGTAAGCATACGCAACGGAAATTCTACGTTTTCTTCTACTGTCATGGAGTCGAAAAGGGCACTCCCCTGGAAGAGCATCCCAATTTTACGGCGTATTTCCTGTTTTAAATCGAGCTTGTTGTTCGTAAATACTTTGCCATCGTAGGTGATGCTGCCAATGTCGGGCTTTACCAGCCCCACGATGCATTGCAGCAAAACACTTTTACCCGTACCGCTGGCTCCCAACAATAAGTTGGTTTTACCGGATTCAAAAATCCCCGAAATGCCATTTAATATTTTGGCGCCGTTAAAAGATTTATGGATGTTATGAATTTCTATCATTTTGATTCTGGTTAATTGTTGTTGGTCTATAGTCCATAGTCCATAGACGATAGTCTACAGCATTATCGTACATAATCAATCTACATCATTATAAGCCTGCTCGTTACTTTTTATCCCAATTATCACGATTCTTAACTACCGACTATGGTCTATGGACTATAGACTGTGGATTATCGACTAAAGCAACAACTGTGCGCAGACAAAATCGGCAATCAGCACTGCTATTATACTATTAGTTACGGCATTGGTACTAGCTGCCCCCACTTCTAAAGCACCCCCTTTGGTATTAAACCCCTGATAAGCCGATATAGATGAAATCAGGAAAGCAAACACTATTGACTTAATTAAAGCAAAAATTATATTGTAAGGAATAAAAGTATCACGGATGCCTTCTATATATTCCTGTCCTGAAAGGGCTCCACTTAATGAGCCGGCAATATAACCGCCGGAAATTGAAAGCGTCATAGCTATAATAACCAAAAGCGGAAACATTAACATAGCCGCTAGTACTTTAGGAAATACCAGGTAAGAAGAAGAGTTTATTCCCATAACTTCTAAAGCATCTACCTGTTCGGTTATCTGCATGGTACCTAAACCGCCTGCTATATTTGAACCTACTTTACCAGCCAAAACAATAGAAGTAATGGTAGGGGCCAACTCCAGGATGGTCATTTCCCGTACCATAAACCCAATGGTAGATCTGGGAATAAGGGCGTTAGTGAGATTATAAGAAATTTGGACGCAGGTTACAGCACCAATGAAAGTAGCTACAACCGCTACAATAAAAATAGAGTTTACCCCTATTATAATAGCTTCGTCTATGGTGCGGCTTAATAAAATGGGCAAAGATTCGCCGCGGGTTATAAGGCTTTTTAAGAATAAAATAAATCTACCAAAAGTTTTCATGCTGGTTTATACGGATGCTTTATCGGGGCGTCAGGTTTTAAATAATTATATTACGAGCGAAATCAAAAAATATACAAGTATATGCAAAAATATATATTAGTTACTGGCGGAACCAAAGGAATTGGACGTGCCATCATCGAAAAGTTCGCCGGCGATGGCTTCCATATTATTACTTGTTCCCGCCATGAGAATGACTTACGCAAGCTGAAGTTAGAGATTGAAGAAAAGTTTACTTTTTCAAAAGTTTTTTACCAGGCTACCGATGTGAGTGACCGGGTTTCGGTGGAGGCTTTTATAAAATATGTCCAAAATATGAATGTTATAATTGATGTGCTGGTAAACAATGCCGGGGTATTTATTCCGGGCAAAATAACCGAAGAAAATAACCTGGCGCTCGACCATATGATGCAGACCAATTTGTATAGTGCTTATATTATTACAAAGGGTTTGGTGAATGATATGATTAAAAGAAAGTCCGGACATATTTTCATGATGTGCTCTACTGCTAGTATTACGGCCTATACCAATGGCGGCTCTTACTGTATTTCTAAATTTGCTTTATACGGCCTCACGCAAGTACTGCGGGAAGAACTGAAAAGGGTAGGGGTGAAGGTTACGGCCGTGCTACCGGGAGCAACTTTTACCGCCAGTTGGGAAGGCGTAGATCTGCCTGTGGAACGTTTTTTAAAAGCGGAAGACGTGGCTTCCGCTATTAGCAACGCTTATTGCATGAGTGCCAGCGCCGTCGTAGAAGAAATTTTAATTCGTCCGCAATTAGGCGATATTGAAAGCTAGACATTTCAAGTAATAATTTCGTAAATTGCATTTATAACAGTGGTTAATAATAATTTATATTATTATTTTAAAGGAAATGTTTAAATTCTAAATAAGCTTTTAGAGGCTGTCTTGCCCTTGGTTAAGATTACTAAAAAGAATAGCAATGTTATAACTACAAGCAACCAAAAGAATAAAATTTAAACCTCTAAATTAACTGTTTTTCAAAAAATGGTTATGGGTGCAATAACTTCGGGGAAGCTTAAATTAGAAATTTTTTAACCATAATATTGACCTTTGTTTTAAAATTTTGAAATCGGATTTATGAGCGTAAATCTTCAGTTTAAATGTATTAAGATAGGTCGCCAAAATGGCAGATTTAAGTTGATATTGTGCGCTAGTTATTGAACTAAAATTGAATCTGATTTTAAATTTGGGTTTTATCTTTTTAAAAACAGGTTCCCGAATTAATATTTCATTTGTTAAAGGAGTTCATTTAGTTGAGGGTTATTTATCACGGGAATTAGTTAAGTGGCTATTTAAAAGCAAGTAAAAACTACTAAAATCTAGGTAAATAAACTATTGAGGCTTCTTGCAAAAGTTACATCAGGGTTTAGCTGTTTATATATAGTTTTAAACTAAAGATTGTAAGGGTGAACAAAAAATGAGTAGGAATTTTAATTTAAATAGACCATTTCCATTGAGGCAAGTTTTATAATTTATAAGTCGGAAAATGAATTTGGTGTTGCTTATAAAACGCCGGGTATAAACCGCAATTAATATTATCTTTGCGCGATTTTGTAGCAGATTGTTATTCTGCTAAAAAAAGAGCTGGAAAAAAATATATGTCGGTTGAAGTTAAAAATTTAACAAAACTGTTTGGTAGCCAACGTGCCGTTGATAATATTTCTTTTCGGGTAGACAAAGGACAGATACTGGGTTTTCTGGGGCCAAACGGAGCCGGTAAATCCACTACCATGAAAATAGCTACCTGTTACCTGCCGCCTTCGGCCGGCACTATCCTGGTAAATGGCTATGATGTTTCAGAAGCACCCGTAGCCGTGCGCCGGCAGGTAGGTTATTTGCCGGAGCATAATCCGCTTTACCTGGATATGTACGTGAAAGAATACCTCCAATTTGTAGGGAACTTACATGGCTTAAAAGGCAAGTATCTGCAAACCCGAACCCAGGAAATGGTGGAGCTATGCGGCCTTACCTTAGAGCAGGGAAAGAAAATCGGGTCTTTGTCGAAAGGCTACCGGCAACGGGTTGGTCTGGCGCAAGCTTTAATTCATAACCCCGAAGTTTTGATCCTGGATGAACCTACCACGGGTTTAGACCCCAACCAGATTCAGGAAATCCGGTCGCTCATTAAAACGGTTGGCCAGGAGAAAACGGTTATTTTTTCGACGCACATCATGCAGGAGGTTTCCGCCATTTGCGACCGCGTAGTTATTATAAACCGGGGCACACTGGCCGTAGACAGTACCGTTAGTGACCTGGAAAGCTTACACAAAGGTGAAGTACACACCATTGCGGAATTTGAAAGTGCTATTGATCCGGTTATGCTGCAAAGTATTCCGGATATATTAGGCATAGAAACTTTGCCCCTGCATAAATATCGCCTTCGTTCCCGGCCCGGCAAAGATATCCGGGCATCCGTTTTCAGTTTAGCCGCGGCCCATAACTGGAGCCTGATTGGCTTACGGCAAGAGGAAAACTCCCTGGAAAAAATATTTCAACAATTAACCAGTAAGTAAACTTTTTAAATTAGAAATTAAAAATTATTAATTAGAAAAGATGGAATATAAGTGTGCTGTAAACCTGCAATCCTTTAAGTAAGACAATATCAATTTCTAATTTTTAATTTCTAATTCATAATTACCAAAAATCATGTTTGCAATTCTGCAAAAAGAAATTAATAGTTTTCTTAATTCCATGATCGCCTATATTGTTATCGGGGTTTTCCTGGTGGCAATCGGGCTTTTTATGTGGGTTTTCCCGGAAACCAGTGTGCTGGAATATGGCTACGCCGATATGCAAACCCTTTTCGGGATGGCCCCCTGGGTTTTCCTCTTTCTGATTCCGGCCATTACCATGCGTTCTTTTTCGGAAGAGAAAAAGGCCGGCACCATGGAATTACTCTTAACCAAACCGCTAACGGATCTGCAAATAATTTTGGGTAAATATTTTGCCTGTTTATTATTAGCATTGCTGGCGTTGGTGCCCACGCTGCTGTATTACTATAGTGTTTATACCTTAGGCAATCCGGTCGGTAACATCGATTCGGCGGCGGTTATTGGTTCTTACATAGGGTTGATTTTTCTGGCGGCTATTTTTACCGCTATCGGTATTTTTGCTTCGGCTATTACCGAAAACCAGATTGTGGCTTTTATTTTGGCGGTATTTCTGTGTTTTCTGATTTACAATGGCTTCGATTACATTGCTTCAATAGATGTATGGGGAAGTGTTTCTTATATTATCAATTATTTGGGCATAGCTTTTCATTACAGCGCTTTAAGCAAAGGTTTGATCGATTCGCGAGATATTCTTTATTTTTTAAGCGTGATTGTGCTGATGGTGCTGGGTACTAAATTGGTGTTGGAGAGCAGAAAATGGTAGAAGAAAACAAACCTGCTTTATCCTCGCGTAAAAAAAAGGATCTGACCCTTTTTCTGGTTCTGGTAGGTGTAGTGCTGTTGCTGAATGTGTTGCTGGCCCACAGTTTTTTCCGGATAGACCTCACCGAAGATAAACGTTATTCCATTGCGCCCGCTACCAAACAGTTACTAAGCAACCTGAACCAGGATGTTACCATTGATGTGTATTTGGCCGGTAATTTTCCGACCCGGTTTAAACGGTTGCAGAATGGCGTGCGGGAAACCTTAGATGAGTTCCAAATTTATTCCGATCATATCCGCTATAATTTCATCGATCCTAGCGCCAATATAAACGAAGAAAAGCGCAACCAGTATTATGAACAACTGGTGAAAAAAGGCATTCAGCCTACTAACCTATTTACCACCGAAGGTGATAAGCGGGTAGAAAAATTAATCTTTCCCGGCGCGGTAGTTTCGAGTCAGGGTAAAGAAACCCCGGTAATGCTGTTGAAAGGCAATAAAGCTGCTTCTGCCGATGAACAGTTAAACCAATCCATAGAAGGTTTGGAATACGAACTAGCCTCGGCTATCCGGCAACTAACCCGCAAACAAAGAAAGCGCATCGGGTACATAGAAGGGCACGGCGAATTAAATACTCTGGAAACCGCTGATTTTATTACTTCTCTCCAGAAGAATTACGACGTGTACCGGGTAGATTTAAATAAAGTACCGGATCTGAGAGCATTAGATGCCATTATTATTGCTAAACCTTTGCTGCGCTATTCGGAGCCGGAGAAATATAAAATAGATCAGTTTATTGTGGGAGGTGGTAAAGCTATGTTCCTGATTGATCCGGTAAATATTGCTTTAGACAGCATCCGGACTAGCGGAACGGTGGCTTTGCCTTTAGACGTAAACCTGCAGGATTTACTTTTTCGCTACGGTGTCCGCATCAACGGCAACTTAATCCAGGATATCAACTCCGGGCAAATACCCATGGTGGTAGGAAGAATGGGTAACCAGCCCCAGACGCAGCTATTGAACTGGAAATATTACCCGGTCATTAATGGTTTCAGCCAGCACCCGATCACCCGTAACCTGGATGCCATTTACGCCAAATTCATTAGCACCATCGATACAGTACGCGCCAGTGGCATTCGCAAAACCCCGCTTATGGTAAGCTCCTTGTTTTCGCGGGTTGTAGCGGCGCCATTAGAAGTAAGCCTGGATGAAGCCCGCTTGCCCGTAGATCCGAAACAATACAATGCCGGTCCACAGCCTGTAGCTTATTTATTAGAAGGTAATTTCCAATCGGTATTTAAAAATCGGCCTTTACCGGCGGGTATCACCCAAGCTGGTGGGGCAACAACTAAACCTTCTAAATTAATAGTGGTTTCGGATGGCGATATAATCCGCAATGATGTGGACCCTAAAACCCAGCAGCCTTTCCGCCTAGGCTTCGACCGGTATACGCGTGCTACGTTTGCCAATAAAGATTTTTTATCCAACGCGGTTGATTATTTACTAGACGAATCGAACCTGATTTCCCTGCGCACCAAAGAAATTAAGTTGCGGCCCTTAAACCGGGTAAAGGCCAAAGAAGAAAAAAGCAAATGGCAAATCATCAACTTGGTATTGCCGCTGGTTTTACTCTTCCTTTTCGGTGCAGTCCGGTATTATTTGCGCAAGCGGAAGTATGAGTCGGTTAGTTAAGCGGCTAGCGACTTTTTCTAAAGTTTATTCCGGAGAAATTTTAATATTTTCATAAATTTAGGCTAATTTGCTATCTCAAAAACAGCAGGGCGTAGCAGACCGGGTTATAGTACTCCTTAGTTAAAAACGCTTTTTATTACCAGAATTTATCAGATACTTTTCTAAAATTATAAACGACTGATCGGAATGAAATTTATTGTATCGTCTTCGGCTTTATTGAAACAACTTCAGAGCATTAATGGAGTGGTGGCCAATAACCCGGTTGTGCCCATTCTGGAGAACTTCCTTTTCGAAATTAACGAAGGCACCTTAACCATTACGGCAAGTGACCTGGAAACTTCCATGATTACCGAGCTGCATGTAGAAGCCAAAGAAAATGGACGTATTGCTGCGCCGGCCCGTATTTTACTGGATACCTTAAAAAACCTGCCGGATCAGCCCGTAACTTTTACCATCGACGAAGAAACGTACTCTATTGAGTTAAGCTCGGCTAACGGTCGTTATAAATTATCCGGCGAAAATGCCTTGGATTTCCCGAAAGTGCCGGTTGTAAAGGGCAATAATTCCATCGAAATACCTTCTAATTTAATGGCCCGGGCCATTAATAAAACCATTTTTGCCGTTAGCACCGACGAATTGCGGCCGGCCATGACCGGTATATTTGTGCAACTGAACGAAAATAATATTACGTTTGTAGCTACCGATGGGCACCGTTTGCTGCGTTACCGCCGATTTGATGTGGCTACCGGCAACACCGCTTCTATTATCATTCCGCGCAAGGCTTTTACTTTGATAAAATCTACTTTACCCGCCGAACCGACAACGGTGCGGGTAGAGTTTAATACTTCCAATGCTTTCTTCAGCTTCGATAATATCCGGATGGTGTGCCGTTTGATTGATGAGCGTTATCCGGATTATGAAAACGTTATTCCGGTGCAAAACCCGAATAAACTGGTAATAGACCGTTATGATTTATTAAGTTCTATTAAACGGATTTCTATTTACTCCAACAAAACTACCCACCAGGTGCGTTTACGTTTAGCCGGCAGCGAACTCCATATTTCGGCGGAAGACCTGGATTTTTCGAACGAAGCCAACGAGCGCCTGACTTGCCAGTACGATGGCGAAGATATGGAAATTGGTTTTAACGCGCGCTTTTTGATTGAAATGCTGAATAATATTGATTCAGACGAAATTTCCCTGGAAATGTCTACTCCGAACCGGGCCGGTTTGTTAATGCCATCCAGCAACGATGCGGAAGAAAATATTTTGATGTTGGTAATGCCGGTAATGCTGAATAACTACGTTTAAAAATTTATTATATAAATTAAAGAGGGGAGGCTTGGGCTTCCTCTTTTTGTTTACCCCGGTTTTAATTTTGAGAAGTTATGAGCTTTCTTCATCCTGCAAAAACGTATCAGATAACCTTTTAATTTACATCTGATCCGGAATACTTCTTACCTTTGCCCAAAGTTTAAATAATACACCGACATGAAAAAATCAGAAATATACTTTAGCATTGCCCTGGACGACCAGCATGTACCGGAAGCTATCAGCTGGCGGGCCACCGATGCCGGAGAAGCTATTCAGTTTGCCAAAGCTATAAATGTTTCTATCTGGGACCGGAACCAGGAAGGCACCATGAAACTGGACCTTTGGACGAAGGATATGCCCGTAGACGAAATGAAGCACTTCTATATTGATATTATTGGTTCGATGTCGCAGACTATCCGTACGGCTACCAATGACGAGGTAATGGCCGGAAAAATGAAACAACTGTGCGAAGAATTAATGAAGCACTTGGAAGAAGAACAAAAGTAATAAAAGGCCATGTCGCAACAAATAAAAAGCCTTCCCGGATTACTATCCGGGAAGGCTTTTTATTTGTTTGTTCATTTTGTTTTATTTAGAATCATCGGACCGGATAACCGCCTGTTTCGATCCTTTGGTTACTACCCTGTCATTACCTATCGGTAAGGAGGTAGCTCCTTTTTTGACTGTTGCACTCGGGGTTAAACCGATTTTGGCAGCAAAACTTTTATCCGCTTTATAATATTCGCTGCGGGAAGCATAATACGAACTGTATTGATCGGAACTTAATATACGAGCCAACTCAGTATCTCTTTCTTTACAAACTCCCTGGCAATTTTTATCAACAAGAGCCGGATCATTCGCATATTTCGACTCAATAGCCATCATCTTAGTTACTTTTTCTTGATTGATAGCCCGTAAACGGGAAGCTTGAAAGTTATTAAGACGTAATTCCCGAATCATTTGATCCGACAAACGGTTAGCACGTTCGGTAGCGGGAGATTTATCCTGAGCCAGGCTACTGAAAGCAGTAACTAATCCCAGGCATGACATCACAATTATCTTCTTCATAACTATTTCTTTCTTTCTGGCTGTTCTGTTTAGTTTGTTTGTTATCCTGATTAACAAGACTGACAAATTATTTATACGAATAATTATGCCATAAATAAGTTAGAAAAAGAAGTTTTCTTTATATTTTTTGAAGAAGTTGGGCTTTAAGGCATAAAAGAATAGGAAGATTTACGTGCCTTACCATTTGTTCTTCCACATCATAGATTCTACCGGCTTGTCTGTTCTTTCGTTATACTTAGCCGAGGATTTCTTGTTATACAAGTTTTCAATCTGACCGCGTACCTCAAAATAGATTAATTGCCCGATTGGCATTTTGTGGTATATTCGCACGGGTTGGGTTACCGAGATTTCCAGCGTCCAGGTATTGCAAAAGCCCACGTCTCCTTTGCCGGCCGTCGCATGAATATCGATACCCAAACGACCCACACTGGATTTGCCTTCTAAAAAAGGAACGTGGGCGTGCGATTCGGTATATTCTTCGGTAACGCCTAAATACAAGGTATTGGGCTGCAGCACATAACCTGCTGCGGGTATTTCAAAAACGTTTATTTCGTTGTGTTTACGGGCATCTATAACGGCATCTTTATAATTAGCCAGGTATTTGCCTAAGTGTACATCGTAAGAGTTGGTGCCCAGGCAGGCCCGGTTATAGGGTTCAATTACAATGTTGCCTTTTTCAATCTCAGAGAGTATTTCCTTATCAGTAAGAATCATATAAGAAGTAAAAATTCAGGAGCATAAAGGTAAGAAGAATAGGCGCAAGTGCCCCGGAAAATTTATTTAACTTAAACAAAAAATCACCCGAAAGTAAACTACAGCTGATGTGCTATAAAGTTTATTCCGGATGATCTTTCATTTAGATCTAGTGTTCCATAAAGGTTTGTTTGTCGGGAATCCTGGCCGCCGTTTCAGTGTGTTTTCACCTGAAACAAATTATCAGTTATTCCACTGCCCGACAATCTATAGTTTATCAAGCACTAGCAATTAAACTACAAGAAATTCCTCAGTTCTTTTAAAGAAGCCAGGTTTGCTTCCAGGTACTGATCGGCTAAATCTTCGGTGATAACCGTGGACAAAAATAAAGATTCAAACTGCGATGGCGCCAGGTAAATACCCTGGTTGAGCATACTGGTGAAATAACGCCCAAAAAGATCCAGGTTAGAAGTTTTAGCGGAGGTAAAATCTTTAACTTCCTGCCGGGTAAAAAAAAGACTGAACATAGAGCCTTCCTGATTGATGGTAAAATTCATCCCCAGGCTTTGCATATTATCGCGCATGCCGGTTACCAGTTTATCCGAGATGTTATGCAGGTAATTATATACTTCGTCGTGTTTTTTCAGAAACTTGAGCATAACCACACCCGCCGCCATGGCAATCGGGTTTCCGGACAAAGTACCGGCCTGGTAAACCGGACCGGCCGGTGCCACCACCTCCATTATTTCTTTTTTGCCGCCGTAAGCACCCACCGGTAAGCCGCCGCCGATAATTTTTCCTAGCGTGGTCATATCGGGCGTAATGCCGTACAATTCCTGGGCGCCGCCTTTGGCTAACCGGAAACCCGTCATTACTTCATCGAAAATAAGAACAATACCGGTACGGGTACAAAGTTCCCGCAAACCCTCTAAAAAGCCGGGTACGGGTTTTACCAAGCCCATATTGCCTACTACCGGTTCAATAATAATGGCCGCAATCTGGCCCGCATTCGCATTTACTAAATTTTCTACTGCCGCCAGGTTATTATAGGGAGCCGTTAAAGTATCCTGGGCCACGCCTTTGGTTACCCCCGGACTATCGGGCACCCCCAAAGTAACAGCGCCGCTACCTGCCGAAATTAAGAAAGAATCGCCGTGGCCGTGGTAACAACCTTCAAATTTGATAATTTTGTCGCGACCAGTATAACCCCGCGCCACCCGGATAGCTGCCATGGTAGCTTCGGTGCCGGAGTTTACCATGCGCACTTTCTCAATAGAAGGCACCATGCTGATGATTAGTTCCGCCATTTCTACTTCGCGTTCGGTAGGAGCACCGTAAGAAAACGAATGCGGAAGTACTTCTTTTATGGCATCCTGTATCATTTCGCAACCGTGACCCAAAATCATGGGCCCCCAGGAGTTGATAAAGTCGATGTATTGGTTACCGTCTACGTCGTATAAATAAGCTCCTTTAGCCGATTTAATAAAAACCGGGTTGCCGCCCACGGCTTTAAAAGCCCGCACCGGCGAATTTACCCCACCCGGTATTACTTTTTGGGCGCGCTCAAATAAGTTCTGACTAGCAGTATGATTCATGTTGGAGATTTGTTTAGGTTATTTAAATACCGGATTTACAATGGTTAGTTGCAGGTTATCCAGTTTTAAAAGCGGAACGTGTTGGTTATCGTGCTGGTCGCTGAAACCAATACCCTGGTAGAAAACGCCCGAAACGGGACCTTCAGTATTGAGGGTAGCGTTAAACTTAGCCCCATGCCGCGCCAAAATATTGCCGAAGTAATAAACCAGGTCGAAACCGGTATACACGTTCTCGAAAGGCGGAATGTTGAAACGGCCTATGTAATCTTTTTTAAATTCTTGTACGCTTTCGGATGAGGTATCCACAAAATGCGGGTAAAGAAAATATATTTCCTGATTATCCAGCTGTTTCAAACTAAACTGGTTCATCTCCAGCCAGGAGGCATACGTTATAACTGGTACCTTTTTATTCAGGCTTTCTAAAGTGCTTATGGTACCAGAAGCTACCGCTACATTATTAGAAGCTACCATTAAATGGCCCAGGTTACTAAAATCAATGCCACCATAAAGGCCCGCGGCCGAGCTGGTAGGGCTTACCGGCTTCATGGCCAAAACTTTACCGCCGCGTTTCTCATATTCGGTTTTATAGGCCTGCGCAAATGCAATGTAATCCGGACTGTTGGAATATACCACTACTGCTGTTTTTTGCGGAAAGTTTTCGTAGGCAAAAGCTGCACTTTTCCGGGCCTGCGTTACTATAGAGGCATTAAATAAATACAGGTACGGGTTGTTTTTGATTAAGGCAGCATCATCCGAAAGCGGGTTAATGGCGATAATCTGGTTTTGTTGGGCAAAGCGCGAAATAATTTTACCTGCAGATTTATAAACCGGACCTATTATCAGATCCATGGTGGTCATTTCGGGTAAATTCAGTACTGCTTTAACTTTGTTTGTATCTGCCGGGGCGTCGTAGGCATATAAGTTTAAAATAATATTTTGTTTGGCCAGGGAATCTTTAGCTAATTGCATGCCCGCGTACAAATCCAGGGCGAATTGATTTTTGCGGAGCGTTTGATCATTATTTTCATCTAATTGAAAAGGTAATAAAACGGCTACCTTATATTCTGCCTTTTTATTGGCGATGGCCTGCGGCTTATATTTCTTCCGGTCTAAATTAAAACGAGAAACAATTTTATCCAGAGTGGCTTTATCATTTTCGGTATACCAACCACCTATAAGTTTATCGGCGTAAATAACAGCTAAATCTTTATCGTCGGGATATTGCTGCACCAAGGAACTCAGCTGGGCTTTATTGTACATTCGCCCTAAATATACCTGTTTCATAGCCGCAACATCGCCGGCTAAACCGGACGATTTTATTTCCTGCAGGTTAGCCAAAGCTTTTTGATAGTCGTTTTGCTCAAATGCCACGTTGGCTCCGATAAACCGGGCTTCGTCCACGTTCAACCAGTCGGGGTACTGCTGAATAAGTTGGTTGATGCGGGTATCGGCTTCTTTCAGTTTTTTGGCGTTCAGGGCCGCTACACTGTAGAGGTACAAGGCTTCCGGGGTATTTTTACTTTTCTGATCGGCGCTGAAAACCGGTGAAAGCTCCGCCATGGCCAGCTGGTACTTTTTCTGCTCCAGCAAAACTTTACTGTTACTTATATGTAAATCAGCTTCTTTTCCTGTTTGCGCCCGCAAGGTTACCGGCAAAAACAAAAATAAGAGAACCCGAAAAATCAGCTTACTATATTTAATAAAATTTATTTGCATATTATTCCCATTCGATGGTAGCGGGTGGCTTAGAACTAATATCATATACCACACGGTTCACACCTTTCACTTTATTTATAATTTCGTTGGAGATATTAGCCAGGAATTCATATGGCAAATGTACCCAATCGGCAGTCATGCCGTCTACGCTGGTAACGGCCCGCAAAGCTACTACGTTGTCGTAAGTACGCTCATCGCCCATTACACCCACCGACTGTACCGGCAACAAGATGGCGCCGGCCTGCCAAACCTGGTTGTATAAATTATGTTTACGTAAGCCCTGAATAAAAATAGCATCAACCTGCTGTAAAGTATTTACTTTTTCGGGCGTAATATCACCTAATATCCGGATAGCCAGTCCTGGTCCGGGGAAAGGGTGCCGCCCCAAGATATTTTCGTCTATGTGCAGGGTTTTGCCTACCAGACGTACTTCATCTTTAAAAAGCGCTTTGAGCGGCTCCACCACTTTTAGTTTCATAAAATCCGGTAAGCCGCCTACGTTGTGGTGCGACTTAATGGTAGCCGAAGGTCCTTTCACCGAAACCGATTCGATAACATCGGGGTAAATGGTGCCTTGCGCCAACCATTTAACATCGGCAATGCGGTGGGCTTCGTCGTCGAATACCTCAATAAATACGCGGCCAATGGCTTTTCTTTTTTGTTCCGGATCAGTCAGGCCGGCCAAAGCAGTATAAAACCTGGCTTTCGCATCTACGCCTTTCACGTTTAAGCCCATGTGCTGGTACGATTCCAACACCGATTCAAACTCATCTTTACGCAACAAGCCGTTATCCACGAAAATACAATACAGGTTCTGGCCGATTGCCTGGTGGATGAGCATGGCGGCTACCGAAGAGTCAACGCCGCCGGATAAGCCCAGCACTACCTTGTCGTTACCAATCAGTTCTTGTAATTCCGTTACCGTAGTTTCTATAAACTGATCAGCGGTCCAGTCCTGGGAGCAACCGCAAATATGCACTACAAAGTTGCGCAGTATGGTTTTGCCTTCGGTAGAGTGGGTTACTTCCGGGTGAAACTGGATGCCGTATGTTTCCTGGTCCTGCATTTTATAGGCGGCTACCTGTACCGAATCGGTACTAGCCAGTATTTCGAAATTTGCCGGAATTTGCTTGATGGTATCGCCGTGCGACATCCAAACCTGCGAACCAACAGTAATTTCTTTCATCAGGCGATTAGTGGCGTGTACTTCGTTTAAAATAGCCCGGCCGTATTCCCGGATGGTAGAAGGCAAAACTTCGCCGCCGTTTTCGTAGGCCAGCAATTGCGCTCCATAACAAACACCTAAAACCGGTATCTGCTCCAGGTACTGACTTAAATCCGGATTGGGATAATTTTCGTCGCGTACCGAACAGGGGCTGCCGGACAGAATAAGCCCTTTTACATCGGGTGTGCGTTCCGGTACTTTATTAAATGGATGAATTTCGCAGTAAACATTTAACTCACGCACCCGGCGAGCAATTAATTGGGTATATTGTGAGCCAAAATCGAGGATGATAATTTTCTCTGGCATGTGCAAAATTAATCACAGATTTTCGCAGATTAATATATTTCGCCGATTATTTTATTCTTTAAGTAAGATAGGTGCATTATGAGAGGCTGTTTCTCCTTATTGGAGGTATCAGTATATTTAAATCTGTTGGGTAAATGTGGTTGATTTTACTTTATTAGTATAAAATAAGTACGGGAAAGCTCATTCGGGATTTAGATTAAATGAAAATAAAATTTGATTACTGTTGCAAACTTTAAAAATGCTTTCCTATCTTTGCACCGGCAAATCGGTACGACCAGCTCCTACTGAACTCCCCCAGGTCTGGAAAGAAGCAAGGGTAGGTGGTTGAGCGGTGCGATATTCGGTTTGCCACTTTTTTTTGCCCTCCCGCCAAATATAGCCTGCTTTATTTTCTTTTCTTTTATTAGCCAATTACTCAAGATATACCTTAGATTTGTAGTCTGAACCTAAGAATCTAAATATCTTATGAAATTTTTTGTTGATACTGCAAACCTAAAAGAAATACAGGAAGCCTACGACATGGGCGTACTGGACGGGGTTACGACCAATCCGTCGTTAATGGCGAAAGAAGGCATCAGCGGCCACGATAACGTAATGGCGCACTATAAAGCTATCTGCGATATTGTTGATGGGGATATTAGTGCCGAAGTAATTTCAGTAGATTATGAAGGCATTGTCCGCGAAGGCGAAATGCTGGCCGAACTGCATCCGAATATCGTGGTAAAAGTGCCCATGATCCGGGAAGGCGTGAAAGCAATCAAATATTTCTCCGATAAAGGTATTAAAACCAATTGTACGCTGGTATTTTCGGCCGGACAAGCTTTGTTAGCGGCTAAAGCTGGAGCTACTTACGTATCGCCGTTTGTAGGCCGTTTAGACGATGTGGGAACCGATGGTTTGCAGTTAATCGAGCAAATTGTACAGATATATGCCAACTACGGCTACCAGACAGAAGTTTTAGCGGCTTCGGTTCGGCACGTGATGCACCTGATTCAATGTGCCGAAATCGGTGCCGATGTGGTGACCTGTCCCTTAAATGTGATTACGGCTTTATTAAAACACCCCTTAACTGATAGTGGTTTGGCTAAGTTCTTAGCTGATCATAAAAGCGTAAATATTTAATTTTAATTATGAATTAGAAATTAGAAATTAGAAATTATGAATGGTTTTATAGTGGGGCCTATTTCCTGATAAAATTTAAACATAATTTCTAATTCATAATTAAAAGCATGTATATTATCAAAGTTAAAGGCAAAGCCAAAATTCCGGATTATATTCAGCTGCGCGATGAGCATTTTGTGCTCATTGCTTATTTCCGGGCCGACCGGCCGTTGAAAAACATGGAACGGTACGGTTTGGCCGGCAAAGAAGAAGCGCTGGCTACGGTTATTCAGAACCTGGAGTTTGGTAAACTGCAAAAACTTGAAATTTAAAGTATGTCCTTTTCTTCTGCGCCGGTTGTTAGTTTAAAAGATGTGTCCATCTACCAGGATGTACAAACCGTATTAAATCAGGTAAACTTTGAAATAGACAAAAGCGAGTTTGTTTACCTGATTGGCCGTACCGGCAGCGGTAAAAGCTCTTTACTAAAAACCTTATACGCCGATTTGCCCCTTTATAACGGCATTGCTACCGTGGCCGGATTTAAAATTTTTAAATTAAACCGGAGCCAGGTGCCTTATCTGCGCCGGAAAATTGGTATTGTTTTCCAGGATTTCCAGTTGCTTAACGACCGTACCGTAGCCGAAAATTTATCTTTTGTACTAAAAGCTACCGGCTGGAAAGAAAAATCAAAAATAAAGAACCGTATTTCGGAAGTGCTCATGCGGGTAGGTATGGGAGCGGCAGGTACCAAAATGCCCCACCAATTATCGGGCGGAGAACAGCAGCGAATCGTAATCGCCCGGGCCTTACTCAACGAACCTGTAATTTTATTTGCCGATGAGCCAACCGGTAACCTGGATCCGGTGGTATCGGAAGGTATTTTACAGTTGTTCCTGGAAATTAATAACTCCGGCACCGCTGTACTAATGGCTACGCACAACCACCAGATTATTCAGAAATACCCCAAACGCATTTTAAAGTGCGAACAAGGTAAAGTGCTGGATTCGGCTAAAGTAGAATTTAGTTTAACCGATAATTTTTAAACTATCTTTTTTAAAACAAAAAAGCCCCAATTATAATGGGGCTTTTTTGTTAAGTTGTTCCGGTATTTAGTCGTTATCCCGAACATCCTCTATTTTCTGATCTACTTTTTTGGCGCCTTTTTTAGCCGTAGAACCTACCGCGCTAGCGGCTTTTTTAGTGCCTCTTGCCGTAGCTTTACCAACTTTTTTAGTGCCTTTTACGGTAGCTTTACCGGCCTTTTTAGCTCCTTTTCCGGCTGCATGTACGCCGCTGGAAGCTAAATCTTTCGTGCCTTCACCTACGGATTTAGCACCCTGGCCTACTTCCTGCACACCTTCTTTTGCTTTTTCTTTATTGGCGCCATCCTGGGCATAAACAGCAGTTTGTACAAATAATAACCCTCCGAAAAGGAAAGCTGCTATATCTTTATTTATATTTTTCATAATCTTTATTTTACGTTTAAGTGAATTTGATTATATATCAACGGTAAAAAAGATGAATGGTTTTATTTGCCGTAATAGATTGATTTTAAGTAATAATAACCGAGACAGAATTTCGGATTAGTATAAAAGGGTAGCAGAGAGGAAGTCGAGGAACAACATTTAGCTTTAAAAATCTTTGGGCAATTGCCCAAGAACGTTTTGTAATGCTGCACCTCATGGTAAGTGACTGTACAAAATAGCCATAAAAAGAGTTTAAAGGAATAATTACCACCCCTGCCCCTCCTAAAACAGGAGGGGAGCTTTCTGCTTATTATCAAAACTATATTTTATGGTGTCTGGTTACTTATCGGTTATTAAGAATTTTTCTTTCTTAAAAAGCCGGTATATTTTTCGGTGAGTTCTGGCGCCAGATTTAAAATTAAGATGCCGGCACCGTATATGAAAGTAATTAAACCCGAACGGAAAATAAGATCGAAGAACGTGTTTTTTAAAATCGGCAGCAGTGCTCCCGCAAAATAAGCCGAAGCAGCAATAATGATAATATAAACAGAGGAGCGATCGAAAGGTTGTATTTTATAAAATAACCAAACACAAATTACCCGCAAGCTATTAATAAGGCCATATACCCCAAAGAAAACAACTCCTGCGCCCGTAATGCCGTAACGCGGAATAAAGTAATTGTTGGCCAGAATGGTTAAAACTGATAACATTACGTTAAAAAATAAATCGTAGCGATAATGAGCCGAGGTCAGGAGAATGGCGCCGTTTATACCGGTAGCTAAATCGAAAAGCCGGGCCGCACAAACAAATAAAATTACATATTTACCGGCGGCGTATTCGGGCGGTAAAAGGGCGAATAAGTTATGGACGTTGGCCCAGATTCCTATAAAAAGCAAGCAGCCCATTACCATATTCAGGCGGGAAACCTGTTTATATAACTTTTGCATACCCGCCATATCGGCGTTTTTCCAGTAATCTGCTATTTGGGGCAAAGCAATTTTCAAGATAGAACTGCCCATAATTAAAATCACGCTGGCCACATTAATGCAGGTAGAATAAACCCCTACCGAACCCAGATTTTGATAATGGCTGATCATGAACTGATCGATAATGGTAATGATAATACTGGAAATATTGCCCATAAAAGCATACAAACCATAACGGATCATGGGCCGGATGGGCTTATCCTGTAGCGGAACATGATTTAAGGATATATGAAATTGCTTCAGCCAGACAATGTATATATACAAGACAATGGTAATAATACAATTAACGCCAATAAACAGAAACAGGAAAGTTTCGAAGGAAATCAGGCTAAAATAGTAAAGCAAAATACAAACCGTGGTGCCCAAACGCAGCAGGAAGTCTTTGGTAAAAGACGGAATAACGGTTTTGTAGAGGGAAGTAAGGTAAGCGGTAAATAAGTTATAAAATAAAGTGAATAAGCTTAGCGGCAGAATATAGTAATTGTAGGCCAGCAGCAGTTTTTCATCTTTGCCCAAATAGGCCAGCAGCGTAGGTTTAAATAAAAAATAGGTCGTGGCTATAATCAAAAAACCTCCCAGCGGCACGCCCAGAAACAACAGCAGAAAATTATGGTGGCCTTTGGCTTTGTCCCGGAAAAAAGGAAAATACTTAATACCTGCATTTGCAAAACCCAAAGCCGATAGTTGGGCCAGAATTAAAGCTATATTAGGTAAAATACGGGTAAGCCCCACCTGGTCAACGGTTAGCACCTTCGGGAAAAGCACAATCAGGTTAAAGTATCCTAAAACTACGCCGGCGTAAGAAATAATACTGTTCTGAATTCCCTGCCTTTTTATAATACCCATTAATCCTGATTATACTTTATATTAACTCGTAAATAAGCTTGCAGAAAACGCCTGCTTTTTTGGTTTAAGATTGCTGTATTTGCGCAGCAAAGGTACAGCTTTGCCGTCTACTTTAATAAAAGGAAAATTATTGCGATGACTGGTTTTGGCCGATAAAATCCTGAATATACCGGAGCGCTAAGGCATGACTTTTTCCTTCGTATTCGGTGCCCATAACGGCATTATAATAGTTAGCTTTGGAGTAAACCGACGGACGATTATTTTTATATTGATGAATAATCGAAAGCAATTGATCGGGGGTAGCGGCAGCTTGGACCAAATTGTGCTGCACGTAACCGTAATAATCGTAAACAAAATTGCCGGCATTAAAACGATAATAAGTACTCAAGATATTCAGCATCACGGCCTCCAGGTGAATAGAAGAATCGGCGGCGATAATAGCATCCTGCTTTCTTAAAAAATCAAATACCGGTTCGATTTTGCTGTCCGAAAACTCAACAACAGCATTCAGGTTAGAAATAAAGCTGTAATCGCGTTTATCGCTGGGGTGGGGCCGAACCGAAATTTGCAAACCTGGTTCCTGCTGTACTAAAAGCAACAGCAATTTTTGTACAGCATTTAAATCATCAATAATATTAACACAAACTCCTATGCGTTGGATAACAGTGCGGGTATTTTTATGTTGGATAAACTGATCGGCTTTGGGCATGCCAATTAGCTTTACTTCGCCGCTGATAGGGCCGCACTGTTGGTATTTATCTAAAGCATCCTGGCCTTCGAGTAAATTAAGTGCAAAAGCCAAGGGCGGAAAACTGGTACTGACGCTGGCGTGCTGAATGTAAACCGTAGGAATATGTAATTCTTTAGCGGCTAACAACAAAGCCCGCGGATCGGTGTTGTGGTCGTTGGCAAAAATAATGGCCTGAGGCCGGTAGTGCTGCAGGTATTTTCGGGAGAGTTCATAGTAGCCGGTGGCCGCAAAAATCAAATCGAAAAACCGTAAAGCCCGCTGGCCTTTTATTTGGTATAAGCCCCGCAGCAAACCCGGAAACTTGTACAGGTATTTGATTTTAAAACGGGTAGAAAGCCGGTTTACTTTGGCGTTGTAAATACCAATTTGTTTGTTTTGTCCGGCCACAAAAACAACTTGCGGCAAGGCATCTTTTAAGAAGGCCAAAGACTCATAATTATTTTTAGAAACCACATAAAGCCAGATTTTACCGCTTATATTTTCCTGGTTCTTCAGCGGCAGAAAAAAATTCAGAAACAAACGGCCTGTCCATAACAGAACCCGTAATAGGCGCACCCAAAAATTATTGGGCGATATAGAATCTAGGGCACTGGCCGGCAAAGATGCGAATGTATCCGTAAATCTGAGGTATAAAATATCGGCGTAAACCTTCAGTAATTTCCGGTTCATGCTATAATAAGTTCCAGGTTAAGGGTGTGCCGGTTTTAATATCGGTTTTAGCTATTTTACCCAGCACTTCATCGTAGTATTTTGGCGCCAAACCGTTGCCCGGTCTTATTACCCTTATATTTTCTTTCGAAAAAGCTTCGCCGGCTTTTATATCATTGGAAACATATAGCGATCTTTTAAAAAACAAACTTTTCTGTTCGGCTTTCTGTACGCCGTACTGTATATTGCCCAAAGCCAGAAATGCTCTTTCGGATTCTTCTACCAACGCTTTTAGCTCCTGCGGTTCCAGCGAAAAAGCGGCGTCTACACCGCCTTCGGCCCGGCTAATAGTAAAATGTTTTTCAATAACGCTGGCCCCCAAAGCTACGGCCGCCACGGAAGCCCCGATGCCCATGGTATGATCCGATAAACCGACCGTACAATGAAACAACTGCGCCAGGTGCGGAATAGTTTTTAAATTGGTATTTTCGGGTGTAGCCGGATACGTGCTGGTACATTTCAATAAAATCAGATCGGTGCAGCCGTGCGCTCTTAAAGTCCTGACGCCTTCGTCGATATCGGCCAGGGTAGCCACGCCCGTAGACATAATAACCGGTTTGCCGGTAGCGGCTACTTTTTTCAGCAGCGGGATATCGGTGTTTTCGAAAGAAGCAATTTTGTAGCAGGGCACGTTTAAAGATTCTAAGAAATCTACGGCTGTTTCATCAAAAGGCGAAGAAAAAGCTAACAGGCCTTTTTCAGCAGCGCGCTTAAAAATGGTTGCGTGCCAATCCCAAGGGGTATGAGCTTCCTGGTATAAATCGTATAATTCCCGACCGCGCCATAAAGAATCAGCATCTTTAATGGTGTGAGCTCCCAGCAAGGTCATGGTATCGGGTGTATAGGTCTGCAGCTTAATGGCGTGGGCGCCGGCAGCGGCGGCGGCATCTACTATAGCCAGGGCTTTATCCAGCGATTGGTTATGATTACCGGACATTTCGGCAATAATAAACGGTTTATGCCGGCTGCCAACCGTATATTTACCGATTTGTATATCTTTCATGGCTATAAATTCGTGCTAAAAAAGTGGTAAGTTTTAAGTAATAAGTTTAAAGTTGATAAACTTTTTTACAAATCATTTTGAAGCTGTTTTAACACCTCATCCTAAATCCCTCTCCTAAAGAAAATGGACTTCAATTACCTTGATTTTACTCCCTTCTCCTAGAGGAGAAGGGTTGGGGATGAGGTTAAATAAACTAGTTTTGGTTTTAAAAACAGTTTCTTGATTAAAATTTATATCGGTTTATTTGAAACAACTATTCAGTTTAAAATAAACGTGAAATTACGTTAGTTTAAGCGTTTCTCAAATACCAGGGAGCCAGGTTTAATGAGCGGCAAGGTATTATTGGCCGTGAAATGATTTTTTTTGAAGGCCGCAATCGAAGCTAGATTAGACTCCTGGATATACCCGATCGCCTTTATAACAGTTGGTTTCTGGTTTTTTAAAGCTTCTATACCTTTCTGTAAAAGCAACGTGCCGATACCTTTTCCCCGAAAATCTTTATCTAATAAATAACTAATAGTAGCAGTGTTTTTCACCATATCAAAACGAATCATACCCGCCGGTATTTTATCGACTTCGGCGATGTAGAAAACACAACCTGGATCTCGCAGTTTGTTTTGTAACCAGATCTGATGAATTTCCAGCGGAATAGGCTCCGTGTTGAAAGAGTTCCGGCGCACTTCCGGATCATTGGCCCAATCAAATAATACCAGGGTATCAGCTTCGGTAACTGGGCGCAACCCTAAATGCTTTTGATAATACAGTTCGTTGAAAATTGCCCGTAACTTTTGCCGGCTCCGGCCATTAAACCTGGCTTTTTGCTTTTGCATTTGCGCCGCAATCAGGTTTGTTTGATCCGGGTTATTTAAAATAGCGGGCAAGTCTGCAAGCGAAAAAGCCAGTTGATTTTCTAGTAAAAACGCCTGCATATATTGCTGATTATCGGCAATCTGGTGTAAAAATAATAGCCCGCCTACACTGCACCACTCGTACGAAACCGAACTGGGCGGCAAAATAGCGGCATCGCAGCTTTGCATTAGCCGGCACATGGCTTCGGCCGCTAAGTTCAGGTGTAAAGTAATATTAGGATTGGCACTTATGAGTTCCTGAAGCGCTTCCTGGTGCGAAAAGGCACTGCCAATTACTACTTCGAGGCTAATAGCGGAATATTGAGAGATAATTAGCTGTATAAGGCGACCCGTATGATTTTCCGGATCGGCCCCACCCATATTGAGAAATATTTTTTTTATAGCAGTAACAGAACGGTGCTTAGCGGCAGCTTCTAAAAAAGGTGCGCGCAATAAAGCGTAATTGGGTCCTAAACAGAGCTTGGTATAAGGCTGTACCTGATAATTTTCGGAGTTTATACCGCCGGATTGGTTTATAATAACATCGGCCAGGAAAGGATAAGCCTGAATATCGTCGATACCAACCAAGGAAACCGTTGCTTGCTTTATAATCTGCTGGTATTCAAAATCAAAGTGGTATCCATCTAAAACTACTATATCAGCCGCCGTTAAAACCTTTTGGGTTAAATAAAGAGCATCTGATGCATAATCTGTATTTTCGGGTAAAATAACCGGAACCGCGCCGGTTTCTTTTATCTGGTTTATAATAGCGGTACTTGGCTTCTGAATGGCAAAAAGACAAAGGAAATCAGCTTGGAGCATGTGGGCCAGGGCCAAAGACCTGATCACGTGACCCAACCCGATTTGGCTGTTGCCGTCGGCCCGAAAAATAACGCGTGGTTTCATGGCAGTTGATCTGCTAATATTTTGGCGGCCTGGGGAAAATCTAAATGTTGCAGCAAATGTATGGCTTCCGTTAGTTCTTCTGGCACACTGTTAAATACTTTTTTCTGGTAGTTATTTTTATTGATAAGCAGTAAAGCCGGATTGGTATGTAACAATTGCGCTACATCGGAGAGGGTAAAGATATCCGGGTGCTTGTCCAGTAATAAATAAAGTGCACAAGCCAGCGCGTAATCAGTTTCGTTATCTACCGTCAGCCGCCAATTGGGCAAACCGTTCCCACTATTTTCTAAATTCCGGTGCAGGATTTTGAAAACCGCAGGATTTTGCCGGATGTATAAAGTTACGTGTTCCCGGTGTGCCGGCAGTTGGGCCAGCTCATAACACTTTGTCAAAGCCGCAAAACTTACGATTTCGATATTGGTGCCGATGGGTAAACCGGTGGTATAGCTGTAATCAGCTTGTTGGGCAATGTGTTCCTGCAGTATCCGGGAGAGAATAGAAGCATCAATAAAAGGATTATCAGCGGTTAAGCGGATAATGATATCTAAATCAAAAGCAATAGCAGCACTGTAAAAGCGCGCTAATACATCCTCTTCATCTCCGCGGAAAAGTGCAACCTGGTTTTGTTCGGCTATGGCGGCCAGTGGGTCATTTTCTGGGTTGGTGGAAGTAGCAATAATAACAGTGGTTGGGGGTTTAACGGCTAAAGCGCGCCGTACAATCTGATCCAATAAGGTTTTGCCGGATGTTTCGGGCAGCGGCAATAAAACTTTGCCGGGTAAACGGTTAGAGTTTATCCGGGCTTGAATCAAAATACCAATTTTAGGGTTTACCATGCTGTCCAGCCTCCGTCCACCACAAAATTCTGCCCCGTAATATAAGTGGCCTGATCGGAGCACAAAAATATAAAGATACCTTTCAGTTCGTCGGGTTTCCCGATACGGCCCAGTGGGCTTTTGGCGTTTAAATTAGAGATAAATTTTTCGTTTTGCTGCACGGTTTCGTTCGGGAAAGGTCCGGGCGTAACAGCATTCACCAGAATATTGTTTTTACCTAAGTAACAGGCAAAGTAACGCGTGAGCTGCAAAACGCCCGCTTTGGCCGCCCCGTAATGCGGCGGATTTTGAAACTGCTCCAAGCCGGCATAAACCCCGAAATCTGGCGAAACCAGGCCGTACATAGAAGAGACATTAATAATGCGCCCGCCTTTGCTTTCCAGCATGTAAGGCACTACTTCCCGGATGCAGCGGTACACACTGCCCAGGTTCCCATCTAAGCTAAAAGCAAAATCTTCATCGGTTATATCCAAAGGCTTGTTGCCTTTGTTATAAAAAGCGTTGTTAATAAAAACATCTATCTTTTTAAACTTAGCGATAATTAATGCCAGGCTTTCTTTTATACTTTCGGTACTGGCAATATCGGTGGCCTGAAAATATAATTGCGCGGAAGGAACGGGGAAAGCAGCCTGAAATTTTTCCGGCGATCTGCCCATTATCACCACCGTAGCATCGCTCTGTAGCAAGCCTTCGGTAATAGATTTACCTAAATAACCGTAGCCGCCCGTTATTAAAATAACTTTGCCGTGAAGCGAAAATAAGTTTTGGTTCATGTTAGTTTCCAGTTAAATGGCAGAATCAGGTTTTCGTCGGTGCAGGCTAATTTTTTTAAACTTGCCTGGTAAGGAGTTAAAGCCTCTATAGAATGAACATAGCTTATATTTGCTGCTAACTCCGCTACCGAAGTAACCCCGGTTACTAATTTACTTACTTCCGGAAAACTATGCACAAAGCTAAGCAGTAAAGCCGGCAAAGGTACGCCGGAAGCAGCTGTTATTTGCTGTATAGTTTCTAAAGTTGGTTTTAAAGAAGAGAAGAACGCCGGTAAATTAGCGGTGGTTTTAAAAAACAAACCCTGTAAGAATATAGAACGGGCGTGCACTTCTATGTTCCTGGCGGCTAATTCGGGTAGTAAATAGGCAAACCGCTGATCCAATACATTAAAAGGAATTTGCACCAGATGAACCGGCAGATTATCCTGCAAAATCTTTTCCAGGTGAGCCGGATAATACAAAGAAAACCCGGCTTTCCGGATAAGTCCGGCGGTTTGCAGTTTTACTATTTCGTCGTAAATGCCGGGATGTTTTTCGTAAGTCGCATAATCGTGGACCAGGTAGCCATATAGCTGAGTTAGCTTTAACTTCTCTACTGAATGATGGAACTGCGGGGAAACTTCGGCAGGAGCACTTCCGGGAGCTAATTTAGATATTACCTGAAAATTAAAATCCGGTAATAAATTGCCCAGTATTGCTTCGCTCTGACCATAAGCAGCCGCCGTATCTAAGGTATCAATATTGTGTTGCCGGCAAAAATGAAGTATTTCGTGCACTTGGTCTTCCGGTATTTGGCCTAATGTATTGCTGATACCGTAATCCAGCCCAAATTGGACCGTACCCAGCGCTAGTTTGTTTGGCGCTGTACCCATGCCAGAATTTTACTGATTACGTACTGCTGATCTTCTGCCGTTAAGGACGGAAACATGGGCAGGCTTAAACATTGTGCGTAGTAAATTTCTGCCAGGGGAAAATCACCTTTCTGCCAGCCTAAATTTTGATAATAGGGCATAGTAGGTACCGGAATGTAATGCACCTGGGTTAATATCTGGTGTTCCCGCAGGTAATCGTATAAGCTTTTGCGGTCATTTACCAGGATAATATATAAATGGTAAGCATGAAATATATGGGCCGGCGTTTTGCCCGGAGCATACGCTAGCGGATTTAATATTTTAATCTTTTCTTCCGTTGCAAAAGCAGTATCGTATTTTCGGGCGATGCTTTGCCGGCCCTGTAAACCAGCATCGGCTCTGTCTAATTGGGAAATGCCCAGGGCACATAACATATCGGGCATTCGGTAATTATAGCCTAACGTCTGCATTTCGTAGTACCAGCCACCGTGGTTTTCCTGCAGCAGCTCCGGATTTTTGGTGATGCCGTGGGTTCTTAAAAGCAGCAGTTTCTCGTAGAGTTCCGGGTTGTTGGTGGTAATCATGCCGCCTTCGCCGGTAGCAATGTGCTTGACCGGGTGAAAAGAAAAAATAGCCA
>Ga0210040_10000587_pt1 | contig 60434 bp, 50 predicted proteins | sample CryGeyCG12114_NA_FD_185462 | JGI IMG/M metagenome (GOLD analysis project Ga0210040, IMG submission 185462) | Groundwater microbial communities from aquifer - Crystal Geyser CG19_WC_8/21/14_NA (SPAdes) (version 2) | ecosystem: Environmental > Aquatic > Deep subsurface > Groundwater | place: USA...
GGGCGCGGCGGGAACCGCCGGCGCGGGGCTGCGCGCCGACAGGCTGTCCGGAACGCGGATGACCTCGAGGGCGCGGGCGCGGTGGGCACGGCGCTTGAGGAAGCCGCGCTCCTCCAGTGCCGTGATCAGGCGATGAATTCCGGATTTGGATTTGAGGTTCAGCGCTTCCTTCATCTCCTCGAAGGACGGGGAGAAGCCGGTGTTCCGGAGGTGCCGGTCGATAAAGGTGAGAAGTTCGTGCTGCTTGCGGGTCAGCATGGTCCGGGCGTCTCCCTGGGGGCGAGGGGCAGTCTTCTGCACGAACAAACGGGCAACCGACCTGGAAGTTCTATGAAAGTTCTCCCGTGTCGGTCAATCCGTTCCTCAAACTCCCAGAAAGGAAAGTTCCACGAACTCCACCTCGGTGTTGGCTCCGGCGGCCGGCGCGCCCGGCGCGCGCACAACCAGGGCATCGGCCCGCGCCAGCGTCGCCAGCATGGAGCTGTCCTGCACGGGGAAGGGCGTGACCACCTGGCGGCCCTGCGTATCGCGCGAAAGCTCCGCGCGCAGGTAGTCCTGGCGGCGGTCGTTCGCCTCAAGCGGGCGGCCCAGCAGGGCGGAGCGGGTTTCCACGGGAGCTGCCGGAAGCCCGGACAGGCGGCGCAGCGCCGGCACCAGGAAGACCACGGCGCAGACGATCGCCGACACCGGATTGCCCGGCAGGCCCAGCAGAGGCGCGCCGCGCAGCCCGCCCCAGATCAGCGGCTTGCCCGGCCGCATCGCGATCTTCCAGAAGTCCAGCGAGAAGCCCAGCGGCTCCAACGCGGACTGGACGAGGTCGTGCTCCCCCACGCTGGCGCCGCCGGTGGTCACGATCAGGTCGCAACCGGCGGCGGCCTCGGCGCTGGCGCCGATCGCCGCACGGTCGTCGCCCGCGATGGGCAGCACCAGCGGCTCCGCGCCGGCGGCCCGCACGAGGGCCGACAAGGCATGGGCATTGGAGGACACGATGCCCCCGGGCGGCAGGGCCTCCCCGGGCAGGACGATCTCGTCGCCTGTGGCCAGGATCGCGACACGCGGGCGCCGGTGGACGTGCAGCCAGGGGTGGTTGGCCGCCGCTGCCAGCCCGACGTCGCGTGCGCTGAGCCGGCGGCCCGGCTGCAGAAGCACGTCGCCGAGGCGGAAATCCAGCCCGGCGCGGCGGATCCATCGGCCGGCGCGGGGTGCTTCGGTGGGGGTGACGTGGCCGTCCTCCGCCCGGGCGTCCTCCTGCAGGAGGATGGCGTCGGCGCCGGGCGGCAGGGCGCCGCCCGTGAAAATCCGCACGGCCTCGCCCGGCCGAAGGGCCTCGGTGAAGGGGCGTCCGGCGGGGGAGGCGCCGGCCATGCGGAGCCGCGCGCCAAGCGTCGCCTCGGCGGCCCGCAGCGCATAGCCGTCCATGGCCGAGACATCGACAGGGGGCTGCGTCAGCCGCGCCGCCACGGGCCGGGCCAGCACCCGGCCCCAGCCGTCGGGCAGGGCCACGGTTTCAGCGCCCGTCGGCCGCAGCCCGGCCAGGATGCGCTCCAGCGCCTCGGAAACCGCGATCATCAGGGCGCCTCGAACAGGCCCGACTTGCCGCCGGATTTCCGCACCAGCCGCACGGCCTCGATCCGCATGCCGCGGTCGGCGGCCTTGACCATGTCGTAGATGGTCAGCGCGGCCACCGTCACGGCGGTCATCGCCTCCATCTCCACGCCCGTGCGCCCGGCGGTGCGCACCGTGGCCGCGATCTCCACCGCGTCCGGCGCCGCCAGGTCCAGGTCGAGCGAGACGGAGGACAGGGGCAGGGGATGGCAGAGGGGAATGAGGTCCGCCGTGCGCTTGGCGGCCATGATCCCGGCCAGCCGCGCGACCCCCAGCACGTCGCCCTTTCCCGCGCGGCCGGCGGCGATCAGGGCCAGGGTTTCGGGCTGCATCACGATGCGCCCGCGCGCGGTGGCCTCCCGCACGGTCTCGGCCTTCGCCGAGACATCCACCATCGCCGCCCGGCCGGCGGTGTCGAAATGGGTGAGGGCACCGCCTTCGCGGTCGGCGCCGGCGGGTTGTGGGCCGCTCAAGCGGCTTGAACCAGCTCGCGGGCGGCGGCGCCGGGATCGGGCTGGCGCAGCAGGTGCTCGCCCACGAGGAGGCAGCGCGCCCCGGCGGCGGCCATGCGGCGCACGTCGGCGGGGGTGCGGATGCCGCTCTCGGCCACCGGGATGCGGTCCGCCGGCACGATGGGGGCCAGGCGTTCGGTCACGGAGATGTCGGTCTTGAGGGAACGCAGGTCGCGGTTGTTCACCCCGATCAGCCGCGTCTCCAGGCCCAGAGCGCGCTGCAGCTCGGTTTCGTCATGGACCTCCACCAGCACGCCCATGTCGAGCGTGCGCGCCACGTCCTCCAGCGCCTCGGCCTCGGCGTCGCTCAGCGCGGCCATGATGATCAGGATGGCATCCGCGCCCATGGCCCGGGCCTCGAAGACCTGCCAGGGGTCGATCATGAAGTCCTTGCGCAGCACGGGCAGCTTCGTCGCCTCGCGGGCCAGGCGCAGGTGCTCGGCATTGCCCTGGAACCAGGGCTCGTCGGTCAGCACCGAGAGGCAGGTGGCGCCGGCCTCCTCGTAGGCGCGGGCGATGGCGGCGGGGTCGAAGGGCTCGCGGATGAGGCCGCCCGAGGGGGAGGCACGCTTGATCTCGGCGATCAGGCCGATGCGCATCTCCGCCACGGCCTCGCAGAGCGCGCCGGTGAAGGGGCGCAGCGCGGGGGCAGAGCGGGCCCGCCGCTCCATCTCCCCCAGGGGGGTCTCCCGCCGCCGGGCCTCAACCTCGGCCCGCTTCTCGTCGAGGATCTTCCGGAGCGTGTCCGAGAAGGGCGCGTCCGTAACCGGAAAGGTCTGGTCCATGATGGGCGGTTCCTGGCGCCGATGCGCGCCGCGCGTCAAGCGGGTCCTGAGAGGGCCGCGCCGCAGGGCAGCCATCCCGGCTGCGGGGAGGTCAGGCGGCGGTGGCCACCCGAAGCCTCTCCAACGCCAGCATCGCCGCGCCGGAGGCGACGGATTCGGCCGCCATCGCGGCGCCGGCGCGAAGGTCGGATACCCGGCCGGCGACGATCAGGGCCGCGGCGGCGTTCAGCAGGACGCAGTCGCGATAGCCTCCTTCCGCGCCCCGCAGCAGTGCAAGAAGCGCCTCGGCGTTCTCCCCGGGTTCGCCGCCGCGCAGGGATTCGGCGGGGTGCCGGGCGAGCCCCGCCTCCTCCGGCGTGACCTGGAACTCACGGATGGAACCGTTCTTCAATTCCACGACATCGGAGGGGCCGGCGACCGTCAGTTCGTCCAGGCCTTGCCCGTGGACGAGCCAGGCATGCTCCGTCCCGATCCGCGCCAGGGTTTCGGCCATGGGCCGCAGCCATTGCGGGGCGAAGGCGCCGGTCATCTGCCGCCGCACCCGCGCCGGGTTGGTCAGCGGCCCCAGCAGGTTGAAGATGGTGCGCGTGCCCAGCTCCATCCGGGGCCCGGCCGCGTGGCGCAGCGCCGCGTGGTGGCGGGGGGCCATGAGGAACAGGATGCCGGCGCTGCGGATCACCTCGGGCAAGCGCTCGAAGGGGACGTCGGTGTTCACGCCCAGCGCCGCCAGCACATCCGACGCCCCGGCGCGGGAGGACAGGGCGCGGTTGCCGTGCTTGGCCACCGGAACCCCGGCCCCCGCCACCACCAGGGCGGCCGCGGTCGAGATGTTCAGCGTGCCCGCGGCGTCCCCGCCCGTGCCGACGAGGTCGATCGCGCCCTCGGGTACCTCCACGGCCACCATGCGGGCGCGCATGGCCCGGACGGCCCCGGTCATCTCGGAAACGGTCTCGCCCCGCACGCGCATGGCCATGAGCATGCCCGCGATCTGCGCGGGCGTGGCCTCCCCCGCCATGACGGTGCCGAAGGCCGCCTCCGCCTCGCTTTCCGCAAGGCGCTCCCCGGCGGCGAGGCGGGCCAGGACGGGCTTGAGGGACATGCTCAGGCCGCCTGCGGCAGGGGCCCGGACGGGTTCCCCGTGCGCGGCGGAAGGTTGATCCCCGCCATGCGCATGACATTGGCCAGGATGTCGTGCCCGTGGGCGGAGGCGATGCTTTCGGGGTGGAACTGCACGCCCCAGACCGGAAGGTCGCGGTGCGCGAGCCCCATGACCAGCCCCTCCCGCGTCTCGGCGGTGACGGCAAGCTGCTCCGGCATGTCCTCCCGCCGCACCACCAGGGAATGGTAGCGCGTCGCCTGGAAGGGGGAGGGGAGGCCCGCGAAGACGTCCGTGCCGCCGTGATGCACCGCGTGCACCTTGCCGTGCACGGGCTCGGGCGCGCGCACCACCGTGCCGCCGAAGGCCTGCCCGATCGCCTGGTGGCCGAGGCAGACGCCGAACACCGGCACGCCCTTCCTCGCGGACGCTCCGATCAGGTCCAGGCAGATCCCCGCTTCGTTCGGGGTGCATGGCCCGGGGGAGATCACCACCGCCGCCGGCCGCTTCTCCAGCACCTGCTCCACCGAGAGCGCGTCGTTGCGCCAGACCTCCACCTCCGCGCCCAGTTCGCCGAGGAAGTGGACGAGGTTGAAGGTGAAGCTGTCGTAGTTGTCGATGAGCAGGATCATGGCCCCCTCACTTCCGCCGAGGGACCGTCCGCGGTCAAGCGCCGGTTGGGCGCTTGGCGTGGCGGGCATGGCTCCGCGCCCCAGGCCGGCCGCAGGCATCGCGGCCCGGCGGGTCGGTCTTCCGCATCAGGCGAGGCCCCGGCGCCCATGCGAACAGAGAGTCGCCGGCGGATCGAACCCGTTCTCTGGTTCCTCCCGCCGGGCCCGAACGGCGCCTCAGCCGTTACGTCCTGGCACGGCGGCGAAGCGCACCGCCTCCTCCGCCGCGCGGAACAGGGCGCGCGCCTTCTGGCGCGTTTCCTCGTACTCGGCCTCCGGGTCGCTGTCGGCCACCACGCCCGCGCCGGCCTGCACGGACATCACCCCGTCCTTCACCAGCGCCATCCGCAGACCGATGCAGGTGTCCATGCCTCCATCGGCGCCGAAATAGCCGAAGCATCCGGCATAGACCCCGCGGCGGGAGGGCTCGGTTTCCTCGATGATCTCCATGGCCCGCACCTTCGGCGCGCCCGAGAGCGTGCCGGCCGGAAAGCCCGCCACCAGCGCGTCCAGCGCCGAGAGCCCGGGCCGCAGGCGCCCCTGCACCTCGCTGCCGATGTGCATGACCTGGGAGTAGCGCTCGATCCCGAACTGGGCGGTCACGCGCACGCTGCCGATGGCGGACACCCGCCCCACGTCGTTGCGGCCGAGGTCCAGCAGCATGAGGTGCTCGGCCCGCTCCTTGGGGTCGGCGAGCAGCTCGCGTTCCAGCGCGGCGTCCTCCTCCGGCGTCGTGCCGCGGCGCCGGGTTCCGGCCAGCGGGCGGACGGTGACGGTGTTGTCGCGCAGGCGGACCAGGATCTCCGGGCTCGCCCCCACCGCCGCGAAGCCGCCGAAGTCGAAGTGGAACAGGAAGGGCGCCGGGTTCAGCCGCCGCAGCGCCCGGTACAAGGCGAAGGGGGGCAGGGCGAAGGGAGCCTGGAAGCGCTGGCTCAGCACGATCTGGAAGGCGTCGCCCGCCGCGATCAGCTCCTTGCCGCGCTCCACCGCGGCCATGAAGCCCTCGCGCGTGAAGTTGGAGGAAGGCGTGCCCGGGGCGGGAAGCGCTGCCGGCGGCGCTGCGCGCGGCACCGGGCGGTCCAGTGCCGCCTCGGCCTCGTCCAGTCTGGCCTGCGCGGCCTCGAAGGCGGCACGGGCCGTCTGGCCTTCGGTGGGGTGGACGGGCGCGCAAAGGGTCAGGACGTCCCGCACATGGTCGAAGACCGCGATCAGCGTGGGGCGTCCGAGGATGGCGTCGGGGATGCCCAGCACGTCCGCCGTGCGCGCCGGAAGGCGCTCCATCTCGCGCACCATGTCATAGCCGAGATAGCCGAAGAGCCCGGCCGCGGGCGGCGGCAGGCCCGGCGGCAGATCCATCCGGCAGGCGGCGATCAGGGCGCGCAGGCTGTCCAGCGGCGCGGCCTCCTCGGGCACGAAGGCGTGCGGCGCGGAAAGGGCATGGCGGTTGATCTCGGCCTGCCCGTCGCGGCAGCGCCAGACCAGGTCCGGCGCGAGGCCGATGACGGAATAGCGGCCCCGGCTCTGCCCGCCCTCCACGCTTTCGAGCAGGAAGGTGTTGGGGCGGCCCTCGGCAAGCTTCAGGAAGGCGCCCACGGGGGTGTCGAGATCCGCCACCCGCTCGCGCGAAACCACCTGCCCGCGCCCGGCGCCATAGACCTCCGCGAAGGTGGCGTAGCCGGTTCCGGCGGCGCTCATCGCCCCGCCACCTGGTCCATCATGGACGGGTTGATGGTCACGCTGCTGCGGGCGCGGAGCGCCGCGGCGAACTGCGCTTCCAGGTCGTCCTGCATGGACTGCTCCACCTCCCCCTTCACGCGGGCCAGGCCGGCCGTGTCCGCCGCCACGTCCGCGGCCACAACCTCCGCCAGCCGCGCCACCGCGAAGCCGTCCGCCGTGGCGGCCATCGTCACCTCGCCGGGCTTGGCGGCGAAGAGGCCCGGCAGAAGCTCACGCGGGATGCCGCCGGGAGCCGCGGACTGGGGATCGCGGGCGGAAGGCCCCATGCGGACCGCCTCCACGCCCGCCTCGCGGGCCGCTTCGGCGAAGTCCTTGCCGCCCTGGGCGGCTGCCAGAAGCGCCGCCGCACGCTCCTCCTGCGCGCGGCGGCGGGCGTCCAGCGTCCAGGCGCGGCGCACCTCGGCCTGCACCTCGGCGAAGGGCTTCAGGGCAGCAGGGGTGGCCGCCGGAACGTCCAGCGCCACAAAGCTGCCGGCGGCATCGGCCACGCGCGGGCCGTTGCCGGGGGCATTGGCGAAGATGGCGTCCAGCACCGCCGTGCGCGCCACGGGTCCGCCGGGCAGCTCCACCCGCTGGCCGTCGCGCCCGTTGCCCTGCCGGTCCACCGAAACGCGGGCGGCGGCGAGGCCGAAGCGCTGGGCCGCCTCCTCCACCGTGGCGCCGCCGGCCAGCGCGTCCTCCAGCTTGTTCGCCTCCTCGAACACCATGTCGGCCGCCTTTTCCAGCGACAGCGCCTGCCGGGCCTGGGCGCGCAGCTGCTCGATCGGCACCTCCGCCGCGGGCTGGATCGCCGTCACCTTCATGACGTGCCAGCCGAAGGGGCTCTGCACGGGTTCCGTCACGCCGCCCTCGGGCAGGGCGAAGACAGCCTGGGCGATGTTCTCCACGGGCATCTCGGAGCGCGTGATCTGACCCATCTCCAGGGCGGAACCTCCTGCGGCCTCGGCCTGGGTCTTGATCGCGGACAGGTCGCCGCCACCCGTCCAGGCCACGCGGATCGCATCCGCCGCCTCGCGGGTGCTGACCAGCGCCTGCTCCACCGTGCGGCGCTCGGGGGAGCCGTTGCGCTCGCGCTGGGCGTCGAGCCCGGCCTCCACCTCGGCGTCGCTCACCGTCACGCGCGGCAGGACGGACTGGGCCGAGAGCAGGGCGAGGGATGCGTCGCGGAATTCGGGAGAGGAGAACTGGGCCGGGTTGTTCTCGTGAAAGCGGGTGAGCTGCGCCTCGGTCGGCTCGGGTACCTCGGGGGCGCTCAACAGGGGAAATTCAGCAACCTCCGCCACCCGCTTCTCCTCCGCGAAGGCAAGAAGCCGGCGCGTCAGCGCGTCCGGGGAGCGCGCGCCGGCGCGGATGGCGCCGACAAGCTGCTGGCGCTCCAGGTCCGCCACCACGAGGCGGGTGAAGTCGGCCTCCGTCAGGTCGTTCTGGCGAAGGAACTGGTTGAGGATCAGCGGGTTGAACCGGCCATCCGCGCCCTGGAAGGACGGAATGGAGAAGGTATAGGCGCGGATGGCGTCCACCGAGGCGCCGACCCCCATGCGCTGCGCTTCCTGCGTCTGGGCGCGGGAGGCGATCAGGTTCTCCACCGCCTGGCGCGCGACCGCGGTGCGGAAGGCGTCGTTGGGCTCGAAGTTGGGGCCGAGCTGGCGCGCCAGGCGCTGCGTTTCGCGCCGCGCGGCGTTCTGCGCCTCCGGCAGCTCGATCGGCTGGCCGCCCACCCGCGCCACGGCGCTGTCGCGCCCGAAGTTGCGGACGACGTCCTCGATGCCCCAGATCCCGAAGGACAGGACCAGCAGGATGAAGAGGCCCTTGGCGAACCAGGTGCCGGCGAGCCGGCGGAACGCGGTGATCATGGCGGCAGCCCTGCAGGGAGGCGGAAAGAGCGCCAGCCCGTAGCGCACCCGGGCCCCGTTGCCAAACGGCCCGCGCCCCGATACGCGCCCCGGGACGCATTGTTGCACCCAGCGGCCAGGAGAGAAGCGCGCATGACCCCCGGAGTCCGTCCCCTGATCGCCGGCAACTGGAAGATGAACGGCACCCTGCGGGACGCCGCGGCGCTGGCCGAGGGCGTGCGCGCCGGGCTGGAACAGGCCACCGGCGCCGACCTGCTGATCTGCCCGCCCTTCCTGCACCTGCACGTCGCCGCCGCCTCCATGGGCTGGAAGGCCGTCGCGATCGGCGGGCAGGACTGCGCGGCCGAGCCCAACGGCGCCCATACCGGCGACGTCTCGGCGGCCATGCTGGCCGATGCCGGCTGTGGCTACGTCATCCTCGGCCATTCCGAGCGCCGGGCCGACCGGGGCGAGACCGACGCCCTGGTGCGGGCCAAGGCAGAGGCCGCGATCGATGCCGGGTTGATCCCGGTGGTCTGCGTGGGCGAGACGGAGGCGCAGCGCGATTCGGGCCAGGCGGAGGCGGTGGTCGCGGCCCAGCTCGCGGGATCGCTGCCGGACGGCTTCCCGGCGGCCAAGGGCGTGGTCGCCTATGAGCCGGTCTGGGCCATCGGCACCGGGCGCACCCCCACCGAGGCCGACATCGCCGCCATGCACGCCCGCATGCGGGCCGAGCTGGTGGCGCGCTTCCCGGGGGAGGGGGAAACGCTCCGCCTTCTCTACGGCGGCTCCGTGAAGCCCTCCAACGCCGTCGCCATCCTGGCCCTGCCGAACGTGGACGGGGCTCTGGTGGGCGGCGCGAGCCTCAAGGCGGCCGACTTCCTGGGCATCGCCGCCGCCGTGCCGGCCTGACAGGCCGGGGAGAGGAAGGGCGTTAGCCCTTCCCCCCGGGTGCGCAACGGCGCTAGAACCCGGCCGCCATGATCACCGTCCTCCTCGTCCTGCATTTCTTCGTCGCCGCCGCCCTGATCGGGGTGGTGCTGCTCCAGCGCAGCGAGGGCGGCGGGCTGGGCATCGGCTCCTCCCAGGGCATGGGCAACTTCATGTCCGGCCGGGGCACCGCCAACCTCCTGACCCGGGCCACCGGGGTGCTCGCCGCCGTGTTCATGGCGCTGGCCCTTGCGCTGGGCCTGATGAACCAGGGCACCGGACGCCAGCGCTCGCTGTTCGACGCCCCGCCGGCCGCCGTGCCGGGCGGTCCCTCCGGCGCGACGCCCGCCGCCCCCGGCAGCACACCTGCCGCGCCGGCCGCGCCCGCGCTGCCCCCGGCGCCGGCCGTTCCGACCAACTGAGAACCGGTTCCGGCCGCCCCCCTCGCAAGGGGCGGCCGCGCATGGCTTCCTTGCGTCCGCGCCCCTGGCTGCGGCGCCCAAACGCTTGCTATGAGGGTCTCCCATGACGCGGTACGTATTCATCACCGGCGGCGTGGTCTCCTCCCTCGGCAAGGGCATCGCCGCCGCATCCCTCGCGGCCCTCCTGCAGGCGCGCGGCCACAAGGTCCGGCTGCGGAAGCTGGACCCCTATCTCAACGTCGACCCGGGGACGATGAGCCCCTATCAGCACGGCGAGGTCTTCGTCACCGATGACGGGGCCGAGACCGACCTCGACCTCGGTCATTACGAGCGCTTCACCGGCGTGCACGCCAACCAGTCCGACGCCTATACCACCGGGCGGATCTATTCGGAGGTGATCGCGAAGGAGCGGCGCGGGGAGTACCTGGGCGGCACCGTGCAGGTGATCCCGCACATCACCGATGCCATCAAGGAGGGCATCACCGCGGGTGTGGAGGACTACGACTTCGTGCTGGTGGAGGTCGGCGGCACCGTCGGCGACATCGAGAGCCTTCCGTTCCTGGAGGCGCTGCGCCAGCTGGCCAACGAGCTGGGGCCGCGCCGCAGCATCTTCGTCCACCTGACGCTGGTGCCCTGGATCGCCTCGGCCGGCGAGCTGAAGACCAAGCCCACCCAGCACAGCGTGAAGGAGCTGCTGGGGCTCGGCATCCAGCCGCATGTGCTGCTCTGCCGCAGCGACCGGCCGATCCCCGAGAACGAACGGCGCAAGATCGCCAACTTCTGCAACGTGCGGCCCGAGAGCGTGATCCCGGCGCTGGACGCTTCCTCGATCTACGCCGTGCCGCTTCAATACCACGCCGAGGGGCTGGACCGCGAAGTGCTCCGCCACTTCGACATGTCCGTCTATGGCGAGCCCGACCTGTCCCGCTGGCAGCGCATCGTCCAGTCCCTCCAGCAGCCGGAGGGCGAGGTGACGGTCGCGGTGGTGGGCAAGTACATGTCCCTGCTGGATGCCTACAAGTCGCTGGGCGAGGCGCTGACCCATGGCGGCATCGCGCACAACGTAAAGGTGCGGCTCGACTGGGTGGACAGCTCCATCTTCGAGGGAGAGGGCGCCACCAAGCGGCTGGAGGGGGTGCACGGCATCCTCGTGCCCGGCGGCTTCGGCGAGCGGGGGAGCGAGGGCAAGATCCGGGCGGTGCAGTTCGCGCGGGAGCGGAACGTGCCCTTCTTCGGCATCTGCTTCGGCATGCAGATGGCGGTGGTGGAGGCCGCGCGGAACCAGGCGGGCCTTCCCGGCGCCTCCTCAACCGAGTTCGGGCCCTGCGAGGACCCGGTGGTGGGCCTGCTGACCGAATGGAAGCGGGGCAACCAGCTTGAGCGGCGCGAGGAGGGCGGGGATCTCGGCGGCACCATGCGGCTGGGCTCCTATCCGTCCCTTCTGGCGGAGGATTCGCTGGTGCGCTCCATCTATGGCGGCCGCGCCGAGATCAGCGAGCGCCACCGCCACCGCTACGAGGTGAACGTGAACTACCGCGAGAAGCTGGAGGCCACGGGCCTGCGCTTCTCCGGCATGTCGCCAGACGGCGTTCTGCCTGAGATCGTGGAGCGCCCGGACCATCCCTGGTTCCTTGGTGTGCAGTACCATCCCGAGCTGAAGTCCAAGCCCTTCGAGCCGCACCCGCTTTTCGCGGGCTTCATCGGGGCGGCTGTTCGGCAGGCGCGGCTGGTCTGAACCTGCCGGCGGCGGGGGGATGACGGCCTTGTCACCCCCTGCGCGTGAATAACGGCGATTTCCGGCACGCGCGGTGCAGCCTCGCGGCCCGGCCCTACCTTAGCGGCAACCGTCCGCCAATCCGGCGGGCTGCCGATAAGGATGTACGATCATGGCGAAAGTGCTGGTCCTCTATTATTCGAGCTACGGCCACATCGAGACGATGGCGGATGCGGTCGCCGAGGGCGCGCGCTCCGTTGCCGGAACCACGGTGGACATTCGCCGGGTGCCGGAACTGGTGCCCGAGGATGTCGCCCGCTCCTCCCACTATAAGATGGACCAGGCCGCGCCGGTCGCGACGGTGGCGGAGTTGCCGAACTACGACGCGATCATCATCGGCACGCCCACCCGCTACGGGAACATGGCGTCGCAGATGAAGAACTTCCTGGACCAGACGGGTGGCCTCTGGTTCACCGACGCCCTGGTGGGAAAGGTCGGCGCGGCCTTCACCTCCACCGCCTCGCTCCATGGGGGGCAGGAAACGACGCTCACCTCGACACACACGGTGCTGCTGCACCTGGGGATGGTGATCGTGGGCCTGCCTTATTCCTTCAAGCCGCAGATGAACCCGGCCGTCGCCCAGGGCGGCACGCCTTATGGCGCCAGCACGGTCGCGGGCGGGGATGGCAGCCTCAAGCCCACCGCGGATGACCTGGCCGGGGCACGCTACCAGGGCGCCCACGTGGCGAAGATCGCGGCGAAGCTGGCCGTCTGAGCACGGGGGAGGGGCCGGGAACGGCTCCTTCCCTTTCAGCGGCGGGCGGGGGCGCAGGAGCGGGTGGTGGCGGCCCGTAGCTCCGCCGCGACGCCGCGGCCCACGGTGATGCTGGTGAAGGTGAGATTGCGGAAGGCCTCCGCCGCCGCCTCGCGGTAGCGCGGCTCGCAGTTGTAGCGCTCGTCCACCACGTAAGCCTCCCCCCGCTCGCGCTGGATGCGGTCCTTCAGGGCGCCGGCCGCCGCCAGCGTGGCGCTGTCGGCAAAGGTGATGCGCCCGACGATGTCCACCAGGCTGTTCGACCGTCCACCCTCCCAGGCGACGGCCCCCTCCGGGTCGGCGGCGTTTCCGCAGGAGACCAGGCAGGGGATGGTGACGGTGGCGCCGGTGCGGAGCAGCGCACCGGCCGTCATGACGTTGGCCGTCGGCAAGGGCTGCCGGAAGATGTCCGAAAGGTTCGTCGTGCAGCGCGGGGAGAGCACCAGCGTGTAGGCCATCACGCTGTTGTCGCGGGCCACCCGGGCACGAACGGTGCAGCGCTCGACCACGTATTCCCGTTCGGAGCCGGACCCCATGCGGTTCACCCGCTTGGCCGGGCCGAGCGTCCGCTCGAGGAAGGGCACCTGGACGTCCAGCATGTCGAACGTGAACAGCTGCGCCAGCGTGGGCTGGCCATCGCGCTTCTGGGCAAGGGCGCCGTGCGGCAGGGCAAGTGCCAGGCCGAGGCAGGCCGAGGCGAGGGTGAGGCGGTTCATCCCGATGCTCCAGCAAAGGCCGCGGGCGCGGCCGTGCGGTTCCGTTCCGTTTCCGGTGCTATCCGCGCGGGAGCCGGGGTGCAAGCGGCGGCGTGGCCGCGAGGATCCGAAGGGGCTCGTAACGATGTTGGCAGAGCCGTCCCCCTTGCCCCCCGGGCCCCGCGGCCGTATCGCCGCCCCCATCGTCCCCCGCCCACCCACGCAAGCAAGAGCTGGAGCAAGCCCCATGTCCGCCATCGCCGACATCATCGCCCGCGAGGTCCTCGACAGCCGCGGCAACCCGACGGTGGAGGTGGAGGTGGTGCTGGACAGCGGCGCCACCGGCCGTGCCATCGTTCCCTCCGGCGCCTCCACCGGCGCGCACGAGGCGGTGGAGCTGCGCGACGGCGACAAGTCCCGCTACGGCGGCAAGGGCGTGCGCAAGGCGGTGGCCAACGTGGAGGGTGAGATCTTCGATGCCCTTTCGGGCTTCGACGCGACCGACCAGATCAAGCTCGACGAAACGATGATCGAGCTGGACGGCACCCCCAACAAGGGGCGCCTCGGGGCGAACGCCATCCTCGCGGTCTCCCTGGCCTCGGCCAAGGCGGCGGCGGAGCATTACGGCCTGCCGCTCTACCGCTATGTCGGCGGCACCTTCGCCCGCACCCTGCCGGTGCCGATGATGAACATCATCAACGGCGGCCAGCACGCGGACAATCCGATCGACATCCAGGAGTTCATGGTGATGCCGGTGGCCGCCGGCACCATGGCGGATGCCGTGCGGATCGGCTCGGAGATCTTCCAGTCGCTCAAGCGGGCGCTGCACGACGCCGGCCACGCCACCAACGTGGGCGACGAGGGCGGCTTCGCGCCGAATCTCCAGAGCGCGGAGGAGGCGCTCGGCTTCATCTCCAAGGCCTGCGAGGCCGCCGGGCACCGGGTGGGCGAGGACGTGGTCTTCGCGCTGGATTGCGCCGCCACCGAGTTCTTCAAGAACGGCACCTACGACATGGAGGGCGAGGGCAAGAAGCTCGATGCCGCGGGGATGGTGGACTACCTGGCCAACCTTTGCGGCCGCTTCCCCATCGTTTCCATCGAAGACGGCTGCTCCGAGGATGACTGGGAGGGCTGGAAGCTGCTGACCGAGCGGCTGGGCAAGACGGTGAACCTGGTGGGCGACGACCTGTTCGTGACCAACCCCGAGCGCCTGCGCCAGGGGATCGAGCGCGGGGTGGGCAACGCCATCCTGGTGAAGGTGAACCAGATCGGCACCCTGACCGAGACGCTGGAGGCCGTGGAGATGGCGCACCGCGCCGGCTACAAGGCCGTCATGTCGCACCGCTCCGGCGAATCGGAGGACGCGACGATCGCCGACCTCGCGGTCGCCACCAACTGCGGGCAGATCAAGACCGGCTCCCTGTCCCGCTCGGACCGTCTGGCCAAGTACAACCAGCTGATCCGGATCGAGCAGGAGCTGGGCCGCGCGGGGCGCTACGCCGGCCGCACGGTTCTTCCCCGCGCACGGTAGCGCCCTGGCGTGCGGTGAAGCGCCCGTGCCTGTGGCAATGGCGCTTCACCGGCAACGCGAACGCATAAATTCAACGACTTCGCCGCGAAACGCCTTGCACCGCAGCAGCGCTGCTATTCTACTCGGGCGCAGGGGATCATTCCGATCGGCCTAAGCTCTTCGGGGGAGGGGCAGTTGGCTTTTTTCAAAGGCGTGAAGCGCCGGGCGCAAGCTCTGGTGCTTCCGGCCATGTTTTTCGCGCTTTGCGGCTACTTCGCGCACCATGCCACGCACGGCACGCGTGGCCTGATCGCGCGTGACACGCGCAATGCCGAGATCGCCATGGCCCGCATCGTGCTGGCCGAGGCGGAAACGGAGCGCGACGCCATGGAGCGCAAGGTGGCGGGCCTGCGGGCCGAGCACCTGGACCGCGACATGCTGGAGGAGCGCGCCCGCGCGCTGCTGAATGTTGTCGCCAAGGACGAGATCATCGTGCCCTACGCGCCGAACCGCCGCCTGTTCTGATCGGCGGCCACGGCATGGGCGGGGAACGTCGCCCGGGCGCAAGCGCCGGGCCGCTTTCCCATGGGCAGAACATGAATTCTGCCGGGGCTTGCCCTGCTTCGTCGGCGAGAACCGCTCACGCCCATGAGATTGTTTTCTGGAAATCCTCATACCGCACTGCAACATCAAGGACTTAGCTGAGTCCTATAACTTGCCGTCGGGCGTCGGCAAACGTATCTGCCCTGGTAAGGCCGTGTTTCGAACGGCTTGAACCCAGGAGCAGCCCATGGCCAACGGGACGGAAAGCGCGGTCAAGAGCCGCGGTGGCAACGGAAAGGACGCGCCTCCTTCCGCCGGGCACAATCAGGACATCCTGGCCCGCGCCTACCGCGAGATGCTGCTGATCCGCCGCTTCGAGGAAAAGGCCGGCCAGCTTTACGGCATGGGCCTGATCGGCGGCTTCTGCCACCTCTACATCGGCCAGGAGGCCGTGGTGGTGGGCATGCAGATGACCCTTCAGGACGGCGACGAGGTCATCACCTCCTACCGCGACCATGGGCACATGCTGGCCACCGGCATGGAGGCCCGCGGCGTGATGGCCGAGCTGACCGGGCGGATCGGCGGCTATTCCAAGGGCAAGGGCGGGAGCATGCACATGTTCTCCCGCGAGAAGGGCTTCTATGGCGGGCACGGCATCGTCGGCGCGCAGGTCGCGCTCGGCATCGGCCTGGCCTTCGCCAACTGGTACCGCGAGGACGGGAAGGTGGCGCTCGCCTATTTCGGGGAGGGTGCCTCGAACCAGGGACAGGTTTATGAAAGCTTCAACCTTGCCGCCCTGCTGAAGCTGCCCTGCGTCTTCGTTATCGAGAACAACCGCTACGGCATGGGCACGAGCGTGGAGCGCGCCTCCGCCTCCCGGAACCTTTCCCTGAACGGCGCGCCGTGGGGCATCCCGGGCGAGCAGGTGGATGGCATGGACGTGCTGGCCGTGAAGGCCGCCGGCGAGCGCGCGGTGGCCCACTGCCGCGAGGGCAAGGGCCCCTACCTGCTGGAAATGCTCACCTACCGCTACCGCGGCCATTCCATGTCCGACCCCGCGAAGTACCGCACGCGCGAGGAGGTGCAGAGGATGCGCGAGCAGAGCGACTGCATCGAGCAGGTGCGCAAGCTGCTGCTGGAGGCTGGCCGGAGCGAGGCGGAGCTCAAGACGGTGGACGACGAGGTGAAGGGCATCGTGGCCGACGCCGCCGAGTTCGCCCAGTCGAGCCCCGAACCCGACGAGTCCGAGCTCTGGACCGACATCCTGGTGGAGACCCGCTGACATGGGCGCGACGATCCTGATGCCCGCCCTTTCTCCCACCATGACGGAGGGCAAGCTCAGCCGCTGGCTGAAGAAGGAAGGCGACGAGGTGAAGTCCGGCGACGTGCTCGCCGAGATCGAGACGGACAAGGCCACCATGGAGGTGGAGGCCGTCGACGAGGGCAAGATCACGAAGCTCCTCGTGCCCGAGGGCACGGAGGGCGTGCAGGTGAACGCCGCCATTGCCGAGCTGGACGGCGGCGACGGCAGCGCGGCACCCGCGGGCGATGCCGCCACCCCGGCCGCCGACCAGGGGAGCAAGGCCGCCTCGGTCCAGCTTCCGGAATCCAACGCAACCCAGCATGGCGGCGACGTGGCCAAGGTCGCCAAAACAGCCGAGGACTACGGCGCGGTGTCCGCCCGCGGTGCCGAGCGCCGCGAGGGCGCGGCGGCCGAGCCCAAGGCCACCGCGGAGCCGGAGAAGGACTGGGGCCCGACCAAGCCCATCACGGTGCGCGAGGCACTGCGCGATGCCATGTCGGCCGAGATGCGCGCCGACAAGGACGTGTTCCTGATGGGCGAGGAGGTCGCCCAGTACCAGGGCGCCTACAAGATCTCCCAGGGGATGCTGGACGAGTTCGGGCCCAAGCGGGTGCTCGACATGCCCATCACCGAGCACGGCTTCACCGGCATGGCCGTCGGCGCGGCGCTGACGGGGCTGAAGCCCATTGTCGAGTTCATGACCTTCAACTTCGCCATGCAGGCGATCGACCACATCATCAACTCGGCGGCCAAGACCCTCTACATGTCCGGCGGCCAGCTCGGCTGCCCCATCGTGTTCCGCGGCGCCAACGGTGCCGCCGCCCGCGTGGCCGCCCAGCACAGCCAGGACTACACCTCCTGGTACGCGCATGTGCCGGGACTGAAGGTGATCGCGCCCTGGTCCTCGGCGGATTCGAAGGGCCTGCTGCGCGCCGCGATCCGCGACCCCAACCCGGTCGTGTTCCTGGAGAACGAGATCCTTTACGGCCAGACCTTCGAGTGCCCGGTGGCGGAGGACTTCATCCTTCCGATCGGCAAGGCGAAGATCGAGCGCAAGGGCGCGGACGTCACCATCGTGTCCTACTCCATCATGGTCGGCCTCGCGATGCAGGCCGCCGCCGAGCTGGAAAAGGCGGGGATCTCGGCCGAGGTGATCAACCTCCGCACCATCCGCCCGCTCGACATCGAGACGGTTCTGGCTTCGGTGAAGAAGACCAACCGCCTCGTCACCGTGGAGGAGGGCTGGGCCTTCGCCAATATCGGCTCCGAGGTCGCCATGCAGGTGATCGAGGGCGCCTTCGACCATCTGGACGCGCCGCCGGTCCGGGTCGCGGGCCTGGACGTGCCGATGCCCTATGCCGCCAACCTCGAGAAGCTCGCGCTGCCCACGGTGGCGCAGGTGGTCGAGGCGGTGCGCAAAGTCACCTACAAGTAAGAGGGGCGCGCGCACCATGGCCACCAACATCCTGATGCCCGCCCTGTCGCCCACCATGACCGAGGGCACGCTCGCCCGCTGGCTCAAGAAGGAAGGCGAGGCGGTCAAGTCCGGCGACGTGATCGCCGAGATCGAGACCGACAAGGCCACGATGGAGTTCGAGGCCGTCGACGAGGGCATCCTCGGCAAGATCCTCGTGCCCGACGGCACCGAGGGCGTGAAGGTCAACCAGCCCATCGGCGTCATGGTGGAGGAAGGCGAGGCGGTTCCCTCGGGCGCCTCCGCGCCGGCATCCAAGGCCACCGAATCCACGCCCTCCCCCTCCGGCAGCCCCGCCCTCGAGGGCGTGCAGGCCTCGGGTGGCAAGGTGGCGGGCGCCGCCGAGCAGCCGGTGGTGCCCGACATGCCCAAGGCGCAGCCGGCGCCGTCGGCGCCCGCCTCCGGCGGCGCGGCGAACGGCCGCATCTTCGCTTCCCCGCTCGCCCGCCGCATCGCGGAGCAGGCGGGCATCGACCTGGGCTCCCTCAAGGGTTCCGGCCCGAACGGCCGCATCGTGAAGTCGGACGTGGAGGCGGCGCAGGCCGCACCGAAGCCCGCCGCGGCACCCGCACCCCAGGCGGCCGCGCCGGCCCCGGCCGCGGCGCCCGCCCCGGCGGCGCCGAAGCCCGCTGCCGCGCCGGTCATCACCGCCCCGCACAAGGAGGTGCCGCATTCCTCCATGCGCAAGGTCATCGCCCGCCGCCTGAGCGAGGCGAAGCAGACCATCCCGCATTTCTACGTCTCGATCGACGTGGAACTCGACGCGCTGCTGAAGCTGCGGGCCGACCTGAACGCGCGTTCGCCCAAGGAAGGCGCGGGGGCCTACAAGCTGTCGGTCAACGACCTCGTCATCAAGGCCGCGGCCGCGACCCTGCGGAAGCTGCCGGCGACGAACGCGACCTGGACCGACAACGCGATGGTCCTCTACGACGACGTGGACATCAGCATCGCCGTTTCCATCCCGGACGGGCTGATCACGCCGATCATCCGCCGCGCGGACCAGAAGGGGCTGGCCACCATCTCCAACGAGATGAAGGACCTCGCGGCGCGCGCGAAGTCCGGCAAGCTGAAGCCCGAGGAGTTCCAGGGCGGCGGCTTCTCCATCTCCAACATGGGCATGTTCGGGGTGAAGGAGTTCTCCGCGATCATCAACCCGCCCCAGGCCGGCATCCTCGCGGTTTCCGCCGGGGAAAAGCGGCCGGTGGTGAAGGACGGGCAGCTTGCCGTGGCCACGGTGATGACCGTGACGCTCTCCGTGGACCACCGGGCGATCGACGGCGCGCTGGCGGCCGAATGGGTCGCGACCTTCAAGTCGATCGTCGAGGATCCCCTGAGCCTGATGCTGTGACCGAGGCGGCCGCCCCGTTCACGCTGCGCGACGCCACCCCGGCCGACCTGGCCGAGGTGGTTCGCCTGGTCCGCGAGCTGGCGGATTACGAGAAGCTGCTGCACGAGGCGGTCGCCACCGAGGAGGACTTCCGCGCCCTGCTGTTCGGGGAGAAGCCCTTCCTGCACGCGGTGCTCGCGGAGGTCGGGGGCAGGGTGGTCGGGCAGGCGTTGTGGTTCAACAACGTCAGCACCTTCACCGGGCGCCCCGGAATCTACCTGGAGGACATCTTCGTCGAGCCCGCGCATCGCGGCCTCGGCATCGGCCGCGCCTTCTTCCGCTTCCTCGCCCGGCGGGCGGTCGCGGAGGGATGGACGCGGCTGGACTGGCAGGTGCTCGACTGGAACGAGCCCTCCATCGCCTTCTATCGCGGCCTGGGTGCCCGGGGCATGGACGAATGGACGGGCCAGCGCCTGTCCGGAGAGGCCCTGCGGCAACTGGCCGCCTGACGGATCACGCGGCGCCCGGCGCCCGCACGGAGGAGGCCCGCATGGCCGACGAATTCGACCTGGTGGTGGTGGGCGGTGGGCCCGGCGGCTATGTCGCCGCCATCCGCGCGTCCCAGCTCAAAATGAAGGTCGCGCTGGTGGAGCGCGAGAACCTCGGCGGCATCTGCCTGAACTGGGGCTGCATCCCCACCAAAGCCCTGCTGCGCGCCAGCGAGATCAACCACCTCCTGCACACGCTGGATGCCTATGGCTTCTCGGCCGACAACATCCGCTACGACTTCCAGAAGGTGGTGAAGCGTTCCCGCGCCGTTTCCGGCCAGCTTTCGGCGGGCGTGAAGGGGCTGATGAAGAAGAACAAGGTGACCGTGTTTGACGGCACCGCCAAGCTCGCCGGCCCCGGCAAGCTGTCCGTCACCAAGGACGGCAAGCCGGTGGCGGAGCTGGCTTCGAAGCACATCATCCTGGCCACCGGCGCCCGCGCCCGCGTGCTGCCGGGCCTGGAGCCGGACGGCAAGCTGATCTGGTCCTACCGCGAGGCGCTGGTGCCGGACGCCATGCCGAAGTCCCTGGTCGTGGTCGGCTCGGGCGCGATCGGCAGCGAGTTCGCCAGCTTCTTCCTCAACATGGGCGCCCAGGTGACGCTGATCGAGGCGCTCGACCGCATCCTGCCGGTCGAGGACGTCGAGATCAGCACCTTCGTCCACAAGGCCTTCACCAAGCAGAAGATGACGGTCCTGACCGGCGCCAAGGTCGGCAAGGTCACGAAGTCGGCCGATTCCGTGACGGTGAGCGTCGATGTCGGCGGCAAGGTGCAGGAGATCACCGCGGACCGCCTGATTTCCGCGGTGGGCATCGTCGGCAACGTGGAGAACCTCGGCCTCGAGGGCACCAAGGTGGTGGTGGAACGCTCGCACATCGTCATCGACGAGCTTTGCCGCACCGGGGAGCCCGGCATCTACGCGATCGGCGACGTGGCCGGGCCGCCCTGGCTGGCCCACAAGGCCTCGCATGAGGCGATCCTCTGCGTGGAGGGCATCGCGGGCCTGCATCCGCACGCCATGGACGTGAACAACATCCCGGGCTGCACCTATTGCCGCCCGCAGGTGGCCAGCGTCGGCATGACCGAGGCGCGCGCCAAGGAGGCCGGCCATGAGGTGCGGGTGGGCCGCTTCCCCTTTATCGGCAACGGCAAGGCGATCGCGCTGGGCGAGCCCGAGGGGCTGGTGAAGACCGTGTTCGACGCCAAGACCGGGGAGCTGCTGGGCGCCCACATGGTTGGGCCGGAGGTGACGGAGCTGATCCAGGGCTACGGCATCGCCCGCACCCTCGAGTCCACCGAGGCCGAGCTGATGCACACCGTCTTCCCCCACCCCACGGTCAGTGAAGCCATGCATGAGGCCGTGCTTGATGCCTATGGCCGGGTGATCCACATCTAGCGGCCGGACCGCTTCCACCCCCATCGCCCCGCCCCGCGTCAGACCGGGGGGCGGGGCCGAGGATGACACCCATGACCACCCGTATCCTGGTGGATCACCGCGCCGGCGGCGCCACCGCCGCGGACGCCCCGGAAACCCCGGCGGCTGTTATCGCCCGTATCGTGCCCAGCGCCGCCACGGCCCCCCTCCGCCATCCGGAGAAGGCGAACCGGCCGGACAACCCGATCAAGCGCAAGCCGGACTGGATCCGGGTCAAGGCCCCGAACCACCCGGTCTACCACGAGACCCGCAACCTCATGCGGGACAACAAGCTGGTCACCGTCTGCGAGGAGGCCGCCTGCCCGAACATCGGGGAGTGCTGGTCGCAGCGCCACGCGACCATGATGATCATGGGCGGCATCTGCACGCGCGCCTGCTCCTTCTGCAACATCACCACGGGCATGCCCCACGCGCTGGACGAGGACGAGCCCCGCCGCGTGGGCGACGCCGTGGCGGCGCTCGGCCTGCGCCACGTCGTCATCACTTCGGTGGACCGCGACGACCTGCGCGACGGCGGCGCGCGCCACTTCGCCCGCACCATCGCGGCCATCCGCGCCGCGGCACCGGAAACCACGATCGAGATCCTCACCCCCGACTTCCTCCGCAAGGACGGCGCGCTGGAGGTGGTGGTCGAGGCCCGGCCGGACGTGTTCAACCACAACCTTGAAACAGTGCCCCGGCTTTACCCGACCATCCGGCCCGGGGCGCGTTACTTCCATTCCCTCCGCCTGCTGGACGAGGTGAAGCGGCTGGATCCCGGCATCTTCACCAAATCGGGCGTCATGGTGGGCCTGGGCGAGAGCCGCTCGGAGGTGCTTCAGGTGATGGACGACATGCGCTCCGCCGAGATCGACTTCCTGACCGTTGGCCAATACCTGCAGCCGACGGTGAAGCACGCCGCCGTTGACCGCTTCGTGGAGCCGGCGGAGTTCGAGGACTATGCCCGCATGGCGCGCGCCAAGGGTTTCCTGCTGGTCTCCGCCACCCCGCTCACCCGCTCCTCCTACCATGCGGACCGGGACTTCGCGGAGTTGCGCGGGGCGCGCGAGGCCGCGCTGCTCAGCGCTGCCACCCGCGGCAGCACGGCCGTCGCCTGAGATGCCCACCCACGCGGAGCGCAAGCGCCTTCCCTATACGCCCGAGCAGATGTTCGACCTGGTGGCGGACGTGCGCCGCTACCCGGAATTCCTGCCCTGGTGCGTCGCTTCCCGCATCGTGTCGCGGTCCGAGGGGGAGCTGATCGCGGACCTGACGATCGGCTTCAAGATGTTCCGCGAGACCTTCCGCAGCCGCGTGGGGATGGAGCGCCCGGACCACGTGCATGTGGAATACCTCACCGGCCCCTTCCGCTACCTGAACAACCACTGGCGCTTCGCCCCGGCCGAGGGCGGCTGCGAGGTGCAGTTCTTCGTCGATTTCGAGTTCAAGTCCCGCCTGCTCCAGGCCGTGATCGGCACCGTCTTCAACGAGGCCGTGCGCCTGATGGTCCGCGCCTTCGAGCGCCGCGCCATGGCCCTCTACGGCCGCGAGCGCCCGGGCGCCGGGCTCACCGCGCGGCCCGGGCCGGCACCGAAGCCCAGCGAGGGCTGAGCCACCCCCTGGCCGGCGGCCGTCGCCCCTGGCAGAACCCCCGCGACACGTCGCGAGGAGTTCTTCCATGGTCCATGCCCCCGAGCGCCCCGTGCCCGGCGCGCCGCCGGTCCGCATCAACCTCTACTCCGACACCCAGACCCGCCCCACGCCCGCGATGAAGGCCGCGATGATGGAGGCCGAGGTCGGCGACGAGCAGCACGGCGACGACCCCACCGTGCACGCCCTGTGCGACCGCATGGCCAGGCTGCTGGGCAAGGAGGCGGCGATGTTCCTGCCGTCCGGGACCATGTGCAACGTGGTCGCGCTCAACACCCATTGCCGCAACGGCGACGAGGTGGTGGCGCATGAGAGCGCGCATATCCTGAGCAGCGAGGGCGGCAGCCACGCGGCCATCGCGGGCGTGCAGATCAACCCGCTGCGTGGCCCGCGCGGCATGTTCGACGCCGACGCGCTGCGCGGCGCCATCCGTGCCCGCAGCCGCTACGCTCCGCCGCAAACCCTGCTGGAGATCGAGCAGACCGCCAACACCGGCGGTGGCGCGGTCTGGCCGGTGGAGGTGCTGAACGAGCTGACGGGCATCGCCCATCACCAGGGCTGGGCCACCCATATGGACGGCGCCCGGCTGATGAACGCCTGCGTCGCCGCCGGGGTGCCGGCCGATGCGATGTGCGCGGGCTTCGACACGGCCTGGCTCGACTTCACTAAGGGCCTAGGTGCCCCGCTCGGCGCCGTGCTGGTGGGGTCGGAGGACTTCATCGGCCGCGCCTGGCGATGGAAGCAGCGCCTGGGCGGCTCCATGCGGCAGGCCGGCATCTGCGCGGCCGCCTGTCTCTATGCGCTGGACCATAACATCGGCCGCTTGGCCGAGGACCACGCCAATGCCCGGGCGTTCGCTGCCGGCCTCCGGCAGATCGAGGGCATGGCGGTGGAGGAACCCGACACCAACCTCGTTTATTTCGACCCGACCGGTGCCGGCATGGTCCCGGCGGCCCTGCAGTCGGCCCTGCTGGCCGAGGGCATCTCGGTCAGCGCCCTCGGCGGGCGGCTGCGCGCCTGCACGCATCTCGATGTGCAGGCGCCGATGATCGGGGAGGCACTGGAAGCCATCCGCCGCATCATCCGGCACTAGCCGGCGGCGAGCATCCCCGAGGCGAGGCGCAGCGCCGCCTCCACCGTCGCGGCCCGCACGGCCGCGCGGTCCCCGGGGAAGACGTGGCGCTGCACCTCGGTGGGGCCGTCGCGCCGGGCCGCGCCGATGAAGACCAGCCCCACCGGCTTCTCCGCGCTGCCGCCGCCCGGGCCCGCGATGCCCGTGGTGGAGACGGCGAGGGAGGCCCCGCTTTCCCGCGCCGCGCCCTCCGCCATCCGCCGCGCGCAGGCCTCGGAAACGGCGCCCACCTCCGCCAGGACGCTTTCCGGCACCCCCAGCATCCTGGTCTTCATGGCATTGGAGTAAGTGACGAAGCCGCCAACCACGGCATCGGAGGAACCCGGCACCGCGGTCAACGCCGCGGCCACGAGGCCGCCGGTGCAGGATTCCGCCGTGGCGATGGTCAGGCCTTTCGCCCGCAGCGCCTCCAGCAGGGCGGCCGCGAGGTCCTGTCCGGGCTCCATTACGCCGCCCCCGCTGCCAGCCACCCCAGTCCGAGCAGGCCCGCGGCCATCAGCCCCGCCAGCACGTCGTCCAGCATCACGCCAAGGCTCCCTTCCATGCGGTCGGCCCAGCCCACCGGGCCGGGCTTGAGGATATCGAGCAGCCGGAACAGCGCGAAGCCCGCCAGCACCCACCAGAAGGAAGCGCCGGCGGGAAGAGCCGCCAGGGCCAGGCACTGGCCGGAGGCCTCGTCCGCCACGACCCAGCCGGGATCCTCCCGCGCCTCCGGCAGCCGGGACACCGCCCAGAAGCCCAGCAGGGCGAAGCTCACCCCGAGGCCCAGGCACCACCAGGGCCCCAGCAGTGCTGCCGGAAGCACGGCCACCGAAGCCCAGGTGCCGGGCGCCGGACGCAGCCGGCCGATGCCGCAAAGGCTGGCCACCGCCAGGGCAGGCCCCATCAGCGGATGCTGTCCAGGAAACGGTCCAGCGGCCGGGCAATCTCGGGTTCGTTCAAGGTGGGCGCGTGGCCGGCGCCGGGGAGGGTGACCAGCTCCAGGTCGGGCTTGTCCCTGACCATGGCACGCACGGTGTCGGCGGCCAGGAACTCGCTTTCCTCGCCCCAGACCAGCATGGCCGGGATCGGGCGCATGGCGCGGAACACCGGGCCGAGGTCCAGCGTGCCCCCGCCCGCCTCCATGGCCTGCTGGATGCGCGTGTCCCAGCGCGGGTGCAGCCGCCCGTCCTCGCCGGGCTTGTAGGTGAGCTGCGCGAAGTGCCGCCACGAGGCCTCGTCCGGCAGCGGGATGCGCGGCATCACCCTGCGCAGGTATTCCACCGCTTCCTCGATCGTCCGGAAGCCGGGGTCATGGCCTGCGAAGTTCCCGACCAGGGAAACACCGCGCGGGTCGATCCGCGGCCCGATGTCGTTCAGCACGGCGCCTCGCAGCAGCGTCGGGCGCAGCACCGCGAGGATCATCGCCATGATCCCGCCGAAGGAGGTCCCGACCACCACGGCCCGGGGAAGGTGCAGCGCCGCGCAGGCATCCAGCACGTCCGCCGCGGCCCGCTCGGGCCGGTAGCGCGACACCTCCGCCGCCCTGGCGCTCTCGCCATGGCCCATGTAGTCGAGCGCCACCACGCGGCGCTTTCCCGCGTGCCGCTCGGCCAGGCCTTCGTAGTCCCAGCCCGTGCGGCAGATGCCGGAGAGGCAGAGGAGTGGCGTGCGCGCCTCGTCCCCTGCCCATTCCAGCGCGCTGAGCGCGAGGCCGTCGCGGGCACGGACCTGCCGGACCAGCGGCCTCACGGCGCGGTCATCCAGGGGCGCAGCGGGTGCGGCGCCGCGACGGACTCCCGCGCGCGGTAGACCACCGTATTCTCCACCACCCGCTGCACGTAGTTCCTCGTCTCCGCGAAGGGGATCAGCTCGATCCAGTCGATCACGTCCATCCCGCCTTCCCCCGGCGTGCCATAGGTGGCCAGCCATTCCGCCACCCGCGCGGGACCCGCGTTGTAAGCGGCGGCGGCGAGGGCAAGGTTGCCGCCGAAGCGCGCCATCTGGTCCGCCAGGTATTGCGCGCCCAGCCGCATGTTGTGCGCGGGGTCGGTGGTCAGCCAGCCCGGCTGGTGCGGCACGCCCAGCTTCCGCGCCACCCCCGCCGCCGTGCCAGGCAGAAGCTGCATCAGCCCCCGCGCATTGGCAGCGGAGACCGCTTCCGGGTCGAAGTTGCTTTCCTGGCGGGCGATGGCATTGACGATGGCGGGCTCCAGCGTGCCGGGCGGGGCAGGGTAGGGGGCGGGCCAGCCCTCGGGCAGCAGCATCACGCCATCCGCCCCGGCCCGGCGCGCGATCCAGACCGCGAAGTCGGGCCGCCCCAGCGAGGCGCCCAGGCGCGCGATCAGCACGCGGTCCGGCGGGTCGGGGGAAAGCTCCTCCATCCGCAGCAGGAAGATGCGGGCGCGGCGCGTGTCGCCCAGGTCCGCCAGGGTGGCGGCGGCGGCGGCCAGTTCCCGGCCGGCGAAAAGGGCTGCCGCCTCCGCAGTCGGCTGGGCCGGCGCGATGGCGCGGATGCGGGCCGAGACGCGTGCCTCGTCCTCGCCAAGGGCCAACGCCGCAATCTGGCCGTAGAAGGCGGTGCCCAGCAGCGCGGCCTCTCCGTACTTGACGCGGGCACGGGTGGCGTCGGTCGCCTCCAGCGCCCGGCCCTGCCAATAGGCGCCCCGGGCGCGGGTGATGATGCTGGCGCTGTTATCGCCGAGCAGGGCGAAGTGCCGCGTGGCACCGGACGCATCGCCGAGCCGGCGCAGCGCGATCCAGCCGGACAGGAACTCCGCCTCCTGCCGCGCCTCACCGCCGGCCTGCCCGTGCTCGGAGGCGACCTGATAGGCCAGCCGGTCCTGCCCGAGGCGCAGCAGCTTGCGGGCCAGGATCTGGCGCTCCGCCCAGATCGTCCGCGCGCCGGACGGCTCCAGCTCGCGCTGGAGCGGCGCGGCGGCGGCCCAGGCGCTCGCGGCCTCGACATCCCGGTCCTGGCGGCGCAGCAGCCGCGCGCTGGCCGCGAGCAGGCCGAGATCGGCACCCTCCGTCACCGGAACGGCCGCTTCCGCCGCCATGGCGAGGCGCGCATCCGCCAGCGCCCGCTGGGACGGATCGACCCAGGCCGCCGCCCGCCCGGCATCCATCAGATCGCGCGACAGGAACAGGCGGTCGAAACGGCGCCAGCGGTCCTCGGGCGTCAGGACGCCGGCGTTGCGCTCCGCGAAGCCGGCCTCGGCGGCGGCATCCCCGGCGCCTCCGGCCCAGGCGGCGCGCAGAATGGCCGCGGCCCGGACGGTATCCCCGGCGCGGGAGAGCGCATCGGCGTGGCGCTGGGCGCCGTCCAGCGTGACGGCAGGGTTGCGGGCGAAATGGGCCAGGGCACGGGCATCGTCGGGATCGGCGGCCAGCGCTTCCTCGGCGCGGCGGTTCATCGTCTGGGGCAGGGGCCAGTCGGGGTTCGCCGCGACCCAGGCGGCCAGTTCCGCCCCGGTGCCCTGGCCGCGCTGCTGCAACCGCAGCCACAGCGCGATCTTCTGCACCAGGGGGTCCGCCTGCGCCGCCGCCACCTCGGCCTGGGCATAGCGGCCGCCATTGGCGTAGCCGAGCGCCACGCGCCCGGCGTTCCGCTGCCCCTCGCCCGTCCAGGGCTGGGCGGACACGGGCAGGCAGAGCGAGGCGAGGAGGATGGTCGCCAGGGGCCGGGCAGGGATTCGCATCGGCGTCGTTTCTAGCCCGCTGCGGGCCCGCCTGTCGCGCCCGCCCTGCGCCCCGCCAGGCTCGCGGGCCCTTGTTCATGCCGGGAGCGGCGCGTAAGCCCTTTCTCCGCTGGCGCGCGGGGCGCCGGCACCCCACATGACGCCCATCCCGCTGCCAGGAAACGCCAGATGTTCAAGGGTTCGCTCGTCGCGCTCATCACGCCCATGACCGCCGATGGCAAGCTGGACGAGCGCGCGTTCCAGGACCTCGTCGCCTGGCAGGTGGCCGAGGGCGCCCAGGGCCTGATCCCCGTCGGCACCACCGGGGAAAGCCCGACCCTCTCCCATGCGGAGCACCAGCGGGTGGTCGAGATGTGCGTCGAGGCGGCGGCCGGCCGGGTGCCCGTGATCGCCGGCGCCGGCTCCAACTCCACCGCCGAGGCCGTGGCGCTGGCCCAGCACGCGAAGAAGGCGGGCGCGGATGGCGCCCTGGTGGTGACCCCCTACTACAACAAGCCGACGCAGGAGGGCCTCTACCTGCACTTCAAGACCATTGCCGACGCCGCCGACCTGCCCATCGTCATCTACAACATCCCGCCCCGCTCCGTGATCGACATGAGCGTGGAGACCATGGCGCGGCTGGCGAAGCACCCGAACATCGTGGGCGTGAAGGACGCGACGGCGAACCTCACGCGCCCGCTGCACACCCGCGCTGCCTGCGGGCCGGAGTTCTGCCAGCTTTCGGGGGAGGACCACACCGTACTCTCCTTTCTCGCGGCCGGCGGCGTCGGCTGCATCAGCGTGACCGCCAACATCGCCCCCCGTCTGTGCCGCGAGATGCACGACGCCTGGGCGGAGGGGCGACTGGCCGATGCCATGGCCATCCAGGACCGCCTCGTGCCCGTGCACGATGCCATGTTCTGCGAAAGCTCGCCCGGTCCGGTGAAGTATGCCGCCAGCCTGCTGGGGCGCGGCACGGAGTTCTGCCGCATGCCCCTGGCCCCCATCGCCGAAGCCTCCCGCGCGCGCGTCCGGTCCGCGCTGAGCGGCGCCGGCTTGCTGAACTGAACCCATGGCCGAACCGAAGAAAAAGAAGACCCTGATCAGCCACGGCGTCGCCGCGCAGAACCGCAAGGCACGCTTCGACTACAAGATCCTCGACACCTACGAGGCCGGCATCGCGCTCGTCGGCCCGGAGGTGAAGAGCCTGCGCGCCGGCCGCGCGACGCTGACCGAGGCCTGGGCCGGCGAGCGCGACGGCGAGATGTGGATCTTCAACCTCTACATTCCCGAATGGCAGGCCGGCAGCGTGGTGGCCAAGTTCGAGCCGCGCCGCCCGCGCAAGCTGCTGCTGCACCGCAAGCAGGCCGAGACGCTGGCCGGTGCCATTTCGCGCGAGGGCGCGACCCTGGTGCCGCTCGACATCCACTTCAACGATCGCGGCCTGGCCAAGCTTACCCTCGGCCTCGCGGAGGGCAAGTCCAAGGCCGACAAGCGCCAGGCCATCGCCGACCGCGAGTGGAAGCGGGACAAGGCCCGGGTGATGCGCGACAAGGGCTGAAGCCCCGTCGCGCGTCCCGCTCAGGCGCGGTCGAGACCCACGGGGCCGTCGGCCGTGCGGGTGTCGTGCCCGTCGGGCTCCAGCGGTGCCACCGGCCGGAACTCCGCGGTCGGGCGGATCTTCACGGGCACCGACTTCGCGGCAGGCGTTTTCGAATGCTCGTCGTGGTGCGTGACGGGCATCAGCGGGTTCATCTCGGGGTAGTAGCCTCCGAGGCAGTTATCGGGCAGCGAGAACGGCGTCACCACCAGCCCGTGCACCGCGCGCTCGATCCCGTCACCGGCGTCGCTCAGAAGCGAGACGACCTGGCCCGGCTCCAGCCCGGCGCGGCGCATCTCCTGCGGGTTGATCAGCAGCACGTCGCGCGTGCCCTCGATGCCCCGGAGACGGTCGCTGTAGCCGTAGATGGTGGTGTTGAACTGGTCGTTGCTGCGCATGGTGATGAGGCGGAAGCGCCCCGGCGCGTCGTCGAAGCCCGTGGCGGACATCATCTTCGGCGAGGTGAAGGTCGCCTTGCCGGTCTCGGTCTTCCAGATCCGCTCGCGCGCCGAGTTGCCGCGGTAGAAGCCGCCGGGCGTGAACTTGCGCGCCTCGAAGTCGTGGAACTCCTCCGAGTAGGTTTCGGCGATCTCGGCGCGGATGCGGGCGTAGTCGCCCACCCACGCGTCCCAGGACAGGCGTGGGTTGGGCGGCAGCGTCGCCTTGGCGACGCCGGCGACGATCGCGGCTTCCGAGAGCAGGTGCTCGCTGGCGGGCACGCGATGGCCGATCGAACCGTGGATGCAGCTGAAGGTGTCCTCCATGGTGACCACCTGCGCGCCGCCCGCCTGCACGTCCTTCTCGGTCCGGCTGAGGCAGGGCAGGAGGAACGCCACCTCGCCGTTCACCAGGTGGCTGCGGTTGAGCTTGGTCGCGACCTGCACGGTCAGCCGCATCCGCGTCCAGGCTTCCTCCATCCGGTCACGCTCGGGAATGGCGCGCACGAAGTTGCCGCCAAGGCCGAAGAAGGCGCGCACCTCGTCCGCGAGGATGCCCTGGCAGGCGGCGACCGTGTTCATGCCCTCCTCGCGCGGCGGCTCGAAGCCGAACTGGGTGGCGAGCCGGTCGAGCGGCACGAGCTCGGGCTTTTCCGAGATGCCGACGGTGCGCTGTCCCTGCACGTTGGAATGGCCGCGCACCGGCGAGATGCCCGTGCCCTCCCGCCCGATGTTGCCGCGCAGCAGGAGCAGGTTCACGAACATGGTGATGTTCTCGAAGCCGTGCACGTGCTGGGTCAGGCCCATGCCGTAGATGCCGATGACGCGCTCGGCCTCGACATAGACCTGCGCCGCCGCCTCGATGTCGGCGCGCGAGAGGCCCGACTCCGCCTCGATGCTTTCCCAGGTGGTGGAGCGGACCTTGGACTCGAACTCCTCCAGCCCCGCGGTGTGCTGCTTCAGGAAATCCACGTCCAGCACGCGCCGGTCGCGCTTGCGGGCCTCGTCGTCGCGGGCGAAGACGTGCTTGCACATGCCCATGAGCACCGCGATGTCGCCACCAGGGCGCACCTGGTAATACTGCGCACTGATCTGGGTCGCCTTGCCGGTCAGCATCTCCACGGGGCTCTGCGGGTTGATGAAGAACTCGAGGCCCTTCTCCCGCACGGGGTTGAAGGTGACGATCTTCACGCCCCGCTTCGCCGCTTCCTGCAGCGGGTGCAGGAAGCGCGGGCTGTTGGAGCCGGTGTTCTGGCCGAAGAAGAACATCGCGTCGCACTTGGAGAAGTCGTCGAAGACCACCGTGCCGACACTGGCGCCGATCACCTTCTTCAGCGCCACCGACGTCGTCTCGTGGCACATGTTGGAGCTGTCGGGCAGGTTGTTGGTGCCGTATAGCCGGGCGAACAGCGCGTAAAGGTAGGACGTCTCGAGGCTCGCCCGGCCCGAGGCGTAGAAGACCGCCGCCTTCGGGTCGATCGCGCGCAGCTCCCTGCCGATCTCGGCGAAGGCTTCCTCCCAGCCGCAGGGGAGGTAGCGGTCCGTCGCGCGGTCGTAACGCATCGGGTGGGTGAGCCGCCCGGTCTGCTCCAGCTCGAAGTCCGACCAGCCGCGCAGCTCCGTCACGCTGTGCTCCGCGAAGAACTCGGGCGTGCAGCGGCGCGTGGTCAGGTCCCAGAGCGTCGCCTTTGCGCCGTTCTCGCAGAACTCGAAGGCGTGGTGGTCGGCCGGCTTGCCCCAGGAGCAGGAGACGCACATGAAGCCGCCCGGCTTGTTCTGCCGCGCCAGCGTCTCCATCACCGCCGGGGTGTTCCACTCCTCGCCGAAGATGCGGGCGATCCCCCGGAGCGAGCCCCAGCCGCCCGCGGGGCTGTCGTAATGAACCGTCTGGTCCCGATCGCTCATCGCCCTGGCCCACCCATCCCTATCTGCGGCCTTCCGCGGGGGGCCGGCCTGCAAGCCCCATCCGGCGCAAAGCGCAGCCGGCCCTTTTCCGGGCCTGCCGCGCGATCCATCCGACAAACCGCCAACGCGGGGTGAGGGTAGGCGTTTCGCCCGACAATCCGTGCGGGCCGTTCAGGCGGTCCGGGTCACGGCTTCCTCGTGTCCGGCAGAGCGATGGCGCAGCGAAGCGCCTCAAGCCCCTCGATCTCGCCGAGATAGGCCGCGCCTCCGGCAGGGACGGGGCGCATCCCCGTCAGGCTTCCGAAGGTGAGCACCTCCCCGGCCGCGATCCCGCGGCCCTCGCGCGCCAGCCGCGCGATCCAGGCCTCGATCAAAGGCAGCACGGGGGCGGCAACGTGCGGCCCCTCGTGCCGCGCCAGCACCGCCCCGTCCTGGCTGAGCCGTGTCACGGGCGGCGCGTCCAGCATCGCGAGCGACCAGGACGTCGCCCCGGCCCGGACGGCGCCCCCGTTGTTGCCCAGGCATTCGGCGACGCGGTCGAGCGGCGCCGGGTCAGCCCCCTCGGCGAACCGCGGCTGGACGAACTCGAACAGGGTGGCGATCTGCGCGACCCGTGGCAGGTCCTCCGCCCGCAGGGCCGCCACGCCGGCCGGATCGAGCGCGGCGGGAAAGCGCAGCGCGATCTCCAGCTCGATCAGGCTCCCGGCCGGGAGAGCCACGGAGAGCCCGCCCCGGTCCTCCACCGTGGCCGAGGCAGGGAAGGGCGCGCTGAACGGCTGCCCGCCTTGCCGGCCGACCTTCCAGCCACCGATCTCCTCGCCCAGCGCGGCAAGGGTCGCGTGCTGGATGGCCTCCGCCTGCGCGAGGTCGCGGGGCCGCAACTCCTGTGGCAGGCGGGCCAGGGGGCCGGCGCGGCGCGCACCCGCCAGGAGGCGGGCGGCGGCATCGATGGGGTCCAAGCGGCTTTCCTTTGTTGGCGGAGGAGGGGCAAGCAGGCCCGGCTTCACCCCGCGCCGCAAGCCCTGCGCACGCGGCGGCCGGCTACTCCGCCGGCGCGGGCACCCCATTCGGCCCCTCGCGCGCGACATCACGCCAGCGCAGCCGGTCCAGCGCGATGTAGACCGCGGGCGTGGTGTAGAGCGTCAGCACCTGGGAGACGATCAGCCCGCCGATGATCGCGATGCCCAATGGAGAGCGCAGCTCCGACCCGGTGCCCGTTCCGAAGGCGAGCGGCACCGCGCCCAGCAGCGCCGCGAGCGTGGTCATCAGGATCGGGCGGAAGCGTTCGCGACAGGCCGCCAGGATGGCGTCCTCGCTGGTGCCACCGTGCTGGCGCTCGTGCTCGAGCGCGAAGTCCACCATCATGATGGCGTTCTTCTTCACGATGCCCAGCAGCAGGATCACGCCGATCAGCGCGATCACCGTCATGGGCGTGTCCGTGACCAGCAGCGCGAGCAACGCGCCGAGCCCCGCCGTCGGCAACGTGGAGATGATGGTCAACGGGTGAACGTAGCTCTCGTACAGCACGCCCAGCACCACGTAGATCGCCAGGAAGGCGCCCGCGATCAGCAGCGGCATGTCCTTGGAGAAGGCCTGCGCCGCCGCCGCGTTGCCGCCGAACTGCGGGCGGATGGTGCTGGGAAGCCGCACCTGGCGCTGCACCTCCTCGATCCGCTGGCGAATCTCCTCCACGCTCAGCCCCTCATCGGGGTTGAAGGAGATGGAGGCGGCGGGGAAGCCGCCCTGGTGCGTGACCGACAGCGGCGCCGAGGCCGGTACCACCCGCGCAATGGCAGACAGCGGCACCTGCGTGTCGCCCTGGCCCGGCAGGAAGACGCGTGACAGGTCCTCCGGCCCCTGCTGGAGGGTTGGATCGATCTCCAGCACCACGCGGTACTGGTTGCGGGAGCGATAGATGGTCGAGACCTGCCGCTGGGAAAAGGCGCTGTTCAGCACCGCGTTGATCTCGGACTGCTGCACGCCCAGCCGCGCGGCCGCCGCCCGGTCCACCTCCACCCGCGTCACCAGCCCCGCGCGGTCCTGGTCGCTGCCGACGTCGTTGATGCCGGGTACGCCGCGCAGCGCCTGCACCATGGTCTGCGTCCATTCGCGCAGCTCCTCGATGTCGTTGCCCAGCAGCACGTAGGAGAAGCGGCCGGCATCCTGGCGCCCGCCGATCCGCACGTCCTCGTTGCCGCGGAGAAACACCGCCGCGCCGGGGATGCGGCTCAGCGCCGGACGCAACCGCGCGATCACCTGCTCGGCCGAGACCTTGCGTTCCTCGATGGGCTTGAGGGTGATGTACATGGTGGCGCGGTTGGCCGCCCCCTGGCCGCTGCTGCTGCCCACGGTGGAGCCCACGCTTTCCATCGCGGGATCGGCCGCGATGATGTCCACGACCCGGCGCTGCAGGGCCTCCATGGTGGCGAAGGAGGTGTCGGGCGCCGCCTGGGTGCTGCCTGACACCAGCCCCGTGTCCTGCGTCGGCAGGAAGCCCTTGGGCACGATGATGTAGAGCCAGACCGTCACGCCCATCAGCGCGAAGGTCGCGAGAAGCATCGACCAGCGCCAGCGCAGCAGCCAGGCCAGGCTGCGGATATAGCCGTTGACGGTGGCCGAAAGGCCCGCCTCGAACCAGCGCGCCAGCCGCCCGGGCGGCTTCTCCGGCCCGCCGCGCTCCATCCAGGCGGCCATCATGGGCGTCAGCGTGAGCGACACCACGCCGGAGATCGCGACCGCGACCGCGAGCGTCACCGAGAACTCGCGGAAAATCCGCCCGACGATCCCGCCCATCGCCAGCAGCGGGATGAACACCGCGATCAGCGAGACGGTGATCGAGAGAACGGTGAAGCCGATCTCCTTCGCCCCCGCCAGCGCGGCCTCGATGGGGGAAAGGCCCCTTTCGCGATGGCGCGCCATGTTCTCGATCATGACGATGGCATCGTCCACCACGAAGCCCACGCAGATCGTCAGCGCCATGAGGGAAAGGTTGTTCAGCGAGTAGCCGATCCACCACATGACGGCGACCGTGCCGAGCAGGGAAAGCGGCACGGCCGCGCTGGCGGCCAGCACCGGCGCCCAGCGGCGGAGGAACACCGCCACCACCGCCACCACCAGCCCGATGGTCAGGGCGAGCGTCAGCCGCACCTCCGCCACCGAGGCGCGGATGGTCACGGAGCGGTCGCTCACCACCTGGATCCGCACGCCTGCCGGCACCCAGGACTGCACCTCGGGCAGCATGGCGCGGATGCCATCCGCCACCTCGATCACGTTGGCGTCCGCCTGCTTCATCACCACCAGCAGGATGGCGGGGCGCCCGTTGAAGATGCCGGCCTGGCGCCGGCTGCGCACGCCGTCCTCCACGCGCGCGACGTCCCCCAGCCGCAGGATGGCGCCGCCCTGGGCCTTCACCACCACGTCGCGGAAGGCATCGGCGTTGTCGATGCGATCGTTGGTGCGGATGGCGGCGCTCTGGTCCGGTCCCTCGATGAAGCCGGTGGCCTGGGTCACGTTGGCGCGGGTGATGGCGGTGCGGATCTGCTCCAGCGAAACGCCGGCCGCCGCGGCGGCCGCGGGGTTCACCGCCACCCGCACGGCCGGCTGGTCGCCGCCGTTCACCGTCACCTGCGCGACGCCCCGCACCTGCGCCAGGCGCTGCGCCACCAGCGTGTCGGCGGCGTCGTAGACCGCCGGGCCGGGGATGGTGTCGGACGACATGGCGAGGATCATCGCCGGCGCGTCGGCCGGGTTGATTTTGCGGATGTTGGGCGGCGTGGGCAGGCCGGAGGGCAGGTCCTGCCGCGCGCCGTTCACCGCCGCCTGCACATCCCGCGCGGCGCTGCGCTGGGTGCGGCCGAGGTCGAACTGAAGGATGATCGTGGCGCTGCCGAGCGAGGAGTAGGAGGTCATCTCCGTGACCCCCGGTATGGCTCCCAGGCGGCGCTCGAGCGGCGCGGCCACGGTGCTCGCCATCGTTTCCGGGCTCGCCCCCGGCTGCATGGTCGAGACCACGATGGTCGGGATGTCCACCCGCGGCATCGAGGCGATGGGCAGGCGGAACAGCGCGACGAGGCCGATGAGCGCGAGCCCCACCGCCAGGAGGGAGGTCGCGATCGGCCGTGCGATGAAGGGGCCGGAGATGCTCATCGGGCGCCGCTCACTCCGCGGGCACCACCGACGGCCGGCGCCGCAAAAGCCGCGCCCGCACCCATTCCAGCGCCAGGTAGACCGAGGGCGTGGTGAACAGCGTGACCAGCTGGCTCAGCAACAGGCCGCCCACGATGGAAACGCCAAGCGGCAGCCGAAGCTCGGATCCCGCCCCGTGCCCGAGCACCAGCGGCAGCGCGCCGAGCAGCGCGGCCAGGGTGGTCATGGTGATGGGGCGGAAGCGCAGCATCGCCGCCTCCATGATGGCTTCCCGCGGTGCCATGCCGCGCTCGCGCTGCGCGTCGAGCGCGAAGTCGATCATCATGATCGCGTTCTTCTTCACGATCCCCATCAGCAGCAGGATGCCGATGATCCCCACCACGGAAAGGTCAAGCCCGAACAGCTCCAGCGCCAGCAGCGCCCCGATCCCGGCGGAGGGCAGGGTGGAGAGGATGGTCAGCGGGTGCACCAGGCTTTCGTAGAGGACACCCAGTGTGATGTAGATCACCACCACGGCGGCCAGGATCAGCCAGGGCTGGCTCTGGAGGGAGGAGCTGAACTCCGCCGCATCCCCGGCGAAGCGCCCCGTCACGGTGGGCGGCACGCCCAGGCGCCGCATCGTCCCCTCCACCGCGGCCACCGCCTCCCCGAGCGCGACACCTTCGGCGAGGTTGAAGGAGTATGTCACGGCGGGGAACTGGTTCTCCCGCGTCACCTGCAACGGCCCGGAGGCGCGGCCGATCCGCGCGACCTCCGAGAGCGGCACCACCGTTGCCGTGCCGTCCGTGGTGCCGGCCACCCGGAGCACGCCCAGGCGGGTCGGGTCCGCGAGGAAGTCCTCCGATGCCTCCAGGATCACGCGATACTGGTTGTTCTGCGCGTAGATGGTGGAGATCTGGCGCTGGCCGAAGGCGTCGTAGAGCGCGTCGTCGATTGCCTGCATGGTCACACCCAGGCGGCCCGCCCGCGCGCGGTCCACCTCCACCGCGATGCGCAGGCCCTGCTGCTGCTGGTCGGAGGAAAGGTCCAGCAGTGCCGGTTCCTCCCGCAGCGCCGCCAGGATGCGGGGCGACCAGATGGCCAGCACCGCGGCATCGGCGTCCACGATGGTGTACTGGTACTGCGTGGTGCTCGCCCGCGCGCCGATCTGGATGTCCTGGACGGCCGAGGGATAGCTGACGATCCCCGCGATGCCCGCCAGCCGGGGGGCGAGCCGCGCGATGATCTCCTGCGCCGTCTCCGCGCGGTCCTCCCGCGGGCGCAGCACCGCGGTCACCCGCCCGCCGTTCAGCGTGGCATTCACCGTGCCCGCTCCCACCACGGAGGTCACGGCCTGCACCGCCGGATCCGCCCGCACCGCGTCGGCGACCTGGCGCTGCAGATCGGACATGCGGGCGAAGGACACGTCTCCCGGCGCCTCCGTCGCGATCTGGATCAGCCCGGTGTCCTGCGCCGGCAGGAAGCCCTTGGGGATCGCCACGTACAGCCAGCCCGTCAGCAGCAGCGTGCCCAGCGCCACCAGGAGCGTCAGCCCCTCGAAGCGCAGCGTTACCCGCAGGGCGCGGCCATAGGCCCGGAGCATTCCGTCGAACACCCGGTCCGTCCCCCGCGCCAGCCAGCCGCGCTTCGGCGAGGCGGGCCGCAGCAGGAGGGCGCACATCATGGGCGTGAGGGTGAGGGAGACCACCATGGAGACCAGCACCGCCGCCGTCAGCGTTTCCGCGAACTCGCGGAACAGCCGCCCCACCACCCCTTCCATGAACAGCAGGGGGATGAACACCGCGATCAGCGACACGGTCAGCGAGATGATGGTGAAGGCGATGCCCCGCGCGCCCTCGTAGGCGGCGGCCAGCGGGGCCATGCCCTCCTCGATGTGGCGGACGATGTTCTCCACCATGACGATGGCATCGTCCACCACGAAGCCGGTCGCGATCACCAGCGCCATCAGGGAAAGATTATCGAGCGAGAAACCCAGCCAGCTCATCACCGCGAAGGTGCCGATCAGCGAAAGCGGCAGGGAAACGGCGGGCACGATCGTGGCCCGCCCGGAATGCAGGAACAGCCAGATCACCGCGACCACCAGCACGGTCGAGAGCACCAGCGTCAGCTCCACCTCGCGCACGGAGGCGCGGATGGTTTCCGTGCGGTCCGACACCACGGCCATGCTGATGCCCGCCGGAAGGCCCCGCTCCAGGTCGGGCAGCTGGGTGCGGATGCGGTTCACCGTGTCCACGATGTTGGCGCCGGGCTGGCGCTGCACGTCCAGGATCACGGCGGGACGGCCGTTGAACCAGGCGGCGTTGCGGTCGTTCTCCAGTCCCTCCACGGCCTGGCCGAGATCCCGCAGGCGGATCGGCGCCTCGTTGCGGTAGGCCACGATCACGTCCGCGAACTCGGCGGGGGAGGTGATCTGGTCGTTGGCCATGATGGTGGAGGCCTGGCGCCTGCCGTCCAGCGAGCCCTTGGGCGTGTTGGCATTGGCGCCCGTCACCGCCGTCCGCACGTCCGCCATGGAAAGGCCGTAGCCCGCCAGCCGCGCCGGATCGATCCGCAGGCGCACGGCGGGCCGCATGTTGCCCTGCACCGTCACGCGCCCGACCCCCGCCGACTGCGCCAGCTTCTGCGCCAGCAGCGTGTCCGCGGTGTCGGAAAGCCGCGCGATGGGCAGCGTGTCCGAGGTGAGGGCCAGCGTGATGATCGGCGGGTCCGCCGGGTTCACCTTGGCGTAGAGCGGCGGGTAGGGAAGGGTGGTCGGCAGCGTCCCCCGCGCCGCGTCCAGCGCCGCCTGCACGTCCTGCGCCGCCTCGTCCAGGTCCTTGTCGAGCGCGAACTGCAGGGCGATCCGGCTGGTTCCCGGCCCGGAGGTGGAGGTCATCACGGAGATGCCGGCGATCTGCCCGAGCGAGCGCTCCAGCGGCGCGGTCACCAGCAGGGCCACCGTGTCGGGCGAGGCGCCCGGAAGCTGGGTGGACACCTCGATCGTCGGGAAGTCCACCTCCGGCAAGGAGGAGACCGGCAGCCGCCAGTAGCCCCAGAGCCCCAGCAGCAGCACCGCCACGGACAGCAGCGTCGTCGCCACCGGCCGCGCGATGAAGGGGGCCGAGATGTTCAATTGGGGGGCTGCCCGCCGGTGGGCTGGGCGTCGGCCGTCCGCCGGCGCCCTCCCGGCGGCCTTGCCGGCGGCGCGTCATCGCCCAGCGCCACGGTGGTGCCCGCGCTGAGTCTGAGCCCGCCCGAGGTCACGACGCGCTCTCCGGGCCGCAGCCCGGCCTGCACCACGGCCTCGGCCTGGGTCATCTGCCCGATGGTCACCGGCCGCTGCTCCACCGTCCGGTCCTCCTTCACCACGAAGGCGTAGGGGCCCTCGGGCCCGCGCTGCACGGCCACCAGCGGGATCACCGTCGCCTGCGGCACCACCTCGATCCGCAGGCGGAGGTTCACGAAGGAGCCGGGCCAGAGCACCCGGTCCTCATTGGGGAAGGTCGCCTTGGCCTTGATGGTGCCGGTGGTGGGGTCCACCGCGTTGTCCACCGTCAGCAGCGTGCCGCGCGCGGTGGGGGCGTTGCCCGGCCCGGGCAGGGTTTCCACCGGCACCGGCCCCGCGGCCAGCGCGCGGAGCAGCCGGGGCAACTCCTGCTGGGGCAGGGTGAAGGTGACGCCGATGGGCGCCATCTGGGTCACCGTGACGATGCCGTTCGTGTCCGAGCCCCGCACGATGTTGCCGGGATCGACCTGCCGGATGCCCACCCGCCCCGCCAGCGGCGAGCGGATGGTGGCGAAGGCAAGCTGCGCGCGGGCCTGATCGATCGCCGCCTCGTCCTGCCGCACCTGGGCCTCCAGCATGGCCACCTGGGCGCGCTGGGTGTCGACCTGCTGGCGCGTCACCCCCGCGCCCTGGGCGAGCCCCTGGTAGCGCTGCAGGTCCACACGGGCATTGGCCAGCTGCGCCTGGTCGTAGGCGCGCTTGCCCTCGGCCTGCTGCAGCGCCGCCTGCACCGTGCGGTCGTCCACCCGCGCCAGCACGTCGCCCTTCGCGACCTCCTGGCCCTCGCGGAAGTTGATCTCCATCAGCTGGCCGTCGAGCTGCGTGCGCACCACCACGCTTTCCAGCGGCACCACCGTGCCCAGGCCGTCCACGCTCAGGGCCACGTCGCGCTGCGCCGCCTCGGCCACGGTGACGGGCACGGGGATGCCGCCGCCGGGCCGCCCGCCACGCGCACCGCCCGCGCCGCGCTGCTGTCCGGATCCGGGTCCCTGTCCCGCGACCGGGGCCTGGGTTCCACCCTGAGGGCCCTGCGCCTGCCGCTGGTCACGCGCGGCGGAAGGGTCGGCCCCATCCGCCCGGTCCTGCCACCACCACCAGCCGGCACCCCCGGCCCCCGCCAGCACCAGAACGGCGAGGAGCCATCCGAACCTGCGCCTCATCGGCTGCCTCCTGACCCGGCGGATGAGATGCGCACGGAATTGCCCCCGGTAACCCCGGGGCCCCAACCTCCGCCCAGCGCCCGGAACAACCCCACCGCCGCCTGGAAGCGCAGCAGCCGCCCGCGGGACAGGTTCCGGCGGGCGGTGAACAGGGTGAGCTGGGTGTTCAGCAGGGTGATCAGGTTGATGATGCCGCCGCGAAGCTGGTCCTCCGCGATGGAATAGGCGCGCGCGGCCCGGCGCTCGGCCTCGGCCAGCAGCCGTTCCTGTTCGGTGGTCTCGCGCAACGCGGCCAGCGCGCCTTCCACGTCCGACAGTGCCGAGAGGATCGCCTGCCGGTAGGTGGCCAGCAGCTCCTCCGCCTGCGCCTGGGAGAGCGCAATCCGGCCGCGGATGGCGCCGCCGTCGAACACCGTCTGCGCCAAGCTGGCCGCGATGCTGTAGAACTGCACCTCCGGCCGCAGCAGCGTGCCCAGCAGGGCCGACTGGAACCCGCCCTGGGCTGAAAGGGTAACGTTGGGATAGAGCGCCGCCCGCGCCACCGCCACGTCCGCATTGGCCGCGGCCAGCGCCGCCTCCGCCGCCAGCACGTCCGGCCTGCGGGCCAGCAGCGCGGAGGGCAGCCCGGCGCCGGGGGAGGGCACGTCGAGCCCCGCGAAGCCTTCGCCCACCACCTCCAGCTCCACCGGCGGCATGCCCACCAGCACCGCGAGCGAGGCCTGGTTCTGCGCCACCGTCTGGCGCAGCGGCGGCACCGCCGCCTCCTGCTGGGCCACCACGGTTTCCTGCTGCGCCAGGTCCAGCCCCGTGGCCGTGCCGGCGGCCACCTGCTGGCGGATCACCCCCAGCACCCGCCGGGCGGCGCGAAGGTTGTCCTCCTGGATGCGCAGCGCGTCCCGCGCCTCCAGGATGGTGAAATAGGTGTTGGCGACCGAGGCCTCGGTGGTGATCAGCGTGGTGCCGAGGTCGAAGCGCTGCGCCTCGGCCGAAAGCCGCGCCGCCTCCAGGTTGTTCCGGTTCCGGCCCCAGAGGTCCAGCTCGTAGGAGGCGGCCAGGTCCACGGAATACCGCCGCGCCGCGCTGCCGCCCCGCCCGGTGCGGCTGCGCTGCGTGTCCGCGCCGCCCGTCACCAGCGGCAGCAGCGCCGACCCCGCCACCTGCGCCGCCGCATCCGCCTGCCGCACCCGCGCCTGGGCCGCGGCCAGATCGAGGTTCTGGGACGCCATGCGCAGCATCAGCCGGTCCAACTCGGTCGAGCCGAAGCGCCGCCACCAATCCGGGTCGGGCCAGGAGACAGGGCCGCCGGCGCTCTCGCGGAACCGGTCGGGGCCGGTCGCGATGCCGGGAATGCCCTCCGGCAGAAGGGCGCAGCCCGCCGGCAGCGCCCCCAGGAAGGCACCGAGCATAAGCCTGCTGGTCCCCCGCCGCGTGGCCTGCGGGGGGATGGCCGGTGAAATCACGTCTCGCACCCCCCTATAGTAGGGTGGATCGTTGCCGGACCCCATGCCTCGTTACCCTTCGCCATTCCCGCCTCAGAAGCGAAACGTCCGCCCGGCGGCATCGCCGCCCCGGGCCGGTCGTTTTCTCGTCGTTTCGATGGCGCTGGCCGCCCTGCTCGTCGGTTGCGCCGGGGGCGCGGCGCCGGACCCGGAGGTTCTCCCGGTTCCCGTGCGGGAGGCGGACGGGACGATCCGCCACATCCCGGCCCGCCTTTGCCGCCCTCCTGGAACTGGTCCGGCGCGGCTGGTGGTGGTCAACCACGGCTCCCCCGGGGAAGGGCGCGCGGCGAGGTCCCGCTACCGGCTGCTGCCCTGCGGTTCCGCCGTGGCCAGGCACTTCCTGGCACGGGGGCAGGCTGTCCTCGCGCCCCTCCGCCGCGGCTACGGGGAGGATGCGGGCGCCTGGGCGGAGGATTTCGGGTCGTGCGGAGCGCCCGACTACGCCCGCGCCGGCCGGGAGACCGCGCGCGACATCCGCGCCGCACTGGAGGCGGTGCGCGGCCTGCCGGGCCTCGCGCCCGGCGGAATCGCGGTGGTCGGCCAGTCGGCCGGCGGATGGGGCGTGCTGGCCCTGGCCGCCGACCCGCCGCCCGGCGTCTCGGCCCTGGTGGCGGTTGCGCCGGGCCGGGGAGGGCACATGCGCGGGGAGGCGAACCGGAACTGCAACCCCGGGCGCCTGGCGGAGGATGCCGGGCGCCTCGCCCTGCGCCCCCAAACCGATGCCCGGCCCGCCTTGCCGGTGCTCTGGCTGCACACGCCCAACGACAGCTACTTCGCGCCCGCCCTGGTGCGGGCGATGCACGCCGCCCATGCCGGGGCCGGCGGGCGGGCCTCCCTGGTGGAACTTCCCGCCTTCGGCGAGGACGGCCACGACCTGTTCTACGCCCCCGCCGGCGCCGCAAGCTGGGGGGCGCCGGTGGACGGCTGGATCGACGCGCATCCCTGAAGGGACCGCCCATAGCAAGGCACCCGCGTGAAGGCAGTTGCATCCGCGCTCCCGCGAGGGCACCTCCTGCGGCCATGACCGACGACACCGCACCACCTGGCACCGGCCGCCCGGACACCGCAGGCGCCCCGGAAGGCACCCGCGACAAGCTGGTCCGCACCAAGCAGCGCTGGGCCGAGGAAGGACGCCTTCTCACCGGCGCCGCCGGCGACCCGTTGCGCGACCGCCTGCCCCCCGGGCAGCGGCTGGTGACCGACTGGCCCGTGCTGGACCTCGGCATCCAGCCCACCGTGGCCGAGGCCGCCGCCCGGCTCGACATCGACGGGCTTGTGGAGGCCCCGCTCTCCCTTTCCTGGGCCGAGCTGATGGCGCTGCCGCAGGAGGAGCGCCGCAACGACATTCATTGCGTCACCCAGTGGTCGCGCTACGACAACGACTGGCGCGGCCTTTCCGTGGCAGCCCTCCTGGCGCGGGCACGGCCGCGCGCGGAGGCCCGCTTCGTCACGATGGAATCGCATGACGGCTACACCACGAACCTGCCCCTGGCCGATCTGGACCGCCCCGAGAACCTGCTGGCCACCCATTGGGATGGCGAGCCGCTCAGCCGGCAGCACGGCGGCCCGCTGCGCCTCGTGGTGCCGCATCTTTACTTCTGGAAAAGCCCCAAGTGGATCCGGCGCATCACCCTGATCCCTGAGGACCGGCTCGGCTTCTGGGAGGTGCGCGGTTATCACGAGCGCGGCGACCCCTGGCAGGAAGAGCGCTATTCCTGAGCCGCGCGGCGAAGGCCGGGGAGACATCCTGGTCGCCATCGGCGCCAACCTGCCGGGCACCGATGGCGCCGCGCCCCTCGCCACGTGCCGCCGCGCCGCGGCCAGCCTGGACGGCATGCTGGGTCTTTCCCTGACTGCCCTGTCCGGCTGGTGGGAAACCGCGCCGGAGCCGCCTGACCCGGCCAGCCCCTGGTACGTGAACGGCGTCGCCCGCCTGCGCGGCGAGGCGGACCCGGCCGCGCTGCTGGCCGCGCTGCAATCCATCGAGGATGCGGCGGGACGGGTGCGCCCCTATCCGAACGCCCCGCGCACGCTGGACCTCGATATTGTCGCCATGGGCCGGCTGGTGCGCTCTGCGCCCGACCCCATCCTCCCCCACCCCCGCGCGCATCTCCGCCGCTTCGTGCTGGTGCCCCTGGCGGAGGTCTGGCCGGACTGGACGGACCCGGCGGGGAGACGTAGCGTTTCCGAACTGATCCGCGGCCTGCCGGACGCCCCCATGCGCCCGGTGGGATGAGCTTGTCCGTGGACGGCCTTGCCTTTGGTGGTCCGCCTCTCTATTTCACCCTTTCGTCCCGTACACAGCCTCGTGCATATCTAAAGGGAGTCCGCCATGGCCCGCGTCACGGTCGAGGACTGCATCCTCCAGGTTCCCAACCGCTTCGACCTCGTCCTGCTGGCGGCCCAGCGCGCCCGCGCCATCTCGCGCGGCGAGGAGCTGACGATCGACCGGGACAACGACAAGAACCCGGTCATCGCCCTGCGCGAGATCGCCGACCAGACGGTTGAGCTCGGCGGACTGGAGCAGGACATCATCAAGTCCCTGCTGCGCGCGCCGGAGCCGGAGCCCGTCGAGGAGGAGGTGATCGACCTGATCGCCACCGACGAGAACATCTTCGGCGTCATGGACGTCACCGAGGAAAGCGCGGCCGAGGCCGGCATGCAGGTCGAGGACATGTCCGGAGACGACCTGGAAGCCGCCATCGCGGCCGAACTCGGCGGCCGCCGCTGACCGGCGCCAGCACCCCCCGATGAACGACGGCGCCGGGATCCCTTCATCTCCCGGTGCCGTTCCGGGCCCCTTCTGGGAGCCCGAGGGCGTGGGCGGGCGTGCCCCCGGCCCGACGATTTCCGCCGGCACGACGGCCGAAGCCGATCCCGGCCGCGCCCTGGCGGCCCTCGTCACCGGCTATGACCCGCGCGCCGATGGCGCGATGATCGAGCGCGCCTACCGGGTTGCCGAGAGTGCCCACCGCGAGCAGAAGCGCGACAACGGCGACCCCTATATCGGCCACCCCGTGGCCGTCGCGAACATCCTGGCCGGCTACCGGCTGGACGCCGCCACCATCGCGACCGCCCTGCTCCACGACACGGTGGAGGACACCGGCATCACCCTGGCCAACCTGTCGCGCGACTTCGGATCGGAGATCGCGCGGCTGGTGGACGGCGTGACGAAGCTGACCCGGCTCGAGCTGCAATCCGAGCGCACCAAGCAGGCCGAGAACTTCCGCAAGCTGGTGCTGGCGATGAGCGAGGACATCCGGGTCCTCCTGGTCAAGCTCGCCGACCGCACGCACAACATGCGGACGCTCCACTTCGTTCCCCAGCAGCACCGGCGAGAGCGCACGGCGCGGGAGACGATGGAGATCTACGCCCCACTCGCCGAGCGCATCGGCATGCAGGCGGTGAAGGACGAGCTGGAGGACCGGGCGTTCCGGGAGCTCCAGCCCGACGCCTCACAGACCATCACCGCCCGCCTTTCCTTTCTCCGCGGCCAGGGCGCGGACCTGATCGCAGAAATCGCCACCGACCTCCGCCGCCGCCTGCGCGACGCCGACGTGCCCGTGATTGACATCCAGGGCCGCGAGAAGTCCGCCTATGGCATCTGGCTGAAGATGCACTCCAAGAAGGTCGAGTTCGAGCAGCTCTCGGACATCATGGCCTTCCGCGTGGTCACCGACGACAAGGCGAACTGCTACGCGGCATTGGGGGCGGTCCATTCGGCCTATCGCGTCGTCCCCGGCCGCTTCAAGGACTACATCTCCACCCCCAAGCCCAACGGCTACCAGTCCCTCCACACGGGGGTGACGGTGCCCGAGCGGCGGAACGCCAAGATCGAGGTGCAGATCCGCACGCCGGAGATGCACGAGGTGGCGGAGTTCGGCGTCGCCGCCCACTGGATCTACAAGCAGGGCCCGGACGGGGTGGTGAACGCCGCCCGGGACCGCAAGCGCTTCCCCTGGGTCAAGGACCTGCTGGAGATCCTGGAGAATGCCGGCGAGGCGCAGGACTTCCTGGAGAACACCAAGCTCGCCCTTCACCAGGACCAGGTCTTCTGCTTCACGCCCAAGGGCGACCTGATCGCCATGCCCCGCGGGGCGACCCCGGTGGACTTCGCCTACCACGTCCATTCCCAGATCGGTGATTCCTGCGTCGGCGCGAAGATCAACGGCCGCATCGTGCCGCTGCGCCACCAGCTCGAGAACGGCGACCAGGTCGAGATCATCACGGCGCGCGGCGGCACGCCCAACCCGGCCTGGGAACGCTTCGTCGTCACCGGCAAGGCGCGCGCCCGCATCCGCCGCACCGTGCTGGCCCGCCAGCGCGAGGAAAGCCGCGAATCGGGCCGCCAGGCCATCGCCCGCGCCTTCCGCCAGGAAGGCCTCGACTTTTCCGAGAAGATCGCCGAGCCCGCCGTGAAGGCGCTCAAGCAGCCGGGCTTCGAGGAGCTCTGCGTCGCGGTCGGCAACGGAAACATCACGGCGCGCGACGTGCTGCACGCCGCCGTGCCGGAGCTTCGCGGCCCGCCGCGCCCGGCGGTCACCGGGCTGGAGGCCCTCGCCCTCACCCGCGCCCGCGGCAAGCCCGGCTCCACCGTGCCCCATCGCGGCCCGCGCGAGCGGGAGGTGGCGCACGGCATCACCGGGCTCGTCTCCGGGATGGCCGTCAGCTTCGCCGGCTGCTGCCACCCCGTGCCCGGGGACCGGATCGTGGGCATCGTCTCCACGGGACGCGGCGTGACCATCCACAAGCAGGAATGCCACACGCTGGAGGCCTTCGCGGCGACGCCCGAGCGCTTCATCGACGTGGACTGGGACACCCAGCCCGGCGCCGCCGGGGAGCACGTGGCGCGCCTCTCGGTGGTCACCTCCAACGAGGGCCCGGCCATCGCCGGCATGACCACGGCCATCGCCAAGCAGGACGCCCGCATCCAGTCGCTCCGTTTCCTGCACCGCGCCTCGGACTTCGCGGAGCTGAACGTGGACCTGGAGGTGAAGGACCTTCGCCACCTGTCCAGCGTGATCGCGGCGTTGCGCTCCCTTCCGGGAATCGAGCAGGTGGAGCGGGCGAAGTCGTGATCATCGGCCTTGGCAACGACATGGTGGACATCCGCCGGATCGAGCGCACCATCGCCCGCCACGGCGACCGCTTCCTGGAGCGCATCTTCACCGAGGCCGAGCGCGCCAAGGCCGAGCGCCGGGGCGAGCGGATGCGGGTCGCGACCTTTGCCAAGCGCTTCGCCGCCAAGGAGGCGGCCTCCAAGGCGCTGGGCACCGGCTTCCGGGCTGGCGTGTTCTGGCGCGACCTTGGGGTGGTGAATCTCCCCTCCGGCCAACCCACCCTGCGCATGACCGGGGGCGCGGCAGCTCGCCTCGCCCAGCTCACCCCGCCGGGCCAGGCGGCGCAGGTGTCGCTCACCATGACCGACGAGTATCCCTACGCCGAGGCCGTGGTGATCATCTCGGCCGTGCCCCTCGCCTGAGGGGGGTTCCTTGACACAAGCGCCCATCTGGCGCACCCAACGCCCCTGCGGCGGCCCGACCCGAGCCCCATCCATGGGTTTTGGGAGCGTTCGGCCGGCCGGTTGGGGCCGCGAGCATCACCACCATGACCAAGAAGTCCTCCGGCGGCTGGCTGGAGAGCCTGAAGACGATCCTCTACGCGGGCCTCATCGCCGTCGGCATCCGCACCATCGCCTTCGAGCCGTTCAACATTCCCTCAGGCAGCATGATCCCCACCCTGCTGGTGGGCGACTACCTGTTCGTGTCCAAATACTCCTACGGGTACTCCCGGGCCTCGCTGCCCTTCAGCCCGAACCTGTTCCGCGGCCGTGTCCTGGGCAGCCTGCCGGCGCGCGGGGATGTCGCGGTGTTCAAGCTCCCGCGCGACGGCGTGACGGACTACATCAAGCGGATCGTCGGCCTGCCCGGCGACCGCATCCAGGTCCGCGGCGGCATCCTCCGCGTGAACGGCACCCCGGTGAACCGCGTCCGCATCGGCCCCTACACCGTAGAGGGTGACGGCCCGCGCCTGACGGTCAATCTGTTCCGCGAGACCCTGCCGCCCAGCAACAGCGCGCCCGGACGCACGCACGAGATCCTGGAGGCCTCCGACGACGGCCCCTACGACAACACCCAGGAATTCGTCGTCCCCGCCGACCACGTCTTCGCCATGGGCGACAACCGCGACAACTCGCTCGACAGCCGCGCCACCAGCTATGTCGGCTTCGTGCCGGTGGAGAACCTGGTGGGCCGGGCGGAGTTCATCTTCTTCTCCTGGGACGGCTCGGCCAGCTGGTGGGAGGTGTGGGCCTGGCCCTTCGCGGTCCGCTGGTCGCGCATCTTCTCGGGGATCCGCTGATGGTTTCCTGCCCATGAGAGCCGGCCCGTGAAAGCGCCTGTCGCAGCCCTGGCCACGCGGCTGGGTCACGACTTCAACGACCCCGCCCTGTTCGAACAGGCGCTCACCCACCGCTCCGCCGCCGACCCCAAGCGCAACCAGCTCGACTCCAACGAGCGGCTGGAGTTCCTGGGCGACCGCGTCCTCGCCCTCCTGATGGCCGAGTGGCTGTCGGAGCGCTTCCCGCAGGAGCGCGAGGGGGAACTCGGCAAGCGCCTGGCCGTGCTGGTCGCGGCGGACACCCTGGCCAAGGTCGGCGATTCGATCGGTCTTTCAGCCGCGCTCCGCATCCCCCCCGCCGAGGGCCGCACCGGCCTGCGCCAGCGCGCCAACGTGCTGGCCGACGCGACCGAGGCCCTGATCGGCGCCCTCTACCTCGACAGCGGCCTGGACAAGGCCCGCGCCTTTGTTCGCCGCGAATGGACGGGGTTCATGGAGGCCGATGTATCGCCCCCGATGTCGGCGAAGAGCCGCCTGCAGGAATGGTCGCTTGGCCGCGGCCAGGGCCTGCCCGAATATGTTACCGTGAGCGCGGAGGGCCCCTCCCACGCGCCGCTCTTCACCGTCAGCGTCCGCGCCTGCGGCAAGACCGCCGTGGCCTCGGGCGACAGCAAGCGGGGCGCCGAGCAACTGGCCGCCGAGGCCCTGCTGAAGGAGCTCGCCCGTGGCTGACGAATCAGAGGCCCCCCCGGGCGACGAGCCCGGTGCGGTTCCCGCCCAGCCCACCCGCGCCGGCATCGCCGCTGTGCTGGGAGCGCCCAACGCAGGCAAGTCCACGCTGGTGAACCGGCTCGCGGGGGCCAAGGTCTCGATCGTTTCCAACAAGCCGCAGACCACGCGCTTCCGGATCCGCGCCATCTTCAATGAGGGCCCGGCCCAGGTGGTGCTGACCGACACCCCCGGCATCTTCGCCCCCCGGCGCCGGCTGGACCGTGCCATGGTCGCGGCCGCCTGGGGCGGCGCGCAGGACGCGGACGTGGCGATGCTGGTGGTGGACGCGCGCGCCGGCCTCACCGAACCGCTGCGCGCCATCATCCGGAGGCTCGCCAAGGGCACGCCGCCTCTCTGGCTCGTGCTGAACAAGACCGACCTGTTCGACACCAAGCGCCTGCTGCCGCTCACCGCCGAACTGACCGCGCTGCTCTCCTTCGCCGAGACCTTCATGATCTCCGCCGAGACCGGCGACGGCGTGGACCGCCTGCGCACCCGGCTTTGCGAGGCCGTGCCGCCCGGCCCCTGGCTGTTCCCCGAGGACGAGCTGTCGGACGTGACCGACCGCATGCTGGCCGCCGAGATCGTGCGCGAGCAGATCCTGCGACAGACGCACGAGGAGGTTCCTCACCACGCCACGGTGGAAACCGAATCCTGGGCCGAGCGCAAGGACGGCTCCGTGCGGATCGACTGCACCATCTATGTCGGCCGCGCCTCGCAGAAGGCCATCCTGATCGGCGACCGCGGATCCCGCATCCGCGAGATCGGCCAGCGCGCCCGGGCGGAGCTGACCAAGCTGCTGGAGCGGCCCGTCCACCTGTTTCTCAACGTGAAGGACCGTCCGGGCTGGGACGAGGAGCGGGGCCGGCTCCGCGCGCTCGGCCTGGAGGACCTGGACTAGCCTGCTCCTGCCGCCGCGGAACCGGGCACGCAGGACCGGTGGGCGGAGGAGCCACCTTCAGCTCCGCCGCCTCTCCGGCCACCCGCCCGGGGGCGGCACGCGCCCTCAGGCGAAGTGGGACGCCATCTCGGCATCGGCGATGTTGGTCAGGTCCTTGGACATGGTCTTCTCCACGACGGCCGAGGCCTGCTTGTTCAGCCCCTCGCGGATTTCGTGCAGGATGGAGGGCGAGGCCGCGATCACCAGCGAGGCGGTCTGCCCCAGGCGCACGCCCTCGTTCAGGTAGTCGGCCACCGCCCGCCCGAAGCGGCCCTCCGCCTGGTCCTTCGGGTTGGCCCTCGGAGCCTTGAGCTGGCTGACGCCCGAATCCGCGTCCTCCACCGCGTTGCCCCGGCCGGATGCATCGAAGCTGTGCTGCGTCCGCATCCCGCCTTCGCCGCCCACCAGCACCCGCGCCTTCTGGCCATCGGCCACCACGTACCAGGTCGCGCCCTGCTTGCTCATCGTCGTCGTTCCTTTGCCTGCGGCCACCGGCCGGGAGCGTGAACAACGGGCGACCGGGTGAATCAGCGGCACCGCGCCGGCGCATGGCCGGGATGGGCGGGCAGGGCAGGGGCGAAAGCCGGTCCCGCCCCGTGGCGCCCGCCGCGGCGAACCCCCATCTTGTCCGCATGGAATGGACCGCTCCGGGCATCGTGCTGGAGGCCCGCCCCCTCGGGGAAGGCGGCGCCGTGATCACCCTCCTCACCGAGGAGCATGGGCGGCATGGCGGCCTCGCCAAGGGCGGCGCCTCCCGCGCGCAGGCCGCGACCTGGCTGCCCGGCAACCTCGTGGAGGCCCACTGGGTCGCCCGCCTCTCCGACCAGCTCGGCGCCATCAGCGGGGAGCTGGTGCACCCCACCGCCGCCCTGGCCATGGAGGATCCGCTGGCCCTTGCCCTGCTGTCCTCCGCCTGCACCGTGGCGGCCGAGGCCCTGCCGGAGCGCGAACCCCATCCCGCCGTCTTCCGCGCCCTCCTCCCCATCCTCGCCCATCTTCAGCAGGGGGCGGAGGAGGTGATCCCCGACTACCTGCACTGGGAGGTGCTGCTTCTCTCGGAGCTCGGCTACGGGCTGGACCTCGCCCGCTGCGCCGTGACCGGCGACACGCGGGACCTGACCCATGTTTCCCCGAGATCCGGTCGCGCCGCACGGGCTGACATCGCCGCCCCCTATGCCGACCGGATGCTTCCGCTGCCCGCCTTTCTGCGGGACGCCACCCTGCCGAGCGGACCCACGGACTGGTCCGCGGCGCTGCGCGTGACCGGCCACTTCCTGGCCCGCGACGCCTTCGGGACGCGGCACCGTCCCATGCCCGCGGCGCGCGAGGCGCTGGCGGACCGGATCGCCACCAGGGCGGGGGCGGGGGCGGGGGCCGGGCAGGCGGAAGCGGCGAGGATGGAAGCCGAGGCACCGCCGCCGGCCTGAGTCCCGCCGCTCTCAGGGGGCGGGGCGCACCAGCACCAGGCTGAACTCCCCTGCCTTGTCCTCCAGCAGCCGCACCCGCAGGAAGGCGGGCCGCGGCTCCGCCGGCACGTCCAGGCGCGAGGCGAGCCCATCGCCGTCGTCGTTCTCGGCCAGCACCGTGCCGGAGGCGTCCAGCAGCTCCATCACCGTGTCCAGCCCCGCGCCGAGGTCGAAGGTCATGGCGATCGCGGCACGCCCGTCGAAAGGCAGGGCGATCACGGCCGGCTGCCCCGCCTCCGCCCGGATCCGCACGGCCTCGCCGATCACCAGGGCCGGCCGCCGTGCCGCCTCCTCGATCCCGGTCGAAGCCCCCGCCGTTCCGCTGCCGGACGCGGCCATCACGGCCAGATCGAAAGCGCCCCGGGCGTTGTTCAGCAGCGTCGCCCGCACAAAGGCCGCCTGCCCCCGCGCGGCGCCGGTCGCGATGCGGGAGGCCAGGCCCCCGCCGCCGTCGTCGTCCTCCGCCACCACCGCTCCGTTCGCGTCCAGCAGCGCGAGCACGGTGTCCGCATCCCCCTCCAGGTTGCGCGTCACCACCGTCACCGCCTGATCCTCCGGCAGGGCGAAGATCGCCTGTCCCTGCCGTCCCAGCACGATCCGCACGGATTGCCCGGGCGAAAGCGGCCCGCGCGCCCGCGCTTCCTCGGCCGTGGTCGGGTAATCCGGCGGCGGCATGGCCGCCTCGCGCTCCAGCACCACCTCGAACCGCCCGGTCCCGCTCACCAGGGAGGCACGCAGGGTCAGTGGCCCCGCTGCCGCTTGCCCCACCGGCAGCAGGGAGGCCAGGCCCTCGCCGCCGTCGTCGTCCTCGGCCAGCACCGTGCCCGCCGCATCCAGCAAGGCGAGGGACGTGTCCGCGCCGCGCGAAAGCTCGCGCGTGCGTGCCACGAGATTGCTGCGGTCGTCCGGGAGGCGGAAGAAAGCCTCCTGGTTGCGCCGCAGCCGGACGCGCGCGGGCTGCCCAAGCTCCAGCGGCGGGCGCCCCGCGGCATCGGCCTGGGTGGCCGCGAAATCGGCCGGCGGCTCGGCGGGGATGCGGGTCAGCACGACCTCGAAGCGCCCGCCGGCATTCTCCAGCGTGCCGGCCCGCACCAGGGCCGCGCCATCCCCGGGCTGGATCTCGACGCGGGAGGCCATGCTCTCCTCTCCGCCGTCATCGTCCTCCGCCACGACCTCGCCGCGCTCGTCGAGCACGGCCAGCACGGTGTCGGCGTTGCGGGCCAGGGCGCGCGTGACGACCGCCCAGGCCTCCCCGGCCTCCGGCGCCACGCGGAAAAAGGCCTGCTGCCCGCGCGACAGGCTCACCCGCACCGGACGGTCCGGCGCGAGCGGCGGCACGCGCGCCGCTTCGGCCGCGTTCAATCCATAGGGGCGGGCCGGCTGCGCCGGGCGCGCGGGCGCGACGGGCGGCGGGGCGGAGGAGGGTGGCGCCGGGCTCTTCAGGGCTCCGCCCTGCACCGGGCGGAGCAGATCCTGCGCCACCGCGCCGGACGCCAGCGCTCCCATGGCCAGCACAAGGCAGCCGGCCCGCCCGGAAGCGGGCAGTCCCCATCCACGCCGCGCCATGCAACACCCTCCGCTTCGTTGCGACGGTGCTAACCTTGCCGCTGCCCGGCCGCAACCCGAACCTGTGCGGAGCCCTCATCCCCTGGCGCCGCGGCGCGCACCCTGCTAGAAAAGGGAGCGCTGGAACGAAGAGAGAACAGGGCCCTGCCGACCATGCCCGATGACCTGAAGACCATCCCCGAAGGCGGCCGGATCAACGAGACCCCGCTCGCCGGCGCGCTGTCCGAGCGCTACCTCGCCTATGCCATGTCCACCATCATGTCCCGCTCCCTGCCGGACGTGCGGGACGGGCTGAAGCCGGTTCACCGCCGGCTTCTCTGGGCCATGCAGCAGCTCAAGCTGGACCCCGCCGGCGGCTTCAAGAAGTGCGCGCGCGTCGTCGGCGACGTCATCGGCAAGTACCACCCGCACGGCGACGCCTCCGTCTACGAGGCGCTGGTCCGCCTCGCACAGGACTTCGCCGCCCGCTATCCGCTGGTGGAGGGGCAGGGGAACTTCGGCAACATCGACGGCGATAACGCCGCCGCCATGCGCTACACGGAATCCAAGCTCACCGAGGTGGCCAAGGCGCTGCTGGACGGCATCGACGAGGACGCCGTCGATTTCCGTCCCACCTATGACGGCGAGGAGCAGGAGCCGGTGGTGCTGCCGGCGGCCTTCCCGAACCTGCTGGCCAACGGCTCCAACGGCATCGCGGTGGGCATGGCCACCTCCATCCCGCCGCACAATGCCGGCGAGGCCTGCGCCGCCGCCCTCGAACTGATCCGCAACCCGGGCGCCACCACGGCCGAGCTGCTGGCCCATATGCCCGGCCCGGACTTCCCCACGGGCGGCGTCATGGTGGAGCCCGCCGACAGCATCCTCCAGGCCTACGAGACCGGCCGCGGCGGCTTCCGCCTGCGCGCGAGGTGGGAGGTGGAGAAGCTCAAGAACGGCACCTGGCAGGTCGTCGTCACCGAGATCCCCTACCAGGTCGGCAAGTCCCGCCTGATCGAGCAGATCGCCGAGCTTCTGGAGGCCAAGAAGCTTCCGCTCCTGGCGGACGTGCGGGACGAGAGCACCGACAAGGTGCGCATGGTGCTGGAGCCCAAGACCCGCACCATCGAGCCCGCGATGCTCATGGAAAGCCTGTTCCGCGCGACGCCGCTGGAATCCCGCATCCCGCTCAACATGAACGTGCTGGACGCCTCGCGCACGCCGCGCGTGATGGGCCTGCGGGAGGTGCTGCGCGCCTGGCTGGACCACCGCCAGGTCGTGCTGGTGCGCCGTTCCTCGCACCGGCTGGCCGCCATCGAGCGCCGGCTGGAGATCCTCGACGGCTACCTGATCGTCTACCTCAACCTGGACGAGGTCATCCGCATCGTCCGCGAGGAGGACCACCCCAAGGAAGCGCTGATCCGCACCTTCGCCCTGACGGACAACCAGGCCGAGGCCGTGCTGAACATGCGGCTGCGCGCGCTGCGCAAGCTGGAGGAGATGGAGATCCGGCGCGAGCACACGAAGCTCACCAAGGAGCTCAAGGGCCTCCAGCGCCTGCTTTCCAGCGATAAGGCCCAGTGGACCCGCATCGGCGAGGAGATCGAGGAGGCCCGGCAGAAGTTCGGCTCCGGCGCCCTGGGCGACCGCCGCACGATGCAGACCGAGGCCGTGGCCGTTGCCTTCGACGAGGCCCAGTTCGTCGAGCGCGAGCCGATCAGCATCATCCTGTCCGAGAAGGGCTGGCTGCGCGCGGTGAAGGGGCACATCGAGCCCACGGTGGAGCTCCGCTTCAAGGAGGGCGACAGCCTCGCCCTGATGCTGCATGCCGAAACCACGGACCGCATCGGCCTGCTCGCTTCCAATGGCCGCGCCTACACGGTCAAGGCGGATTCCATCCCTCGCGGGCGGGGTGACGGCCAGCCCGTGCGGCTGATGGTGGAGCTCGGGAACGAGGACTCCATCCTGTCCGCCTTCGTGTTCCGCGAGGGCCAGCGCTTCCTGCTCGCCTCCGCCACGGGCCGTGGCTTCATGTGCAAGTCCGAGGACCTTCTCTCGGAGAAGCGGACGGGCAAGCAGATCCTGGTGGTGGATTCCCCCGACACCCTCGTCGCCTGCGCCCCGGTGGAGGGCGACACGGTGGCGGTGATCGGGGAAAACCGGAAGCTCTTGGTCTTCCCGCTCGAGCAGGTGCCGGAGATGACGCGCGGGCGCGGCGTCGCACTCCAGGGCTACCGCGACGGCAAGCTGTCGGACGTGAAGGTCTTCGCCAAGGCCGATGGCCTTACCTGGCAGCTCGGCGGCCGCACGCGCACGGAAACGGCGCTGGCCCCCTGGCGCGGCAACCGCGGCGGCGCCGGGAAGATGCCGCCCAACGGCTTCCCCAAGTCCAACCGCTTCGACGGGTGATGCCGGGCCGGGATCGCGAGGCTCTGGCTGGCGCCATCCTCGGCCATCCGGCCTGGGATGGTTTCTTCGACGCCGCGCCGCCCGACCATGGCTTTCCCGACCTGCGTGCAGCCCGCGTCCACGGCACCGGGGCGGAGGATCTTGCGGCACTGGCCGCGCTCGGCATCCATGTCGAGGGCGCGGGCGGGGAAGGGAACCTGATCCTGCTCGACGGCGGGCAGGGCGGACACAATCTCCGCCTCCGCCTCAACGGCCGGGCAGGCGGCATCGTGGTGCTGGGTTCCGAGTGCAGGCTGGCCGGCAGCATCGGCTTCGAGGGGAACGGGCATCTCCTGGTCTGCAACGGCCGCGGCACGCTGCACGTCACCGCCACCTTCCGCCACCACGAGGGCGCGCTCTTCCTCGGCCGGAACTTCACCGTGAACGGGGCGGATTGCCTGGTGGAGGGGCCGCGGCGCAGCATCGTCGTCGGCGACGACGCGATGGTGTCCTACCGCGTCCAGCTCCGCACCAGCGACAGCCACGGCATCGTCTCGCTCGATCAGCCGTCGGGCGCGCTGAACCCTCCCGCCAGCATCCGCATCGGTCCTCATGCCTGGATCGGAGCGGATGTGGTCGTGGGCCGGGGCGTGACCATCGGACGCGGCGCCATCGTCGCGCTCGGCACCATTGTCACGCGGGACGTGGCGCCTTGCACCCTCGTTGGCGGCGTGCCGATGCGCGTCCTGAAGGAACGCGTGACGTGGACACGCGCTTCGCAGCCAAGCCCGGAGGAGGCTGCGGCGGCCATCGCCTTCGCGGCGCGGGAGAGCTGAGCGGCCCTGATCCGCCGGTTCCCGCGGCTTGCGGACCGGCCACCGTGCCGGCCGGACGTCCTTTGCCGGCAGGCTGGGCTTCCAGACGCAGCAAGCTGAAGCGGAGGCGTTGAGCCGAAGGAAAGTTCTGCTGGCCTCTCGCGAAGCTGAGGCGCACCGCGCGAAACGCAGCGAGGCGGCGGGAGAACACGTCAGCAGACGGTGGCGAGGAAGGAACCCCTTCTTTCCCGGTCCCTCGCAGCCGGCGGCCGCCGCGCAAAGATCAGCGCTAGGCGACGCTCTCCGGCACCAGCTCCGCGATCGGCGGGACGCCGTCGCGCAGCGGGTGCCAGGCGCCATGGGTCAGGATCTCGCTGGGCTTGAAGCCGGCCTTGTAGGCCATCTTGGCGCTCTGCGGCACCCAATAGCCCAGGTACACATAGGGCAGCCCAAGCGCCCGCGCCCGGTCCACCAGGTGCAGGATGGCCAGCGTTCCGAGCGAGCGCCCCGCATGGTCCGGCTCGAAATAGGAGTAAACCGCGGAAAGGCCGTCCTTGAGCCAGTCCGTCAGGCAGGCGCCGATCAGCCGGTCCGGCGCCTCGCGGAACTCGATCAGCATGGTGGTGATCGGAGTGTCCTCCACCATCGCGCGATAGTCGTAGAAGCCCATGGCGGCCATGTCGCCGTCCCGGTGCCGCGCGCGCTGGTAGCGCTGGAACAGCGCGAACTGCTCCGCCGTCGCCCGTGCGGGCACCTCCTGGGCCACCACCCCGGAGTTGGCCTTCAGCACGCGGCGATGCGTGCGGCCCGGCGCGAAGTCGTCCACCACGATCCGGATGGGAATGCAGGACTGGCAGCCCGGGCAAACCGGCGCATAGGCGATGTTGTGGCTGCGGCGGAACCCCGCGCGGGACAGGCGGTCGTGCAGTGCCTCGCCCTCCGGGCCGGAAAGCTCGGTCACGACCTTTCGCTCCGTCCTCCCGCTCAGGTAGGGGCAGGGCAGGGGGGCGGTGGTGTAGAAGAACTGCGGGCGTCGTTGGGCACGGTGCAGCATTCGGGTTCCACTCTCGGCCGAACCGGGGCCGCCGTCCATGGCTAGCGCAACGCCTCCGCCGGGGTTTCGGCTTCTTTCCATCACGGCACCAGCTTCAGCACCGCGACCGTCGCCGCCCGCGCGCCGAGCGGCACCGGATTGCCCGCCACCCAACCCGCGTTCATGTCGCGCCAGTGCGGCGAGAAGGGGTTGCCCGACTGCCCCGTGGCGATCGAGGCCATGACTCCGTCCGGGGAGGCCATGTCCATCACGATCCGAAGCCCCGGTCCGTGGACATGGGAGAAGTCCCGGGCCAACCCGCCGCGGTTCACCGTTTCCCCATCGCCCGGCGTCGGCGCCTCGATCCGCGTCCACTCGGCCAGCCCCGGCACGAAGCGCAGCAGCGGGTGCTCCAGCCGCACCCGGTGAGCATCGCCCCAGCGCCAGTTCGCGGGCTCCGTCCCGAAGCGCTCGGCCAGCCCGGCCACGGCCGCCTCCATCGCGCGGCCCGACAGCGCGGCGCAGCCGCCCTCGCCGCACCAGCCCGCTCCTTCGGGGGACAGCAGCATCCGCAGGAACTCCGGCCCGGCGCCGAAGGCGCCCTCCGGCACACCGCCCGCGGCCAGCGCCAGACGGCCCAGCTCGCGGGTCCAGGCGTTGAACACCAGGGGCTGGGCCAGCTCCGGCAGCATCGCGCCATCCCAACCCTGGATCAGGTCGCGCGCGGCGCCCGCCACGCCCTCCGGTCGCGGCGGTGCCATCAGCAGCGGCATCATCTCGCGCGCGAAGAGGCTGACGGCATCGGCCTGCATGGCCGCGAAGTCGGCGGACGTGTGCCGGGGCCGGGCGCGCAGCATCTCCCCGATGCGCCGGAAGCGCCAGTCGCCGAACCAGTCGCGCCCGAGGAAGGGCTGCGCCCCCGGCGGCTGCACGCGGTTGTTGGCATTGGCCAGCACGCCGCCCTCGGGCCGCACCACATGCGGCATGGCCTCGAAGGGCACCCATCCCGTCCAGTCATGCGCGCCGTCCCAGCCCGGCACCGGCATGGAGCCGTCCCCGGCCGCGCGCAGGGGCGTCCGCCCCGTCAGGAACATCGCGATGTCCCCCGCCGCATCCGCCACCATCAGATTTTGCGCGGGGGACGCGATGAGGGAGGCCGCGCCGCGGGCGTCCTCGATCGAGGTGGCGCGGTTCAGCGCCAGCAGCCCCGCCGCCTGGGTATCCCTGGGCGCGAGACTGGCCATGGAAACCGCGAGCACGCTGCCCTCGGGCGGTGTCTCGTCCAGGTCGGAGATGACCGGCCCGTGCCGCGTTTCCCGCACCCGCAGCACCTGCTCCTCGCCGCCCCGCACGGCAATCCGTTCCTCCCTGACGGTGAAGGGCCGCGGACCATCGGGGGTGTCGTAGGCGTCGGGCCCCGCCAGGCGCTCGATGAACACGTCCTGCGTGTCCGAATGGGTGGTGGTGAAGCCCCATGCCAGCCGCTCGTTGCGGCCGATCACCACCATCGGCACGCCCGGCGCCGTCGCCCCCGCCAGGAAGCGTCCCTCCGGCAGCTCGATCCGGACGAGGTACCACAGGGCGGGCGCCCCAAGCGCGAGGTGCGGGTCCGAGGCGAGCAGCGCGCCGCCGCTGGCCGAGTGGGACGGCGCCACCGCCCAGGCGTTGGAGGCCGACTCCGGAAGCGGCGCGTCCTCGCCCCAGCGCGGCGTCGCCGCCAGCAGGCCGGCGAGCCTCTCGGGTGTGGGGAGCGCGGCGAGGTCCGGGCGGCCGGCGCTGTCGTCCGATGGCCAGAGCTGCCGGAGACGTTCCGGCGAAAGCACCGTCGCGAGCCGTGCCCGCTCGGTCTCCGTCCGCCAGTTGCCCGACAACCAGAGCCCCATCACCTTGCCCCAGAGGAGGCTGTCGGCGGCCCGCCAGGGCTCGGGCTGGCCGAATGGGATGAATTCGGGCGCGGTGTATCGCCCATGGGCCGCGACCCAGCCGTTCACCCCCGCCGCATAGGCCTCCAGCAGCTCGCGCGCTTGGCCGGGCAAGGCGGCCAGGTCCTCCTCGGCGCGCTGGCGCAGGCCCAGGGTGCGCATGAAGCGGTCCAGGCGGAGGGTGGAGGAGCCGGCGATCTCGCTCAGCCGGCCAGCACCCCCGCGCCGCGTCATCTCCATCTGGAACAGGCGGTCCCGCGCGTGCAGCGCGCCCATCGCCATGGCCGCGTCCCGTTCATTCGCCGCCCGGATGCGGGGAATTCCACGGGCGTCGAACCCGATCTCCACGGGAGCGGAAAGTCCCTCCAGCTTCAGCACCTCGGCGTCGCCGGGTTGGGTGACCCAAAGCAGCACCCCGGCGCCGATCGCCGCCAGAAGGGGCAGCGCGAGGATCACGAGGAAGGCGCGGCCAAGCCAGCGCAGGAGAGTTCGGTGAGGAGGCCGGGACGGCCCGGGTGTCAGAGGCATGCCGGCCATATGGCCCCCGCCCGCGCGAAGGACCAAGGGCGCGCCGCGCTCCCGTCCCTCAGTGCCGCACCGCCAGGGCCAGTGCCTGGCGCAGCCCCTGCAGGTCATACGGCTTTCGAAGCAGGGGCAGCCCCGCCGCCGCCACGCGGGATGGCGCCCCGCCATAGCCGCTGGTCAGAAGCACCCTGAGGCCCGGCCGCTCGCGCTCGATCGCCCGCGCCAGGTCCAGCCCGTCCATCTCGCCGGGCATCAGGACATCCGTGAAGACCAGGTCCGCCTCCAGCCCGCCCGCCAGTTTCCCCAGTGCATCCGCGGCCCCCGTCGCCCGCACGGCGGCGTGCCCCAGGTGCTGCATCATGTCGAGCACCAGCGCCGCCACAGCCTCGTCGTCCTCCACCACCAGGACGCGCAGGGCGGTGTTCTCCGCCGCCTCCGACGCGCCTGCCCGGGCGGAAAGCGAGGCCCGCGCCGCCTCGGCCGCCTCGGACGAAGCCCGTGGCAGGAGCAGCGTTACGCAGGTCCCGTGCCCGAGGCGGCTGCCCACCCGGGCCGCCCCCCCGCTCTGCCGCGTGAAGCCATAGACCTGCGCCAGGCCGAGCCCGCCCCCGCCACCGGACTTGGTGGTGAAGAAGGGCTCGAACGCCCGTGCCACGGCCTCGGGGGACATGCCCGTGCCGGTGTCGGACACCTCGAGCCGCAGGAAGTCCCCGCGCAGCCCCTCCGGCTCCTCCGTCCCATCCAGCGTCACGTTGCGCGCCGCGATCCGCAGCACGCCCGCGCGCTCCATCGCGTCCCGCGCGTTCAGGGCCAGGTTGGTGACCGCCAACTCCATCTCCGAGGGATCGGCGTGCACGGGCCAGAGGTCGTCGGGCGCATCGATCTCCACCGCCAGATCGGCCCGGAGGGAGCGCGACAGCAGCGCCCCGATCTCCCTGAGCCAGGGGCCCAGCGCAACCGCTTCAGGCCGCAGGGCCTGGCGGCGGGCAAAGGTCAGCAACCGCCGGGTCAGGTCCGCGCCGCGCTCGGCCGCCGCCGCGATGCTGGCGGTCAGCCGCGCCCGCCGGGCCGGGTCCTCGGCCCTGGCCAGCAGCGAGGCCCCGGCGGTCACCACGGCCAGCAGATTGTTGAAGTCATGCGCCACCCCGCCCGTCAGCCGCCCCAGCGCCTCCAGCTTCAGCGTCTCGGTCAACCGCGCCTGGGCGGCCTCGCGCGCGGCCACCTCGCGCTCCACCTCGCGCCGGAGATTCTCGTTGGCGTCGCGCAGCGCGAGCTCGGCCCGCTTGCGGGCGGTGATGTCGATGCAT
>Ga0210040_10000588_pt1 | contig 60421 bp, 42 predicted proteins | sample CryGeyCG12114_NA_FD_185462 | JGI IMG/M metagenome (GOLD analysis project Ga0210040, IMG submission 185462) | Groundwater microbial communities from aquifer - Crystal Geyser CG19_WC_8/21/14_NA (SPAdes) (version 2) | ecosystem: Environmental > Aquatic > Deep subsurface > Groundwater | place: USA...
CTTATCACTTGCTAAACGATTCTGTGAGTTTTGATGGTTTTGGCTGGTTTTAATAGTAGTTTTAATATTTCCCGGGAATTCCCGGGAATTCCCGGGAACGAGTAAATTTTTTCCCGTTTCCCGGGAATGAAAAATACCCCCGGGAATATCATCTCTATAAGGCATACATCATCATCATCACAGCGCCATATATTTACCCACTTGATAACTTTATATCAACAAGACATGCATGCATGCTATGCCCCTTGATTATGTTTCCCAAGAAAAAAATTGCAGATAAGAAGGGAACAATGGAAAAAATCCATTCCATCCGAATAATAATAACATATCGTGTGGATGTGCACAGTCAGAGTAATCATATGGATGAGTTAAGAGAGCTGGTAAATTATTATTATTGGGGAAAAGAATTGAACACTCTATCGTTTTGTCTGAGCAAAATATCGTAACATATATGCCGGGAAGGTAGACGCACACACCTTAGTTAGTTAGTATTCACACAGGTTCTACAGGTAAATTGTTGCAGACAAACTGATGCGGCAGTTGGTTACATGGAGAGGGTCATGAAACTTTCCATTTCATCACAAAAATTACTCAAGCATAGAATAGTGAGGATGCATTTTTCTGTTTCTGCACAAACCATGTTGTAGTATATAAACAACGAGAGGAGTGATGTAAATACGGTGATTTTTTTATCACGCCAAATTTTCTTTCTCATCAGTCAAGACAATCTTCCTGTTCATACGTGAGCTTTTTTTGCAGCCTCACACATGCATTGTTAGTTGGAAGGAATTCATTTTTTCCGATTAATTCATCAAAGGATCTTGAACTGATCTTTAGTCAATCTAATTTATAGTACGTGGATTACTCGTGTGTCGTTGTCACTGGCTGACTAACTAACTAAATGGAGCTCCCATGATGATAGTGAGTGCCCTTTTGGACTGGCCACACATTCTAAAAGGACTGGTTACCTTCCTTTGTGGAGAACTGAGTGGGTTCCAACAAGGCAACTCTCTTTCTGATTACATTGTGCATGCCAAAATGTGTGCTGGCTAGTTGGGAAAAAATTAGACACCTCTGCACATTACTCATTTATGAGAGGCAAAAGAAGGTGGATCCCTGTAGTCTAACCTTTACAACTGTGTGAGCAAATGAACTAACTAACTAACGAACTGGCTGTAGAGTTTACCTACGAAATAATAGAGTGCACCAATAGGATGCTTATTATGATATTTTTTGAAGAAAAAAAATCCAAATTACAATACAGAATAACAAAATGCGTGTATACATACTAACTAGCTGGCTAACTAACTTAACTATAAGGTGGGAACAATAATGGCAACAGATATGTAGCAAAAAGCAGAAAGCACTTTCTTGTCTACTTTTTCGCAGGCTTCTCTTGGATATGAATTCCAAATACAAAGAGTAATGAAGATTTCCATTCTGTACGTTTGGTCACGTTTGTTGGAAAAATTTGTAGACTTGCGCTTTTGAAAAGCACGAAATCCACTAATTCATCCTCAATGATAGAGAGTCCTATGTAAACGTACTATGTGGATTGCATGAAGGACGTTGTCACTATCTGTTGTGATTTGTAGCTCCTACGCGATATGCCCTCTTTTAAATGTTTTTTTCTTCTTCTGTTGTATTAGTTGTATAGTATGTTTGTGAAAAAATCAAGCAATCAATGTGTGAATAGAGAGACTAGTCAGTTAGTCAGTGTCGCATAACCAAACTATTGGGATCTTTGACGACTAATAATTATATAGCTGTAAAGGAAAATAACTGTCGCATACTATACATGTGAGTACACACCTATAGGGAATAGTATAATGAACACTAATTATTACGCAATTAATTCATGTCTTTATCTTTTTTCTCAATGTCGAGTAATGGAAACAATGGGTAGAAGCCCATGTGCTTTTGTCCCTAAAATCACATTTTACATGCACTACAAAGTTTTAGCACCTTGTATGCCTTGTTTTTTCACTAATCCTAAAGCATGACAGGTGAAACAGAAAAAAACTAATGCATTGTACACAAGACCGAGTTAAGACGATCATCAGCAGTCTCATTTTTCAGTCAAGTGACAAATAAACGTGATCTCTCACTCTCCTCTGTTATGCATGCCAGGTATAGGAAAGATGAGCTCGTATGCCCTTTAATGTGCTCACTTCACACATGTGTCCACATTATTCATTTACTAGAGAAAAAATGAGGAGGAATGGATGATGGAAAACAATGAGAATTGTACACTCAAGGGTCACTGGCAACATTATAAATGGTGTGTAATAAAAGTTCTATACGGGGGCAACAACAGTTTGAGCCAACATGCATTTTTATCTTACGTAACGCCTACTGCTATAAAAGCATGAATCTTATGTGGATATTGACTACATGCGTAGGAAGAGGTTTGGAAAGTCCTCTGTGCTGTATGTATCTACACCTATGCATATTTATACAAGAGTAATAATAACTTAATGAGCTACCACTCCTTACGGAAACAGTAAGTTTGCTTCTTAAGATTTCTGTACGTGGAAAAAGCGTTAATCAATGCAGTATGTTTATGTAGCTATCTAGTTAGCTATAGTCAGAAAACAATCCATATAGAGTTTGCAGGATCTCTTGTATTTCATCATTGAAAAAAACAACCACTCTAAAGCGGCCACATCATTCTGCTTGAAAATCAAATCTGTAGAGAGTGACTAGCTATAACTAACAAAGTAAAAGTGTTCTATAATTTGCACCGAGTGTAAGTTTCTTACCCATGGAGTAGTTAGACAAAAAATTGCAAACTTTAACTCTAAATAATATAACATACCCGAGTGGAGTTCCCTTTCATTATAAAGGCACTTTAAATTGTGCAAAACAACCTGCACTTTAGACTAGTGCCTTAGAGCAATGTCTGAATTAATTCCTGAAATTCAAATCCTAAAGCCACCATGGTAGTCAGTGTGTGAGTGATGAGTGCAAAATTCTGTGAGCTATTCTCATTCAGCAACAGATGAACTCTGAAATTATGTATTCTCTTCAAATTATGCCCATGGGAGACCACCACGTTACAACTATGTATGCATGCCTATAAATACAATCATACTATGTAATGTACACATTACATGTTGACCATGCCTATTGCTATAAACTAACTCACTCTGCAACCATCTCCTAAAGTTCATAAGAAATAATAATAATAATGCATGCATGGTAAATAATGGCAAAAAAAGTTTAACGTGCGGGGCCACAGCCCTCATAACAATTATGGTCCATCTGAACAACCCCTTTATGTTGTGATCATCATCAAATCTTGTATCATTTCCCATGATTATGGAATCTGACTGCAAATTTTTTATACCATGAATTAATGAATGTACTCCATAAATATTACAAAGGGGATTATTTCCCTCACTTGCTTTCCAGACCAACGGTCCAATCTCAAAAATCAACTCACTACTAATGAACCACACGTTCTGACCAACTTGAAATTGTCTACAGGCAATTCCACTAACTAGTTATGCATGTACCAACCAATGTGTTCAACTATTCCATCTTATTACCTACAAGCCCATATGAAGTCAAGTAAAAGTGCACATTATGTAGAAACTTGCAGGGAGTTGAGCAACAAACTAACTAATACTAGTGGGGATGCAAATTAAATGTACACTTCTTATTTAGGTACGGATATTATAGGAGACTAACACTGCTTTTCACATGTGTACATTTTATCCCTCAAGTGTTGGTTACTCAAGAAGGAAAAACCCCGTATGTCTTCTCATGAAATATGCGGCAACATTTTTAAGCCTCTCTTTCTCGTCGAATCCAGTTGAGTGAGTCACATTCTTCCAGAGTTGCTTACTTAAGATTTCATTACCACGTAGTTGACCACTTTCTTACACTTACTACTATCTACATAGGTTCAAAACTTGCTCACATTTTTACAATGTAGTAGAGAGCTTTTTATAATCCATTGACTTGCAAGATAGCTAAAAAATCCGGAGCAAAATCTTTTTTTGGAGTCTACAATAAAGAGCTTCCAATGCACCCAAATACTCTCACAGCATTCCAAAGAATATAAAAAAATTAACATAGATGAAGTGAGCGGATAAAAAATGAAAAGGTCGTCTAATTTTTCTATTTTTTTTACATTATTCGCCATAAGTTTTTTCTTTGCGCTAAAACGCTTTAACATTTATGGCGCATATTTTAAGTTACATTACAAAACAATAAGACAAATTTAAAAGGGCCAGTATTAGTTACCTGGGACCTAGTCATTTGGACGAGATGATGATAATAACCCAACTGACAGTAAGAGCTGTTTAGTTACTTAACTTACTTTAGTATGTAAACATGAGAAAAATTCCGCACCTGAAACTGTCTACTACTATTCTAATGCCCAGTGCTGGTTCACTTGTTCACACAAAGAAGTAATGCACGCATGTTTTTATTAACTACAAATTAACTGACACCGAGTCCAAAAACCCTATTTTAGTAGTTTATTAATCTGTTGTGTAGCCATGTATGAAAGATATAATATGTATACCCGGGACGATTATTATTTTTTTAATCCTTTATGTGGTAACTTTTGCAGTTGCATCACATTTTTTTCCCCGACTCTTTAAATGCTGTAGCTAGACCAGTCGCTCATCATCTTATAGTAAGTAATATGCAAATGAAAATGAAAGAGTGCACTGTACGACTCAAGTGACGTTATTTAGTTAGTTAGTTAGTTAGGAGGAACATTTACAAAGTACAATACCTTCCTCTATCATCATCCAATTTACATATAAGGAGAAGTGTTACGCAGACTATGATCAAAGACCCATGTGTGTGTGTGTGATACAGTATTGTACAACAATCTAACAGTTTATGAGCCTTATTATCCGTCTTATGTTTTACATTGTAGTACGATGGCCTAACCTTATAATACATGGGATACACCTAAATATCAAGAATTCGTCATCAAATGGGCTAGGATAGTTAGAAAAAATAAACGCTCCCTTTAGTTAGTTAGTTACTTATAGTTAGTTGGTAAAACAAGAATGAGCTATGGATTATTATTATAATACACTTTTTGGTAACTTTATACCTTTGGGGACAAAGTTGAGCCATTATATTACGTTATTGTTTTTAGTCTGCACTGTATTCATGAGGTAAAATGGAATGCAAGGTTTTGAGGCACGATTTTTTACCATCGTGATGGTTACAATAACCTCAGATGATTAGAACGCTTATGATAATAGGAATAATTATTTCCCTAATGAGAATAGGGTACGGCTTCGATGAACCTTTATGCAATCTATAAGCTGTACAAATAGCCGACGTTGTGTCTACTAATTTTAACAAGCATTTGATAGTCTGTTAAATTTTTCAGTTAGTTAGGAGGATTTCTCTGGCAATGTATTCAGTATAATAAGAAGAGAGAAGGAAATACTTCGTTCCGCTCGTCTCACCTTTTGTATTCAATAGTTATAGGTAGATACAGTGATATCTAGTGTACATTTGATATTTATAGTAAAGATTTATTAAAAAGTTTCATTTTAAATCCTTTCGTTTTATTATCCATTAATTGTTTAATAGTCATTCCCAACTTTTTACAGTACGTTTTAGAGTAACCGTCTCACCTATAGAACAATCACGAAACCAAATAAATAAATTGCTACAGATAACGAAAACGAGATAACGAAACCGTACGCTAAATATTACATATGCAATAGTTTGTGTGGTTAGCTATAGTTAGTAATGCATCCGAATTAGGTTGGTAAGTATCTACCCACTATGGTTCATAGGAAAGTGAGAAGATGAATATATTGCTAACAAGTCTGTCACACAAGTTTGCGAAAGTTGCCATTCCGTATGTGTATTTCAATGGGACTGAATTCTCTTAGACTCGAGTAGCACTCGACAAATTGAATTATTGACATAACCACACTGCCGTCTATGTGTACAGTCATAATTATTCAGTGGTAACGATTCTCAGAGCTATTCCCAGAGAAAGTGCTAACAAAACGAGCCGTGTTTAGTAACAAATCGTTGCTGTATGACTGACTTAAGTTGGCTGTAGTTACTTGCATACGAAAATGACTTGATGAATAATTACAACCTAATCATATTTATGAGGATTGCAAAAAACTGCAACGTACGATTGAACTGATGAATTGTGTTCTAATGCATTCAACGCATTAGCAATGCGTGTACGCTGACAGGCAGGAATGACATCACATATTTAATCTTTGCTAGTCCACGTGATGATGTATCAGTAAAACATTATACAGATCAATTTTCTGTGTACTACAACATGCTAACATGTGAGTTGTGGTCTTCAATTGTTTCTTATAGCCTGTATCTGTGTTGACAACTTCCGAATATAGGGCCTGTCACATAATTACTAGTGCATTCAAAATGCATAATAATTCCATGCGGGAGGCCCATGTCTCCCCCTCATTCATTTGGACTTGGCAGAAAAAACACAGGGTCTACTGCATGACAAACTGCTTAATTTCTAATTAGTAATTCAGCGTGATTGACATACTAGTGCGTTTCAAAATGAAAACATGATGACGATGAAAACCAAGGATGGGAACACCTATTTTAATGCATTTTTCGCTCACTGTGAGTACAGGGAGAAAAATTCAATAATATGTGACAGTCAGCAGATGTAATGAAATCTACATTTCTTTGAATTCTAACTGTTTTGGCTAACTAACTAGTGGTAGCAATAACTTGACCTTTTTTATATCTTTGCGGTCAATGCGTGCGGTACATTTGGCAAAAAGAGGAAATAATAATGTAACATATGAGAATACAGTAACTAACACACTATAGAAAACGGACCCACAGTTAGTTAATTTTCTTTTACCCTGCCCTTCAATACTTCCTTTGCCGTGCTTCCTAATTGCCATAATTGTAACCATTTGCTCAAGTATAGGTCGACCAAAAAAGCAAATATGGAACAGCTGTCTGTCATTTCTATCCTGTATCTCTCGAGAAGTTGACTTTGTTTTTTTGTGAACCCTTTATCGCCCAAACATTACATATAATATACAGTCACAAACACGGCTCAAAAATTGACCACGCCAAGAATATCAAAGAAGTGAAAGGGGAATCAGAATAAATGGTAATGAGACCCACGCATTGGGCAAACCTAATGCTCACGTATAGTGAACGTCTTGATATTATTATCATTGTTTCTTACATACAAGTTAGATAACATGTTGGAAATAATATATGAGTTCAATATTTTGCTTCCTCCTATGTTTGCTACAATATCGAAAGATAGAAGATGATGTTTGCATTCTATACAAACTAACACACTAACAAACTAAACAATACAATGATTTAAATATTTATCTTTTTGACGCATATGTAATGCTACACAGCTACACTACATACAATCCTAGCTATGTACATTAAAAATGTTATTCCTTTTTATTCACGTACACATTAAAAAAGTCGGGGAAAATTCCACTAACTAGCTTAGTATTTTATTTCTGTAGCTGAAAGTGAATGCACATTACCTACACAAAACATGAAATGTAATTGACTGATGAATGAGAAGACGAATGGAATGAGGCAAAGGTTAAACGTAGTTAAGACTATATGGGGTGCTGTTTGACTTATAGTGAGCCCTATACTAACAATCTATAAGAAAGCATTGATTGAAAGATGACTTACATTTGGTACTACGATGAATATTGCAATCCAAACTATCCACAAGGGTAGTAGTGACTTCAGTAGAGCTGCAAACAAACAAGACGAAAACAATTAGTCATTATTATTATACACAATGATGAAAAGTGACTGTCATATAGGGATGCCGTAAATAGAGACATTTGAGCCCCGTAGGTTTTGCCGGACTTATGTATAGTCCATCTTTCAAGTGCGTGCAAAAGTGAACAAGATCTTATTTACTTATTATCCAACTTACAAACACAATGGATTCTTCATTTGGTAGTATTATACTTTCAACTCATGTGACATCATGCATGAAGCGGATATTTCATTTTAGACTCTGCAGTGATTTTTTCCCTCGCCACTTTACCTTCATAATTTGTCTGTCTATTATATCATCTCGCCTACTAAACCTTTCAGAGTAGTGACTGACACCAAAAGTAAATGGGAGTTGCGTAATCCTCTTCTTCGAAGAAGAGCAATGGACATTGACTGACTACGAGCTAGTTAGTTAGTGAGCGCAAATTCAGCTGACTGATGGAAATCATAAAAATTGAGTGAAATTAACCATGGTAATGAGAAGTTGGTGTGCACTCGTGTGTATTTGTTATAGGTGCTGAGTTGGTAACACAAACATACTAGCTACAAAATTATAATGAAGGTTATAAAAATATGCATGGAACGGAGTAAGAATGCAAGTGTTGGAATGATTTTCCTGGTAAACAATACTTATGATGGATACAGAACTTGAGAGGTACATCCTGAATTAGTTAGTTTTGTGCCGGTCAAGTTTACTTATAGTTAGTTACGTACGACACGGTTGAATGTCTAGGAAGAGAAAAAATAGCGAAACATCCTCAATCATTGTCTGTTTGTGCAGTAGTCAAATTTACTGCCAAACTAGTTAGTTAATATTCTTTGTCTGCAAAAAAAATTGCTATTGTCCTGTGCCTTTTAGGTTTATGAGCCAAACTTGGGAACTGTTTTCAAGGAGTTGGACCAGAAAAAGCCGTGAATGCATTTTAAATGGTTGCATTTGGGGGAAAACAGCTCATTTGTATACATGGTAGATATGATGAGTATAGAAGTAGCAAGTGGTAGCTAACTACTAAAACCAACTCACTTTGCCAACTAAATAATATGGTGCAATAAAAAACATGAGTTCATCTCTCATCTGAAGGTCGTTCCATCTTCACCCTTAAGTTAGCATTTGTGTGCATTTTTTTTGCTTGCTCAAGTAAATAGCATGTCTTTACTCAAAAGGAGAATTATGGACATGGTGGCGACAACACAAAGGAGCAGGTGATTTAAATTGTAGAAAAAAATGCACTCGTTATTTTCAACGTTGGCTGATTGATGACCCAAAGGAATGCATTGACTTGGCAGAAGGGTGACGAGTTGGTTAGTTAAATTTTCAGTAGGCGCTCCTCCCCTCAGTTAATAAAACAATGGACATTAAAAGCCATTGTTGGATATGTGCGATTTGTTAAAAGAACGACCAAGTCAATAAACCACTATAGATTTTCCCATTTTGGGACAACCGGGAGCAGAGTCAATAAATAATCATTGTGCATGCATATGTGTGGACACGTCAAGAATCCATTTTTTCCCAGTCCCACGCTCTGACTTTACAAAAACACTATAACTCAGGTTTGGCATGCAATCTGTAGTTAGTTAAGTTGTCGGCTTTCCAAATTTGTGTGTTCCTTGCTTGCATAAACAGCATAATTAGCAACTAGACTGCTAAGAAATGAACACAAGAATGAAAAAAAAATTGGTTTGGCCCTGACTCAAGTTAAAATCCGTTTATCTCGCCGGTTCCACGCAATTCTACTCACGTTTATGGTGGCTCCTTATCATTCTTCCCTTTTACTTTCCAAGAAGATTGACTAACTACAAAAACATTGCCTTCTATTGTACTCTAATAAGAATGTATAATTGCAAGAGAGTGAACTTACTTTTAGTGTAGTTAGTTTGTTAGTTACCATTCTAAATACATGCAAAACGGTGTAAAAGGGGAAAAACAAAAAATAAGCTTAAAACAGAAGTCATGCAATTATAAAGGAGAATGTGAGCGAAAAAAGATGAGATAAATGGGAGCGAAAATCCTTTCTTTTCCTAATTTTTTGCATCCTAACTATGCACTGTGCATTGCTCACTAAAAAGGAGCTTCTTCCGACTCACATTACACAGGCATCAGATACAAAGCGAATATAAATGATATGGTAGGAAGTGCAGCAAGTAAGACATTGCAGTTAACTAACCAATTAAATTGAATACGTATAAATATCAAGTATATGGTTAGCATGCTGCTAAAAACAGCTTTTCCATGCATGCGTGGCTTGGGACTTCAAAAGCAGGAATGCGCGAATTTCCTTGTATATAAAAGTGTGTACATGCCTCCCATGTGTAGTAGACTAAATGAACACGTTAATCCGTGTATCTACACAGCACAGGTAAGTGTTATTTCTCATTTTCGTGCTTTAAGAATCATACTTTAGCTAAGCCTTTACAGAGTAAAAAGTGAGCAAGTCAAAAAGTAATTAGAGTGGTTGCTTCCGGGAAACGTATCTTTCAGTTTCGCCCTAATCTGCTCATCTGATCCAAAAGTGAATCCACTGGGGTAGTCGTAAAGAAAAGGGTCTAAACCAATTATTACATATTATATATGAGTAAGCAATGAATTTCCACTTTCCTTCCATTCAAAGGGTCCTACATGAAAAAAGGATGTCAGCTGGTCAGCCTTGGTTAAGTTTATTATATAAATACAATTTTGTTGACAAAGATGGATTATAAAATATTGCTGGCTACCGAAAACTCGCCACAACTAAACTAACTAAGTTTATGTTGCCGCCACATTTACTCATGTGCTAGAGAACCTGTTTTGTAACCAAAAAATGTGACGATGTAAACAAAAAATTAAAATAAACGAACATTACAGACACATGGAAATTCACAAATTATATTTATTAGCTTAATGCATGCAGACCGATCATCTTAATGGGAATTAAAAGGATGAATAAACACCGTTGACTCATTCTTCCCATGTGAATTCCAACTTTTAACTCTATATATTGTGATGGTGTCATACTTAAAAACAGACAAACAATAAAAAAGTGTTCAACTGAACGAGAAAAAATAATGAATATTACATACAAGCTCATTGATTAGACAATACACGTTCGCTCACGCGAATAGTATACTATCACTACTAACTAACTATCTGACTATGAGATTTATACGTAAACACGTAATGAACACTGACTGAGAATTTCACAAGTCATCATCATCTGGAAGAATACAATGCATTCCTGACTGACCATCTAAGAATGGATGAGGGAAAAAATGAACAAGCTCATCGCTATTATTATTAAAATGTGAAAAATGACAAATGCATTTTATCAAAATCCTTCAACTCCGTCAGTCCAGAGTTTCCATTCAAACATTTCAGAACGAGTACAAGAAAAGTTTATTAGATACACTATTGCTACTGTTAACAAAGAATTTTATGTATTACTTGTCAAAACTCCTGTGTCCTGTACAGAGCACATGAATGAGTTCATCATTCACATGTAGCAACTAACATGAGCAGACTGACTGGTACAAAACTAACTCCTACTCCAGTTGATTACTATACTTTTCTCTAAAAATAAATAGTGAGCAACCTTTTTTTTTGTATCATCTGTGAAGCGAACAAGATTTTTTGATCCTCAGTCAGTCAGAGGACTGAAACTCTACTGACTACATATAGTGATAAGTAGATGGGATGATTTTCCCTGCATGACGAATCATATAGTTTTCGGGATTTCAGGGCTTGTTAAGTTTTCCACCCTCACATTGAGTATTTTTAGTGGTGATATTGGACCACTTGGGTGAAGCAAGGAGACAATAGGGTAGAAAGGAAATAAGAAATTATGTACGCAATAATTTCATGTGAGAGGTCTTTTCAGTCCAAAGAATCTCGGGCACAAGAAGTCATTATCGTGATTATTACATAAGAGAGGAACAATATGGACAAAATTGAAAGGGGGAGGATTCTGGAATGCTATAGTTAGTTAGTTAGTTATTTTCTTGGACTCTATTGTTTCTTTGATTCCATTTGTTTCTCCACACACACTAATCAGTTATAAGAACTGCACACATTGTTTTGAAAGGTATTCTTAAATCATATAGTTAAATGTAGTTGTACTGGTTTTTCTTTAGTTTTGGTGAATTATCCTGATGCACCTTACATAATACAGCACTTGATTGTGAGCTGAGCAGCTCTGGCTAAACGAGCTGTAGTCACAAATAAACATGGAGAAACCTGATGAGTGCGGAAATGGTAGGGAATATAGTGTTTTGACCTTGGTGGCGCAATGTAAATGCAAAAAGTGGGTAAAAAATGGACTGAACACACTGTGTGGAGCAGACTATAAGGTGGACAATAAAGTGTTGGCTTGTTGATGCAAGTTTCACATTGTTTTACAATACCTTCAAAGAAATCCAACATGGGAGCTAAAATAATGCACTTCTCAAAACGAGACTCGCGCACTGCGTGTCTCATGAGAATATGGCAACTTTATACAAAAACCTATCTATTTCTCAAAGTCTACTTTTTTCATACACTTCATAAATAACTGCGCATGATATTATTACACAAGCTGATGAAAATAATTATCTACTGGATATCATATTTTTGCTTGATAATCATAAAATGTGTCAAATTGAAGGTACAATAAAAACTGCGAAAACTCTCACAGTCTCATCTCCACTCTCTATGCTTTTTGCCTTCTCAATTTTCGCATTTCAAATAACATGTCTTCGTCTCATCATTTCATTCACAGAATTGTACAAAAACAACAATAAATATACTTGTCATATTAAGAAAAAATTAATAATTTTACAGTTGCATCTGTGCGTGTGCACCGACAATAATGAAAACTTGACCAGCATAAAGAATCGGTCAAATTAATTTAATTCCCTCTGTTGTGCTCAGATGTGAAGGAATCATCATGAGATGTTGAGTTCATTTCCTATTCGTGTTGTAATACTAAATGTCAGGTGTGCCTGGAAGCAACTCAAAATGCAGTTGCACAGCTGAAGCCAATATTAATTTGACTGCGTTGGACAACCGGTGAAGGGAGAACATAGATCAGACTTGAATAATGATGATTTTTATGATGATGAGAACTGGTGAGGAGCAATGACATAGCATTTCCAACCTAGACCTGCCTGCAACCCATCGAAACTAACTAATCTAAATGTTATGCACAGTGATCGGACAAGACAACATTTTTCTTTCCTCATATCTTCTGCCCCTTCAACTTTGAATATACTATAATATTACTCACAAGTTTGGTCAAAGGATAGACATTTAATACTACTGGTTAGTTGGTAAGGAAGCAAATTTATTAATAATTTACGAACTTGCAGTATCATTCCGACTTTCTCACACTTGTCATGCTGACAAAAAAACACGTTATAGGATCACATCTTTGCATGCAAAATGATCTACATTGTGGGATGCATGTGTATACGTAATGTTTGAAGATGAGTAAGTGTCAGTTCACACTTTTACTTCCATTCCAGCATGTAGGATGAAACATTTTTTCATGCAGTAACAATCCACCGTTTACTCCCAATCACACACACACGCATAAAGAACGGCATCTATTTACACGCCTACCAGGGTAAAAGTGCTAATGTGTTAATATTTTGAGTTGAGAGCAAAGTTTTACTGTTCGCAAAGCATGAAGTCATCATGGTGTGTTTTCAATACTGTCCAGCAACTTTTAACTCGCCAATTCACAATATTTTTTAGTTTCGCCTTTTAAATTGTGGAGTTTACTAACTAAGGTAAGTTACACCAGGGAAGAAAAAAGGATGGACATTGTTATACCAGAGGAATATAAAATCTCTGGTTTCAATTTGAAATGAAAATTCCACTTGATGATATATAAGGACATTGGTCTGAAGAATGCAGCTGACTGAACGGAGTAACAATTTTACTAACTCATGAGTGCATCAAACCATATAAAGTGTTAGCTAGCTAGTGTTATATTATATTGGACTTGTACATGCATATTGAGTGGACAGAGCAACTTTTATGAAAACATGGGGTTCAAAAAACACTGTGTACTTGATAATAAAGTAGATGGGGAATTCGAGAAAAATTAAAATTAAAAGTTAAATGTCAATTTTTAAAACCGCTACAACTAAAGTGAAACATCCATTCCATGCGTAAAATCACATTGCCCTTTGTATATTATACACAGGGCATTTAACTTCCGGCTTTCAAAGCCCGCTCTTTAGTACTACAAGAAATATAAAAATGAAGACCCACCTGTTCCCATGGCGATGTTCCTGCCATGTAACACAGCTAATCTAAAAAATACACTAAATCCAAAAACTTTTTTGGAATTTCACTTTTTCTTCTTATTAATCCTTTGCGTACACTACAATTTTTTTTCCTTGGTTCTCCTTAGGTACACACTAAAACCACTCTCACTATCTTATACTAAAATAACAAAACAAGGTTCACTGTATCAACTCGTATTTCACTAAAAATCTATATATGTTACAAGAAAGCACTAAAAAGTACAATTTATCTCTGTGTGCTCTTGTTTGCACGCTGCATGAAATTCAACTAACTAGCTAGTTAGTTTGAAAAAGACTTTACCATGTTTGTTGTTGGTAGTGGTACCTGTTGAATCATTTACTGTGCACGTATAACATTGCAAGTAAACTGTGCACATGTTACGTGTACTGCTACTTCCATATAACAACAACTACTACCATACACATGCAACAGGTAAGAAAAAAGCAATTCTTATGATTTCAACCAACCACTAATATCTGAATCATCCCTTCCATTCTGAGGAGCTGTGCAGCAGTAGTAGTAAGCACCAACTAACCAACTACAAACTATCATAGCATTGTAAGCAAGCGAACATGTTAAACACAGTGCATTCTGCAGACAAGCAGTTGGTGAATCTTTTCATATGTATGAACCACGACCATAGGACGGGGTGAAACAACTCCATATCTATCGTTTGGTGGAAAACGTAACTTCAGTTACTTCTTTGGCCTCTCTCTCAAAATATTCAACAGTTACTGACAACAGTGCTGCTTTATTGCAACAACCCCTTCCTACTCCTTTGGCAATAATAAGAGAGAGAGAGAAGACATTTGATGGTATACACGGTGCTTGCTCACCTGTCTAAAGAACTTTAGAGCATCCCTGTGAAATTATTGGATGGCAACGGTATGCGTATTTCTAAAGAGTAAGCTTGTCTGTATGCAGGCATTATGGCTTCACAAGACAGTGAGTATATGCAAGAAAGTAAAGCAACGCGCATCACCTCAGTCAGCAGCTAGCTTTATGATGACTATATATGAAATGGTTTTTTAAAAACCATCCGTTCTCCTCATCTGGATTTCATGGGGTTGTGAAAAGCTGAGAAGATGCCATGTTCAACCATGTGGAGCATAGGTTAGATAGTTAGTTAGCTAGTTGACTACAATGGGAAGCACAGTCAGCAGCTTTGGTCATTGGTCACACTCACACACATGCATAATGATCTGCCGTTTAAAGATAAATGAGGATGTACTACTACCACTCATGTACTAACCTGTGTGCGTGTGGTATACTTAGGAAGTTTTCCCGAATTTCCATATAAGCTAGAAGTGACTGAAAATTGCAAAAGACAAGAGAAAAAGCATAAAGTTTAAATGGACTATGTAGGAACGACATTCGGCAGACCAGAGAGTCTGTGTGGTGCCTTGTCAAATCATTTTATTTCATTCCATATTGTCTGGAGTATGTAAATATATTTTTTTGTGCGCTATCTGGCTTGAAATCTCAAACAGGTATTTTCCTCCCTGATGAATTGTGCATTTAGTTACTATAGTTTTCTAGCTAACCAAGCTCTTCGTTTATTACCACTATGTAAACGACCCGAAAGGATTTGTGCATACCTGTGTGAGAAAAAGAACTCCACCCTTTTATGAGAGTGTGTACAGTGTACAGGATTTTTTTAATGATAATCTGCATTTAGCTTGTATACGAAGAATGGATGGAAGTAAAAGTAAAAAAGGCTGTAACCAATATTATATGGAGTCTATTGTGACACTTAACGAGCACCGGTAGTGTAAACTGACTAACTGTGTGGGGATGAGAGACTTTTAAAAGCCATTGTATGCATGCATATTAACTAACTAGCCTAAGTGGACATGATTTGGTTTTGTCCATAATGCATGAGAGACCATAAGGTTCGGTTATTATGACCACCTGCCTCATTTCTGGAACAGTAACAACATTTTTATGAGCAAATAAATTATGAGCTTATTAAGGGACGACCACAGTCCCATTCTTTTCTTGTCAATAATATCTTGACAGAGGGCTATAAAAGTTTTTATTTGCCAACAACAGCATTTTGGCATCGTTCAAGTGAATATATATGTATTTAAGAGGGCGAGTCTTTTCCTCAGTTAGTTAGTTAGTTTGTTTGATGGGATTCTACAAGGCCCTTTGTCCATATCTAATTTAAAACGGAGACGGTAGGTGAAGAAGAAATGTTTTGTTGAGTTGGCAAGATTGCTGTTCTAACTCGGCAGCTAAATGTGCTATGGTATTGCTTGTAGATTTTTTAATAGTTGGTCTACTGTGACGACATTTCTTATGGAAATTATAAGATTTTACATTGATAAATAGTATAGCATCAGAGCAGTAAGCATTGCATCGCAATTTTAATGGGCACCAATTGAGCCACTGCTGTGTGGAAAGCAGTCAGATTCAGCTCATAGTGTTAAATGCAGTTGGACTATTCAAGTCCACTAGCTCTCATATAAAAGATGTAAGAAGAAGTTGCAAGCTTGTCAAAGACTGGGATAACTGTGCATGGAATTAGGGATTGCAATCATTGTACTGTAAACTCCCAAAAATACACTATACAGCAACCATTCCTTTTAAATCGGTATGGCTATCAATTTTAGTTAGTTTGTCGATAAAAAAACGGACAATTATACTTGTTCTTTGACAGACAGTACTTTTTGATACGATTAGAAGAAATTTTAAAGCTTATCCGCTTTTCGTTTTCATCACCATATTCATACACCATTGGTAAATACTCATTTATTTAATTCAATATATGCATATTTGACTATGTAGACTTATTCACTCACCACATTAAACCAACGCTTTAAACCATCACCTTTTCTTTGTTTATCATATAAATATCATGCATGCCATTCGTACACAACTAACTTCCATCCTCGCTGTCACTAACTAATTACAAACCGTTAGAAATAATCAAGTGACGGCTTGTTTCCTTTTTGCTAAAAGTGCATTGTGCAAGTGTCCATTGTTAATTGAAGCATGATACCTGTAGAAATCAGGAGACAAAACTAGTATCACGCAGTCAAACTGTAGAAGCTTATATCATGTTATTAATGAGCTATATCTATAGCACAGTATACTGTATACTTGCAGCACAGATCATTCTAAACATAAAACAGGGATGGAGAAATTATTTACGAAAAAAAATTGGAATAGGTTAACCATGATCGCTCATTATTCTCTATCGTGATCAAAAAGATGAGCTATGACTGCAAACTGGGCACTTCACTTCTGAGGTAATGAGTGAGGAATCTTGAGATAATGTTGTCAAAAAAAAAAAGAGAAGAAAACAACGAAATGAATACAAAAAACAACATGGACAGTCATAATGGTTCGCAAATATTGGCAAAAACCTTGACATCTGCTTACTGATTAGCTAACCATATAATCCATGTAGTCACCACAATCGCATAATATACGGCTTTTAGAAATAATAATAGTGTTGAAAAATCCAAACATAAGGGTACAATGTATCCCATTTTCATACTTGGTCGTCCATCTAAATCAGATATGCATGGTGGTATGTGCATGCGGTGCATTTTTTCTCCACCATCTGATCATGATTATGCCAACTAATTGCTACGTCCATGTATACAACCCAATAAGCAATCATAATGGAGATCCTAACTCACTATAGATGAAACTATAGAATAAGGATTTGTCTATATGCTCCAAGAAGTCTCAAGAAAAACAAGATACAAGCAAAGTTATTTGTCGAGAAGTCATGCAAACCACATTACTTGGTGGCAAACAAAAAAAGCCTTGTGTATAAATACTAAAAGTTATTCAACATGGTTTACTAACTCAACTCGTGTAACTTTATTCATAAGTACTTCTGGCTGTCTGGACATTTCTTCCCTATAGCTCGTAATCAATTGAAAAAACAATTCATTGGTTACTAACTAGCTGTGAGCAAATACTGTGATTTCATAGATTTCTAACTAACCAAAGCTAGTCGTTGGATGAGGACATTTGTTTGGCATTCTACCTTAACTCTTGTAAGGAAATGTGTGTATTCGGAATGCTTTGCTATATGGTCTCAGAAGTCGTGAAATTCATGCCGTCATTATTTCATTGACTACTCAATACAATGGGGAAATGATGACAACGAGTGAGTTTATGGAACACCGTGAGTAGAATGCTTAAGCAGATGGATGATGTGAGTGCGAGTGTGAGTATAGTTCACACAGAGGCTGAAAATGGGTAATGTGTGCACTAGGTTTATTATGGTCAGTGATGATATTATGCGTACTGATGATGTGACCATGTGCCCATGCTTACGTCAACATTATGGTGTAGTCAAAAATACCTGGTCACGGATGCAGAAAACTATGTAGGAATTTTGTCATCATCAACACAACAATCTTTCTGGGTTCCTAGGATTCGTGGAAAAAGTTTTTTCTTGTGCTGCCCGCACTGTATTTGTGGGAAAATGCAATGAATGTTCTTTGAAGGGATGGATGGCAACCCATTCCCGCAATATGATTACATTTTTGGATCCTTTTACTATACACAAAAGAGACAATAACAGTTGTGTAGTTCACACAGTCGAAAATCATCATCATCCGGTACAGCTTATAGTTATGCTATCACGTAAAAAGTGTTTACACATCTTACTGTGTGTGACGTGTACACTGTCTGTCTGGTTTCCTACACCATTAATTCGTTTAAATTGAAACTTATATTACGGTCCACCTATTATGCTTGCCTGTTGTTCCATTCCCGTGTCAGACAAATGTTTTTACTGTTGTGTACCGATTTGGCGACACGTCGGTTTATTTTGTTTAGAGGTAAACATACGCGTCCCCCAGATTTGGCACATTTAAACTAGCTTTGTCAGTTGATTATTCTTTAAATCGGGTCCCAATGAATTTGTTCAAGTAAAAGTAAGCCACCTCCCAACATTGATGTCCACATCTTAGTTTCTAAAATTATCATGGGCATTAAGAAGGCCATCATACTTCACATTGCAATGTTTACAATCTGTTATTTACGTGCGCTATTGATAGGTAGCAAGCACATTTATTTTAAACAATTGTGACGAAACAAATTTTAATATATTAATGACAAAACGACAAAAAAATACATTCGTACCTATTGTAGTTGCCGTGCTGTTATTAAAGAGGAGGGTACGAAATATGTATGCACACCGGAAAAATGTAATATTAATCAGCTACTGTGAGGACTACGGATTCGCTAAATGATGATTGCATTTCCAAGTAGTATTTTATACGGTAAATCATCCATTGAAAAATTTGAGTTAGTCAACTAACTAAATTAACATAATGATTTAAAAAATAAAACTTTCGAGTATAACAAGCAGTTGAAACATCTAATTTGACGGAAAGTCGAAGCACATCAAGTAGGATAATGGTTGTCATTTTAAGTTAAAATAAATCGTACGGTACCAAACTCTAGCAATGCATCCTAACTCTAAATTTAATGCCGATCGTGCAATAAAAAAACTACTTGATGAAAAATGGCAGGACGGCACTAGTGTAATTCATAACCGATACGCAAGAGAAAAAATGTTATGTGAGAATATCTGCCAATCAGTTTTAACTCTTCACTGATGGTTGGACAATGCATGAAGAAGATGAGCTACTCAAGCTTATTTCAAGTGCTGACAAACTGAAGAGCTTGTTCAAACTCATTGTTCCTAATTTTCGATAGACGATCAGTGAGTAAAAAACGGTGGCAAAAACTGCCAAAACACTATGGATCTAAAAACAAACAATGTTCGCCATTCTTTGATCTATTGTCTCCTGCAAATCCTATTCCCTTGATGGCTTCACACTTGCACTTAACAAGATTGCTAAATCTTGGTAATGAAGTTGGAAAGAAACTTCATATTCAGTTATTCAAATCGTACAAGGGAGACAAGTAGATACATCTTTAATCCAACTGAATGACGATGTCAATTTAATTTACTAGTTTTGGACAAAAAAATTGTATGAAAAGGATTTGTGTCCTGATGAGGCGATGAATTGGATTTTAGCGATAGCGTGTAGCTGGTATAGATACTAAAAATGTTTGTGCCAATTGCCAACAGCAAATTTTTTCAACCTTTCGTTGCATCACGCTTCTAATTATTGGCAGCGGTTTGTGTCCATGATGCAAATTAATCAAGTCTGGAAGAATGTACAATTATAATTGAAGACAGCGTTTTTTTTTTGCGTCAAAGTGATACTCATTAGTAAGCTCTAATTAACAATCTTAAAACGGGGGAAAAAATCTTGCAAAATGTTTTCTCATAGCCTATGTAATCAATAAAAATGACAAAAACAAAGGACTAAGGAATATTTGACTGTTGTTATACAAGTGTAATATACGCACCATTACTTTTAAATACCAAGCGATTTATTCACTTCTGGAAAAACAGAGAAGCCAAAATATCTGATCAACAAACAGCTATGAACAAAAGAGAAAATTAGACGACATAACGCATTGCAACTGTTTCAACTTTTTTCATTAGGCGTCTCAAAATCAAACCACGAAAGCGAGAGCTGTTTGGAGTTGGACTTATTTCATTTTACGTCTAAAAATTCGTTCTTGAAAGGGACTGTCTAGTCTAGGTAGGCAAGGCCCGCGCTCTAAAACCGAACTGCAGTACGTGATCTAATAGTTAGTAGTTAGTTAGTTACGAAATAAGTGGATTTGGTGATGAGATTAACAAGGACGGCTATATTTATTTTTTTAAAGTCCATAGCGAAACCACGAGATTTTACATGAGTTTGGGCAAGTTGAAATATTTAATATCTGTAGATAAGAATTTTTCGACTTTTGCGTTTACTGTACTATATTGACCATATTTTAAAAAAAACACTAGTGGTGTGATATGGCATATCTAGTAAATAAGATGTCAGACATAAAAAAGGAATGAATGATTGCATTTGAGAAAGAGGACTTTTATGATGTCACAGACCGCACACGTAAAAGTGCATTTAGTTTCGTCTGGTGTCAGATCGAATATCCATGTTTTAGTTTGTGTTAGTACATTGGATTCCTATATTGATACAATGGCTTGAACTCTTTCAAACGAAAACCTCACCATATTAATTCAATGAATTGAAACACATCAAATTCGATTGTCATTATCAATGAAATGAGATATTAATATTATTATTATTAATCGTTTTTGGGGCAAAGCAAATTACTTATTGTAAGCAAGTATTTTTTTCTGCAGAGAATACCTCGTCGTCATAGTTTAAAGTTTAACTTTTGAGCAACCATATTTCTTGCCCCGCATACTTATATGGTTTTTTCAGCACATAAAACCCAGGTTATAAAGTAATTTTCTTGAGCAAGTCACAACAAGGTTGAACAAAATGTTAACTAAGCGCATAAATTCCGAACAACCACTGTACGAAAAACGCGAAACCGTCAGAGTTCACAGCAGACACTAGGGCAGACATGTAAAATAGAAAATATTCGTCTGCAATCCCATTTAAGGGATGCAACTAATTATACGATTATGCTATGTCCAACTTCCCTCGTTGGAAATAGCAAAATGATAAGAAGAAGAATCGTATAATAATTCAACATGACAAGATGAGTAAAATGTAGTATGCTCTTAAGTAGTAATATGTACTGTGTGTGTGCTTCCAAATACATGTAAAGTATGTTATGCGTTTGTAAGCAAAGAACGAAACATTTTTCAGTTTCCCCAGGTGGATGAATAGTTAAATCCTTTTACATGTATCAGTTTCACAATCAGCTCATTAAATTGCTAATTTTTAGAGCACCATCATTACATTTTGCATGGGTTCATCAGGTTTTAGGTTTAAGCTGTTCCTTTTCCGAAGCGCCATGCAAAGCGTAAAATGACCTGGCTAAAACTGTTAAATGGGCCTTAAAGAGTTCTAGTTGGATAATATTTGTTCAATTGTTAAAAAATGCGCTGCCAACAACAATCAGAGAATCAGAGCCCTTGCTTTCGTGTCACGACACAGCGATTTTTCAAAAGGCCTGCTCCTACTGAAAAAAAAACCATTTCCTACCGCCTATGCATATGAAAGTTCAATGTTTCTAAATAGAAGTTTATAGACTTTAGAACGACCATTAATTTTGATTAGACCAAATGAAGTGAGGTCATAAGGCACAAAAGTTTACACATATCTGTGCTCTATTCATTGCTATGTTAAGGAAGGTGATTTCATTTGTATCATCTTTTAGTCTAATCGCACATCTGTCAAATAGGAACACAGGAGCACGAAAGAAAATCTAGTTGACTAAAATCATAAATTGATCACGAATTGAGATTGAAGTTATGTAAAATGTTTGTGGAATAAGCAGTCCAATTCTGAATTTCTAATGTCAACTTCCCACGTTGGTTCTGTATTTTTGAAGATATGCAGGCGTTGTCCTTATGGGTATCACCATAGGTCTGATAATTCTTACGAAATTTTTAAAATAATTGCTAACGCACACTATATTAATTGTCTTACTTATTTTTTCTATTAAAGCTTTTTGAAATAGCTCATGACATATGGTATTGTCAATTAAAATTTGTGTTTATTTACTCCACTCACTGAAAACGTAATGTTTCCTTTCTGCAGTCAAGCACCTTCAAATTGATGAACAGTTATTTATCATGCATCATCAAATTGGAGGTGTGCGATAGTCCCATTAGCAAGATTGAATAGTATAGGATTGTTAAAAGGATTAAAACAAAGGATTCTGACATGCGTGTGTAAAACGCCCCCTTATTCCTCCATCGCATATAACAGTTTGCTCATTAAAAAACACAGATTTAGGAAGGACAATAAAAATATTGGACCTTATAGAATGGAGACGGTTATCGACCTATTGGGATTCGTTCATTTTTTTGGTCGTGATGAGTTGTAGTGATCCCTTCTAGACAATGCAAAAGCAGAGGTGTAAGTTGCAAGCAAACAACCGGATCTCAGAAACCTCAACTGCCTCAATAGAAAACAGCACATGACACAACACATGGGACTTTAACGTACATTGCAAAAGCCATAACCCTGCACACAACGTTTTGTATTCACAATTTAGGTTGAACTCTCACCAACCACACCAGTGTGCAGGCATGCATTATGTTTGACATGAGCAGCTTTCTCAGCCAGTGTAGGTGTCAATATTATGTTTCAAGAAATGATGACAGGTTTGGGTTGCACCATTTTAGGAAAACGACCATATACGATTCAGTCTCCGAGAAATAAACATGACAAGCGAGAACAGCTCATAGGCCTTCGCCTGGCTTTAATGAAAGCGTGGAACATTAATACCATCAAAATTTACCCTGGTGACAATGACATGAACAAATAAGAAAACAATTTACTACTATGTATTTTCTAGATTTGTAATGACTATGCCTTTAAGTAATTTAATCCTTGAATGTTGCCGTAAATTACTTCACTAACAAAGGTTTTGACACCTGGAAAGGAAACGTTTCCTCTTAAGTTATACAGTATTGTCAAATTCCTATATAATTATGATGTATTTTTAGTCCAGGTGAGGTAGCGAGTAGCGAGTATGAAACACCGAAATGACATTGTTTGAGTTTGAGAGCATTCAACTTGCTTAACAATTCTGCTGGTTTCCAATGCACTCACATTTTAAACATCAGATCAGTTGATTGACTGGCGAAAATCAACTTGAATTTTTGCTACCAAAATTGATAGATTAATCGAGGCTCGAGGCTTACCCAAGTCAATGTCTGATTTCAATTATGTGAGGCAATCCCTTCCGATGATATCATTCCAATGATATAGCTAGTAGTACGCTCATTCTATCTCCAAATGACATTTTGCTGAAGGCAGGACCAAATAGACATTTTCATTTCATTTCATCCCATAGCATTTTTCAGAATTCAATAATTTATACAGATTATGCATAATCGTATGTGTTGAAATCGGCCTTTTACGGCGCGACATAGTTAATTAAATGCACCGACAAATCTCTGAATGACAAGTTTCTCTGTAGCCAACTCACTTTTAGTACAGACGCAGACTTAAAGGGTATAGTTATCAATTGCTTATGCATCATGTAATTTAGGTATTTCTACGAAAAATTCTGTTTATATAATCTCACATTGAGCTAAATGAGTTTCTAATATTCAAACTCAAGAAAACATAAAATTGAATAATCATATTTTCGATAGGTTTGCAGTTGCATAGTTAGTGGACATCATTGTCATTTAACATCTGATGATTGTCTGTTGACAACCATCAATATGTGAATAATTTCCAAGCTGAATACGTGGAAGCGGAAAATAGTTTGCGATATTTTTAGAGACATATGTGGTTTCTATGACATGGTGCTAATTATAGTCAAAATATGCAAAATTGGACGTTTCGTGCCTGAACTTTTTCAAGAACAGTATTTTACAAAGTATCCAAACCAAGGTTGCCTGAATAATCACGACTTAAACTACGTACATTTTAAATGTTGAGAATACATTAGTCACAGCAAAGAAAAACATAACGGTTTATTTTATCATTTTCATACATGTTACCTTCAGCAAATGTCAAAATAATATTCAAAAGCGTTTTTAATAAAATATTTCAAAAGAGTTCAGTGTTCCTGTCCTATCTCATATTCGTTGCGAGGAAATGCAATACCAAATAAACAAAACCAACAAGAATGGTTAGTCTTGAAGTAACTAAACTACAAAACATGAAAATTCTCGTTGATTATTCACTTTCAATAAATGTTTTAGTGATAATTTTAGGTTCGATTTGCGCCATTTTTAAAGTGGATGTGACAAGGGCATTGGCAGTCCCTGCAAATCTAATGATTGGACTGCACGAAAACTACGTAATGCCATAAAGCAAATTCTTGCTTATCATATCAGAAATGAAGAGTGGCAGTTTTTGAAAATATCTGTTGTACAGTTGTCATTTTTATCGATAGTTTCGATAGTTCTAGTTACAGTATTAATCACGGTCACGAACACGATCTTGAATTGGGTATTTTTCCATTTTATATCATTGTACTGTTGAACTAGCGTCAACTACAAAACAACTTGCAACTTGTATTATTTAAAAAAAAACTTAAAATTGGAATTCCCTGATTCTTTTAAAACTTATTGATCTGGAAGGCTTTGACTGGTTTTGCTCAATTTCTTCATTTCCTTACTTAAATCAGTTAGTTAACACAGTCTTGATTAGCTCCTAGTGGTTAGATTATATACGGTGTTAGTAGTATTTAGTTTGTATACTTTGTGTCAAATCAATTATCTGTTGGGTATTTGGATGATAAGATTTCGACAGTATAAGACAAGCATTTCTTGATATTCCTGAACAGTTTTTAGACGACCATTTCATTCAACCTAATGTATTCCGGTACAGAAACCAGCTCTTAACTTTTACAGGTATGAGGGGCAATTTTATTATCACGTGCATGATATTAAGCATGTACTTAATATACGTAAGTTGGCAAAGAATTGCATTTTGTGTTACTAAATATTATTATACAATAGAAATATATACATCCAAAGACGGAAGAAGACACTGAGTTTCTGGATTCCGATTGTATTGATTGTGTGAGTCTTAAGGTTCAGAAAGGTAAAGAATCAATCATTCAGTACGTGAACATTTTATAATTTTATCCTATGTTACTGTGTTTCGATCATGTTTCACAATCAATAAGAAGGACCCTATATGCCCCTAAAATTTTTCGGTGTAATGAACCAGTCATTTTTCCAGCTTTCGATACTGTTTATAGGACTAAACATTGAATGAATGAAGAAGTATGGCTCATCAAACTTTATGGAACGCATATTTAGAAATTCCAATTGTTACCAGAACTTATACGACAGCATGTGTATTGACAACACTTGCTGTGGTAAGTAACTCGCTCATGTTGATTTGTTTAGATTAAACTTTTTTTGTAAACGTAATTTGTATTTTACCTTATTTCTTACGCTTTACTATTTATAGCACATGGAAATGGTCACTCCATATGATCTCTACTTCAATCCACATTTGGTCATTTATCATCATCAAGTAAGAAGGGACAAATTTATTGCTGGAATTTATTGCACATTTGAAAGGAGGGTATCGGAATTACATTGGCGAAAAAAAATTGAGATAAAACAATCATTTTGTAGTGCTTGAAATTCTGCATCGAATGGTTGTTTCAGTTTTCGAAAAAATGTAAGGTTACCCCGTGGGGGGGGGGGGAAATTAAAAATTAAATACATGGGGGAGATAGGAAAAGGGCTGATTTTGAAATCGCAATTTCGGGATGAGCGCCAACGATTTCGAGAGTGTAACTAGCACCATTCGAAAGAGAAAGGTCCAAAACATATTCTAAATTTTCCTTTTTCAAAACCCCATAACTCCCCCATATGGGGGGTGTAACACTTGCAAATTAGTTTTAAAATATGCTTTGGACCTTTCTCTTTCGAATGGTACTAGTTACACCCTCAAAATCGATGGCGCTCGGCGCTCACCCCCAAATCGCGATTTCAAAATCAGCCGTTTTCCTATCTCCCCCATGTATTCAATTTTTAATTTTTTCCCCCTACGAAGTAACCTTAATTTTTTTCGAAAACTGAAACAACCATTCGATGCAGAATTTGAAGCGCTACAAAATGATTGTTTTATCTCAATTTTTTTTACGCCAATGTAATTCCGATACCCTCCTTTGCGTTTTTAAACAAACTCATCTAGTGATTTTTTTAGAGAATCAAAGAAAGTTTCGAATTGAGCTCACGGAAAGATTTTTTAAATTCTGATTCTACAACTTCAATTTGTTTCTTTTACAGTTATGGCGACTGATTTCAACATTTCTGTTTTTTGGGGGATCGTTGAGTTTCAATTTTGTTTTCAACATTATATTCACATACCGCTATTGTCGTACATTGGAAGAATCATCTTTTCAGGGTCGTACAGCTGATTTCATTATGATGTTTTTCTTTGGAGCACTTATGACATTGGTACGTTCTTTATTCTTGAATAAGTTTAACAAAAGTAATAATTTAAATAAATCTGGAATTGCGATAGAAATGCTAGCTCACGTCTCAAGAATATGGTACCACAATATTGTGTGTACAGCAGGTGACTTCGACAGCGTGGCATTAAGTTTATATGCAGTTAGCCATTTTTAATCAAAGTCAAACTCGTTAATTAAGTTTAAACTTTGCGAAGCCCTGCTCTATAAGCAAAATATATGAGGCTTTATCTGCGTTCTCTTAATAAGTTAAATGCGCTAACTGATTGATTGATTATTTGTTGTTCGACTAGATAATTGCTTATTTCTCCAGCTTGATATTCCTTGGCCATGCATTCACTCTGATGTTAGTCTACGTTTGGTCTCGAAGAAACCCTCATGTACGGATGAACTTTTTTGGAATTTTAAACTTTCAGGTAAATATGCTTGCTATTTTTGTCTGATTCACCTACACATGAGGATGCATAAAGTACCAGTTATACGGCAACATTGCTGAGTTACAAAATTAATGAAGTAATATTTATAATTACCAGGCTCCGCTACTGCCATTAGTGATTTTAGGATTTTCGTTGCTTCTTGGAAATTCAGTGCAAATTGACCTGATTGGCATCAGCGTTGGACATTTGTATTACTTCCTTGAAGACGTATTTCCTAATCAACCTGGTGGTTTTAAAATTCTGCATACCCCTCGATTTTTGTATGTCAGCGTCAGATATATTCAGTATTCACTGCACTTCAAGCGCACTGTTATAATTCAACTGACTATTTTTTTATAATTTATGACAGGAAAGTCCTGTTCGACCCAGTAGAAGAAGATCCTACTTATGATCCGCTGCCTGAAGAACGTCCAGGTGGTTTCGATTGGGGCGGCGGCGGTGGAAATGCTAATGCAGGAGCTGGAGAGGGAGAAGGAGCACAAAATAGACGTCCGCAAGATTAATTCTTCGATTATTTTGTTACATGCATTTCCTTTTTAATATATGTATCTGGAAACCGTGTAAAGTCTTTTTCCTGGCTACAACTTGCTATATGTGATAATTAGGAAGTCAGAAATGGTTGCTTTTGTAATGGGAAAATTTCAGAACGGATTTCGTATGTTGTTTGATGATACCGATACGAAATCTGTTTTATAAAAGAACTATAATTTATCTATTTATACCTGTTACTACTCATTAATGAATCAAATCATTATGAATCAAAGTAAATAAAATGTTAAACCAATCGTGACGACTAAATACTTTATTATGTAGATTGTACAATCTTTACATTAATATAATAGTCGAAGTCTCCATCATTTTGTGTGTTTCGCTGGACTTATAAACTCATCTTATTGCATGGCCACTTAGCTGCCGTCACCATCGCTCAATCGCTCTCATTTTTTTCCTTTTAGTATATTCATTACAAATCAAAATCGAGACATGGCATATGGCCATCATTGCTTTTGCGAAAACGCAAAAATCCTTACATATTATCTTATAGTCCGTATAAACAATACATATTTATTATTAGCCTACGCAACAACAGTTATTGCACTACTATAATCTTCTAAATTTGTTGCTACAAAATTAAATAATGCCACAAAACAGTCCTCTACTTGTCGATCTTGATCATTGATCACTAACAATCAACAATGGCGTCAGTCCCACAATTTCATTAAACCCATCTGAAACATTCGTTTGATCATTGATCATTACAATCCACAGTTGACGTGACCAAGTACATGCTCAAATATCTCGCAGGATTGGTAGCATTACGCTTTTACCTTCGTATTAATTTTCATTCAAAAGCCTTTGTGCAGCGCTAGTGCATTCAGTAAATCGCGAGTGATGTGCTATTTCAGACGTGAATAATTTGCGTATTAATCATATAGTTAAAAAAAGGAAATTAATTTAAATTATGAATAAAAATAATTCATATTGCAGGTATTGCAGGGTCGATAAAGAACCAATGAGGTTGATTTAGATTGATGTGATCAGTTAGTTAACAGACGAGAGAGCATGACTTCAAGACTAGCTCATTGAAACTGTAGCTAAGAGTACAGTGACATCGTCTGGTTTTCCGCCTAAAGTGAAAGAAGATATTTTTAAGGTTACAAATATTAACAGTAATCAATGTTTTTTAAAGACCGGTATTCAGTTTTTCAGAATTTTCAGAGTGCATGGTGAATGAACCTTTTGGATCCTTCTTTAGTGAATAACTTCCAATAGAGTAAAAGAAAGAAATCAAATCTTGTAGAAATATACTTACCCACTGTATTTATTCCATACGTCTGAGCACTTTTAGCAAAAGGTGACATATACTTAGAATCAAATGCAAGCGTGCGAGCCATTAAGGCGATAGTATTGGCAGCAGTTTGAAGATGAAGAGGATCTTTAACTCCCTCAACCTGAAATTGTAAAACAGGAAAACTCACAATTGGTCTTTAATTATACGGGGCCAGGGCTTTTCGTAGAAATGTGCAGCACCGCTTACGCGGTTACATTTCTAAAAAGCCCTTCGGCACTCGTATAGTTCCAATTTTACTTCACTCGCATTTGCACAACGTGCAACAGCCGCCGCTCGTAAAATTATTTAATTATACTGTTACCGGTACAAGGTAAATAAAAGCACATAAGCGAAAAGGATAAAATAACCGATCGCTTACTTTTCGAAGTTCAGTGACTAGAATAGAGTCTGGAAGGTTATCGAATACCCCATCTGTGGCTAGCAAAATCAAGTCTCCATCTTCAACGTGCATATGCGAAGTATCTGCGGACTCCGGACTGCAATAGATTTCAGCCAAATCATAATCACAAGGGCTAATCGACAACGGCTACATTACCATAGTAATACATCGTTTACAATGATTACCTGTCACAAAGAACATTTTCTCCAGGTGGAGGGCAAGACAACTGAAAAGGAGTATTGAAACAGTGCACTTGTTCTTCTGATCGATGAACAACCTGACCACTGCGCATGATTAAAAATCCCGAATCTCCCAAATTGGCACAGTAAAGAATGGCATCATTACGATTCAGCACCAAAACACAAGCAGTACTGCTTCCTGAAACCAAATGTTTAAAAAATAAAGGTAAGTGCAAACAAGAAACTCATACTCAAATCTCAAATGATAAATGATCAGTCAGTTAATCAATTGAATACATTTGCTCTCATTTTCCTACCTTGAATATTATTATTTTTCTGAACCCTATTAAACGCAGAGGCAAGAATAAGTTCAGGTTTAGAAGGAGCATGAAGCTCGACTTGAACAAGGTTTTCACATGCCTTCATCAGGGAAAATGAAAACTCTCCAGGATCCAATCCGTAGGCTGTACAACATAACACATTATTAGACAAATCTATCAGTATCACTAACTAAGCCCATTAGACACACACGCAGCTATTAGTAGCAACAGGCAAACAGTCCAGCAAGTAAACAAACCGATTACAATCCCAATTACAATTACAACAGAGAATCAGCGCAGAACATTATTCTTAAGCAATCAAAACCCAAGATATCCGCCTCTGCCTGCACGGACAAGTACGTACGAATCTGACGAATTCGAAAAATAAGAACTTACTTCTCCAGCCACCCACACCATCGGCCACCCCTATTACATCGGCATTTTTATTTTTGGCAATAAACCATGCATCATCTCCAAACTGCCCTTGTCTAAATGTGGCAGTTGAGAAGTCTTTAGGAAGTCCGGATACGGCCGAAACAAAACCGGGACCAACTTTAATTTCATTGAGCTGACTGTGAAACGCTTTGATCATGCTTTTAGCAGGATTGTTATTGTTGCTAGATTCTGTAGTGCACGATTTATCTCCATTAGAAATCCATTTATCATTTTCGCAAGATTGCAAAAATTTACGGGTACTGGTTGACATATAACGACCACGGACTTTAGTCGGACTGACACCATTTTCTCCTATGCCCGGCTGAATTCCAGTCACAAGCACACGATTTAGAAATCTCCCAAGCCAAGTGACGCAGTTCATATTGACAATGTTTGTCTGTAATAATCAAACCATAATAAACAGAACTTATTACTCGTTCTATGTTCTAATACATTGGAAGCATTCTATATGGAGATAGAGGGAGGACTGAAGCTATTGACACAACTTAATGGCGGAAAGAAGCTATACTGGCCCAATGGCCGAGTTAAAAAGAAACTTATAAAAGTTTTAGATTTCTGATCCATCCCACTCCCAGTGAGTAATGCTTAATGGTTCTGACATTTATTCGATTTCCGTATAGATAACAGAGAATGCATGCACTAATGCACAAAGTGAGCTAAAACGTCACCGCACCACACCTCAACCCCAATGAAAAAACGGACTAAAATGAACCCGGAAAAACACTTACTGTTCGAATGCATCAGTCTTGATCATGAGAATAAGTAAAGGATGTATTTTAATGATATGGCAGGCACAATCGTGCACGATACAAAAAATTCAAACACGATTCGTCTCTCACTGAATTTCAAAAATCTGAAAGCAAAAAAAAAACATTTAAATTAGATATGTTTTAGTTTCACAACCATTTTTTTATAGGCCGTTCTCCTTCTCCTATTGACAACAAAATATATCGATTAGCTTTAGAGTTAATTACATTATTACGAGGCAGGGGATCGCTTGAACAAGTTGAGTCAGTCTGGAAGGGGACTACGAATACGAATAATGGGAGTCCAAAGGGGCCCAAACACCCAATAAGGCTCATCAATAACTGCAAAAGTTTCAATCCAGGACTCTATTAAATTATCGTTTAATCCAAGCTCCCTTAAATTCATCTAAAAACTATAAGTAACTCATACAGCAGATTCATCTACATTCATCATTGTATTCTATCAAACAATCAGAATTATGCAACAATAACGTCTCCTGAGTAGATTTAAATAGAAAAGTTTGAAAAATTATAATTTAGCAATGAAAATGTATTAATTACGATTATGAATAGTGAGTCTGGATTCTGGATTGGAACCCTTTCACTACAGAGCTGCTAGTCCCGCTGTGCCACCGTACTTCAAGTGTTATTTACTTTTATTAATGCTCACGTTAGCTAGCTAATAATTTCCCAAATATTAATAGCAATGTAGAAGGAGGTATATTAATTAGGTATTTATTTAATCGCAACTTCGTAGTTAAGTTTCAAGGGTTAAATTTCGAGACCTCCTCTCAATCTATTGTGTGCTACTAGCTGCTGAGACTAAATTTGTATTCTTATATAGTATTTTAAATTTACACCATTATAATATAGAGCATACTCTATGGAGGTTTCATGTCTGCGCTGTTCGTGTCTGCCAACTTCCATGTCTGCCCTTGAAGCGGGAACATACGGTAAAGGTTACCTAAAGACTTACTATCAGAAGAACACTCTGTTTTGTAGATCATCTTTGTTTGTTTGTGATTGTAATTAAATTCGTGGTTCTGCAATAAACCTTTAGTTCAGTTCAATTCGAAGGTCAACTGTAAAAATTTTCAAGCTCTGATTGTTCATGAAGTTGTCATACATCATAGTTGGTGTAAGTTGTAATATAAAGGTTTCTTTACATTAATATAAGTAACTCCAAATCTCAAACTTGATTTATCGATCCAGTGATTGGACATCGAACAAAGCGACGACTAATTTTGGCTGATGCGTTGTAATCAACTGACATGGGAAAAATTCAACGTGACCACATGGTTTTCAATAAACTCTTCCTGTAGATTCTGTTGAAAAGATTATCTATTGTTTCCAGTAGTTTCACGACTACAACCATAATAGTATCTTCAAAAACTTGAACGTAAGACCAAATTTATTTTTGAATGTTCTTAAGAATCTGGCTACTGTAGTATTTAGAATTTGGATGCATCGTAAAAACTCAATTTAAGAGGATCTGTTATACCTATAATCAGTCAGCATCAGCAATATATGCCTTTTACAGGTTAATAGTCCGATCGCAACTATTTAGTTTTATTACAAAGTTATAATGTTAAGCAAGTACAATGAATGTTCAAATAACTGTACTTACAATAATTTAATTATTAGTTTGCTTTATCAAAAAATATTGTAGATGTATCCACGAGTGCCTCGGTACTAGGTAAGTTTTCTCCTTTTAAATTCATTGAAAAAACTTTCCGTGTTACAGAGGCGTTCGGCGTTCGTTATTAACTTTGCGTTGCAAAGTTATATTTTATTGTATGTACAACAAAAGTTATGGTATAAGTTGGTTAGATCGGTGGAGCACCTTTGTTTGACAAACGACACATCAAATGAAAGGGCTTGACGAGCTAAATCCGAATATTGGGTGCAAACAATGTTTAAAAGGAAGTAGTAATTAACGATTAAGTGGACTAATTAACGCATATCATTGGAAGGGATTGCAGCATTCGGGGAATTATTCAAATCGCCACCACCACCGCTGCCTCAAAACCGTAAAAAAATAAAAAGGAATTCCGTCCAAAAAAGAACGGCATGTGATGTATTATATATTTGAAACGATATTTGCGAATTGGCTTCATTTTCTTAAAGTGGTGTGAATAAATTATAGTACAGATGACTTATAAATGGTGAGAATAAAACCGGGGGAAGGCGAACTCTCTTTTTGGACGTTATGAAGTTATGAGTTCGGAAAAATTGGAGGGGCCAGGAAAGATTACGTAGAGGGAAATGAGGATGTTAAATTTTAAATTTAATCGTTAGTTGTTCGTTAAATATGCGTGAGCACCCAGTAAAAATTATTTATTCGAAACTACTGTCCATTTCAGTACAAAGGGCAGTTGCCCTGTGTTATTTGGCAACCCAGGTTAAACCACCAAAATTAATATTTTATACTTTTCAGCTGATTTTTTTTATCATTTATAACTTAACATTTTGTGCGCACCAATCAACTATTGCCATGTAACCTGATGAGCAAAACTGCTGCCTTTTTTTTAAATGGACAGTAGCTTTTTCATTTTATGTGTCATTTGTAGAAATCGGCAACCAATTTGTTCCGCGAATTTTTGTAATTACAGAAAAGGAGATAAAAAGATTTGGCCATCGTTTTTTTCAATTTTTTTTTCAAATTTCGGGAAGAACCTTATATAGTATTCCCAAAATTAACTGGAACGTCAAATACACACAAATGTATAAAAGTAATAAAAGACTCCCATTATGGAGCCCATATTATCGCATCCCAGCAAAGTTTGGGAGTACTATAGATATCTCGGCGCACGTTGTAAAAAATCCCCAGCATAAGTGCCAAAAAGATGAAATTTATCTTAATACGCCAACATTCGAAATTTTACCCTTGGTTCTCAAAAACATTGTTCAGCTCCGCTCCACAAACTAAAAAAATTGTCCTACTCCCCTTCGGCTGTGGAGTCTGGAGCTGAGCAACCTCACATCGCAGCATTATGTACAATTTGTTCAAATTATTTTTGTAGGTTACGTTAGTACTATTCTAAGTTATTTCATAGAGTATTCAAAGAGGGGAATATTGTGGTGATAAGTTCATTTTGATATAGCTTTTTTGTAATCGTATGAAATCGGAAAGCCTACTTAAGTTTAGCCTTTAAAAGCCTATTAATTGATTGCTTGTTATGCATTATACACTGGTAATTTGTTGTTGATGAAACAGTATAAACCGTAGTGTCCTACGAATTCTACGGCAGGTTTAAATTTATTAGAAATATTGTTTAGATCGGTGAAGTTTTGTTATTTAAATAAACTTCCCTCATGGCTTCTAATGCACGGAATACAACCCGTCTGGTCGCTCCCTCAGAAATAAACAAGGAAGTAATAAATAAAGCCGCTGAAGCCCGATATTCAATCGATTATATGCAAAATTTATTAGCGGACCTGTCGTCTGATGAAGAAATAGAATCGGATGACGAAGGCGTAAGAGAGTGCAAAAAATGGAAAAGTCGTTTAAAATTTGAGATTAATGTAAGTTGGTTGTAGATAGGTTATAGGCTAAATTTTGTACTCATTGCAGATGCATTACATTTGTTGCTCATCTGTTGGTTTCATTCTTTGTTTTTCACTACAGAATGCCGTTCGTCTTGAAAACCAACTGAAGGTCTCGAAGCAAAGGGCTGTGGACGCAGCAATCTATATTGCTGACCTTTACATGATCGCTGTTAAGTTCAAATTGCCAGGAACCAAGATGAATCCTACACCAAAGGGGGTTCAGAAACAATCCCCGGTCTCTAATGAGGAAAACAAACTACTCGAAAACTCTAGAACAGCTCCGACACCCCAAACAGCTAAGTATGATGATACTAAAGCATATGGTAGCAAAAAAACGTCAGAGAGCCCGGCGCAGCCGAAGGAAGATGTTGGGCCAGGATGGACCAAGGATGTCGGACCTGAGTGGTCTTAATCTCCGTTATGATTGTCAACTCTTGACCATGATTTACACATGGTTCAACCCTCGAATCAATAATTAACCCTATTTAATTCCCTGAAAGAGAAGAATTTTATCAATATTTTGATCTTTGTAGGCTTAAATATTCAAAAATAAAAACAATAACTTTTTCTTGTCTCATTTTTTTAATTGGCGGTTTTTTATTTCCTTACATAGCTACAGGACTGTCTCACGAAATCAGCGAGGTGGCTATCCTGCATTATACTCTGATCTCATGATGATGGCTCAAATTATTCATTTAAAACAATCCTGAAAATTTATTACTGCATTTATATTTCGCCCTGTGTTGAGGGATTAACCAGCGGTATATCCTAGACAAATCGGTGTAATTTTTCTTATTGGCTCTCAGATTGGCAGTCCATCCATATCCAAGTCCTATTATCCAGCATCGAATCATACTCTTGAGCAATAAAGCTATTTAATAATGCAAAATAAACGCACTATGTGAAATGTTATCTAACTTCTGCATTCCCTTTGCCATTTCATGTTGATGATACTGCATGCACTATGCAGCATGCGTAAAGTATCTCATATGTACAGTATACAGTAACAGTACAGCGCAAAAATAAACAAAAAAATTTGACTAGTTCTAGTTGTACTGTACGTTTCCTCATCAGACTCGAATTCCACTCACCCTCACTTTTCTTACATAAACTCGCAAGCATGCGGAAAGAGAAACATGAGCAAAAATTTTGATATACGCAGACGCATGAATGCAGGAGTATACATATATATAACCTTTACTTTTACATATCTGATCGCTGCATGAATGTTCCTTATATGTTCTATCTATTCCGTGCCTATGTGTTTTCACTATCACATTGTCCACTTTGCTCTATATCCCTCCAAATTTCGTTTTCCGAATTCCATGCCCGTTTTGCTAGCTCAATAAATGTGGTTCGATTGAATGAAACACGTTATTTATAATTACTGTTAAAATTGTTGTTCTAGCGATTTGACTTAGTTCCTTTGATGCTGAATAATCAAGTGTTTTTAGTGCCTGTTTAAGTACAGTTGGTTAGAACCTGTATGAACTTACCAACCGAATCAAAGTGAAATCGAGTTCGAGACCATACTTTACGAATTGATTATTGTATATTAAACACACTTTGGGTTTAATATTTGTTGATGACTAAAAGCAATCGTGGCTGTTACGTTTCGAGAGTTTCGACCATTCATTGTGCACTGGTGAACCAGAACGTATTTTGAAGGCGATTGAATTCTCCTTAGTTAGACTTTGTTTGTGAAAGATTGATACAAATGAAGCAAGGTTTGTTTTTGTTTGTCTTGTTTGTGTACTTGTTGATTTTTATGATCGAATGTGAAGGGGAGCTATTTATATAATTTAATGTTGTTATTGGTATTGATGACCCATTTTTAAAGCTGGTACAATCAGTAACCAGTGACAGTTTTTTTCTTTTTGCGGACGTATTCTAGAAGTTGGGCAGAATTTAAAAAACACCCCCTCACCCACCCCCACACCCACACCAAAACGTCAAAAAATGCGTAAAGTCGAAACACCCCCACACCCAAAACACAAAACACAAAAAAAAATCCTTAACACTGAATTGGGCCTATAAACACCAATTTAACTAGCAACAACAACTAAAGTTAATAATGTGAAGTGTGAAGTACAGTGATAACTATTGTGGTTAACCATCGCTACAGTTTGAATCGAATACTTGTCATGAAAACCATCAAAATAAAATCATGGAATCGTCTTACGGATCGTGGGGGGACGCTGAAGAGACTTTTGCTTCACACAACCCTTCGGTTGAAGGAACCTGGAAAGGCCCGCCGGAAATCGCCTTAGGCGATTACCGAACGCAAGGCCTTCCCAGCTCCCTTCTGCACTCAGGCCTGTGCTCGAAAAGCCTCCCCCACTCCCCCCACACCCCCCTCGGCCAGATTAGAAATAATCCTCCAGTATGGGCGGAGCTCCTACATATCGAGCGGAGCCTTGTCGCGTCGTAGTTCTCTGTTCAAATAAAATCTCAGGTCTCACACGCCGCGCTATTGTGGGCGCTGCGCGCCCAGCGCGGCACGTTCGCCTTCTTTCTGTTCTGTTCTTACCTTTTATAAATCATTAGCACCTTTCCTTTACATTTCTTTTATAAAACAAATCTACGTTAGCTAATTTAAAAGTTACATAATATTTTTAGACTCAGCTTGTCAAGTTCTGCGTTGAGGGTTTTTTTGGTGTGGGGGTGTTTTTTGGGTGTGGGGGTGTTTTGACTTTATCCATTTTTTGACGTTTTGGTGTGGGTGTGGGGGTGGGTGTGGGGTGTTTTTAAAATTCTGCCCAACTTCTAGAATACCTCCGCAGAATGCATAATCTGAAAGCACGAAATTTTTTAATAAACTCAAAACAGTAAAGTACATTTTTCACTGCTTTAGAATCTGTTTTATGAAATTCTCCATGCTTCAGAATCTATAGCTATGAAATTTTTCCCTGCATTTGGAATCTAAACTACCAAAGTTTCCATTGCTTTGGAATAATGTGAACCTTGCATATGAAATCTGCGTTTCAGAATTTGATTTGAATATTTTTCTAGTATTTTGAATTGACGGGTTTGGAACGAAGTTTGGCCTCTTTTTCCGGAGAATGCAAATCCCGACATTTGCCATGTCCCGCCGTGGACTTGAACAAGGAGGAAACCAAAGCCGCGTTCACAGCCTATGATGCCGAAAAATTGCTCAAATACTTCGATGAGGGTGATCTAGAAGGATTTCTCAAGGTAAACCTATGTCTCCCTCGTTAGTTAGTTGAACAAGAAAAATTAAAGAGCTACAATTTCAACAATCAATCTATATTTTGAATTTTGACTAAAACTACTTTAAAGGTTTAAAATGTAAACTATGAGAATTTTTCGTGGCATCAGACCCAATAATACAGATGCATTTTTTCAGTCTTTTAGCATCCAATTTTTGAAATTTTTCACTGCTTTGGAATCTTAAAGTATAGATTTTTGGATCGTTTTAGTACCTAAGGCATGAAATTAAAATTTTCCACTGCTTTAGAATCTACAAGACTATAAATTTTTTCCCTGTTTCAGAATCTAAGGCATGAAATTAAAATTCTCGACAGCTTTAGAATAAAAAAAAAGATTTTTTCATCGTTTTAGAATCCACTGTGTGAAATTTTTCACAGCTGTGGAGTCTAAGGCATGAAATTTTTCACTGCTTTTGAATCTAAACTATAGATTTTTTCACTGTTAGAATCCAATGTGAAACTCTTCACTGCATTAGAATCTAAATAGTAGAAACTTTGACTACTCCTGATTAAAAACTAGTACTAAAACCTTAGTTTTTCATTCGATTATCTCCCTATTGCCTAGATATGGAAATTATTTCAAAAACATATCCAAGTGACAACGGATGATATGAGAAGATTGGAGATCTACTTGCGCGTCCACTTCGCCCTGTGGCCCTTGGCCCATGGGGAGCCAGAACAGATCCAGTTGATGGCCATGAACTCCCTGAAGACATTCTTCGAGGAGAGTTGCAACCATCTGTCCAGCGACTCTTCTGTGCTCCCCTTGTTTGCATTGCCATTTGTGGCTGACCCAGTGGCCCATCCTATCTTCAGGGACTTGTTTCAGGTAAGTAACCCAAATGTTTTTATATATCCTATTGAATTAATGTGAATTTGGCGTCTTACACTGCTTTAGAATATAACATAAGAAATTTGAGGTCGCTTTAGAATCAAAGATATGGAAATTTCAGACGCTTTGAAATCTAAAATATGAAATTTGTTTTTTGGCTGCTTTAGAATCGAAAATATGAAAATTTCAGACACCTTAGTTAGAATTTGAGGAAAGAAATTTTTTCTGCTTTAGAATGTACGGGATGCATTAAAGAATTTTTGTCAACATCTTTTCCCAGTATTTTGAGTTATCTGATTTATAAACAGTTTTGACCTCTTTTTCTAAAAAACGCAGAGCCAATTTTACGTTTTTTGAAAAAATTAGAGCTCACCAGGCGGCTTCAAAATAGTTGAACTCTCACAATGTAAGACTGACTTATCGAAATTGTACTTATAATAATTTTTGGACACTCAGCCATCTTGGAAGCAGAAATTGCGACACCAACTGGATACAACATTGAACAAATATTTCAGCCTTTTGCAAGAGAACATTGGGGATCATTGCAAACTGGCCGCTTTGATTATGAAATCGCAAAATAAGAGTGCGGATGTCCGGGCTGCCCTGTCCGCCCAAAATGATGAGAAATTCTTTCAACTGGTCAAGTCGTACAGGACTATCCGGAAACTTTTGAGGGGCACTCGCGAATCATATGGAAAACTTTTGCGTAAACAAAATCAATTAATGCTTGTCTTATATCAGCAATTTTAGGTGAAAAAAACCAATTTTATAAAAACCAGTGTAAACTTTCATAAATTTAGCATTTTTTTAATTCTTAAGGATTTAACGTTTTTTGTTTGAAAACTAGAGCTAATTTGTGGACATCTAACATTTTTCAGTTTCTAACGCTTTAAATTTTTTTAAAATGCTGGAAGGATTTAAACCAAATTTTTTTCATCTGAAATGAATTCTACAAAAGTATATTTTACTGAATTCACACAAAATGTGACCATTTTGAACGATTTTCACCAAAAAAAAATGTTCAATTTCAAACGATTTGAACGAAAAATGCTCGCTCCGTCTCCCATAAAATACATTTTCATTTTCATCCTCTTTTATAACTCAAACATTATGCTTTTTGATGAACTTGATGTTTCATATTTCATTTTGAAATGAATTTTGTTTGCAGAAGTGGTCCTAGAATTAATAACTGCATTAGAACTGACCGTAGAAGAAAATGACTGCAACTTTGAGGACACGTTGCACAAATGTTTTCAAATCTTCCCAGAAATATTCACTCCGGAGGACTCTGAGGATTTGGTAAACATTTTTAATTTTCAATTTTCATCTCTTTCATTTTAAAGTGTACAATCAATTAGCTGTTCTATAACTTTGCAAAATTTATCTTTTTAACTTTAAACCGAGTTTTCAAAATTTCACGTTATTTCACCAGTGTTTTAGATTTTGAAAGCAGGAACAATAGGAAATTTTCTACTGCTTAAGATTCTAAAGTGTGAAATAATTTCCCCGTTTCAGGATTTTGAAACATTAAATTATTGACTACGTTAGAATCTATATGAATTTTTTATCTACTCCAACATTGTTAAACATGACATTTTTCCCTTTTCCAAAATCCATTTTTATTTCCCTCCTTCAGAACCTATCTAAAATCATGTATACTAACTAAACTTTTTTCACTCTTTCTATCAGGATGGACCTGACTTGAACTATTTTAGGACTTTGGCCACTTCTGCCAAATTTGACAACATGGTCGACTCGGACGTGTCCCTTTTTTTCATGGGCATTTCTTCCCTGTCCCCAGACTCACTGGACTTTACGAAAATCAAATGCACCCTTAGTTCAGAGCATTTCCCTCAAAGTGAGAAATTGTGTTTGCTCCAAGCTCTCCGATGGCTATTTACTAAAACGACGGCCCATGTGCGCCATTTTGCTGTCCACGCGTTCATCGAAAATGATGTGCTCGGCTTGAAATCCGAAGATGGGGACTACCGCAATAGATTGTTTCACTGCATGTTGTCTCCGGCGCCCACGTATTTAAAAGAGGTGGGATTTATAAATTTTAAAAATTTTGATATAATAGAAGTATGTGCGCTGATAGAAAAATGCGGGACTATGCATGAAATTTTAGTTTGAAAAGGAATCTGAGAGGTGATTTAGAATCTGAAGCATGAAATTTTCACCGCTTTAGAATTGAATATATGAAATTTTTCACTGCTTTGAATTGAATATATGAAATTTTTCACTACTTTAGAATTGAAAATATGAAATTTTTTCAGGGCTTTAGAATCGGAAGGATGAAGTTTTTCACTGCTTTAGAATTCAAACACAATTTTTTTTATGGTTTTAGACTTTTAAATACGAAATTTTTTACTGGTTTAAAATTCAAAGCAGGAAATTTTTGAATGCTTTAGACTAAGAAATTTTCCATTGCTTTATTATTCAAAGTAGGCAAGTTTTAACTGCTTTAGAATTTAAAGTCAGGCATTTTTATCGCCACATATATTTTGAAACATTATGAAAATATTCATTTCTCAGAGTCCAATTTTTCAGTTCTTATAGCCTACACTAAAATTTTTCACTCAATCTGCTGAACAATGCAATTTTGACTATTAGAAACTATAATTCTAGACTGTGAAATGTTTAGCCACCTAACCATGAAAATTGCAAACTTGCGTACAAATTTTGTAGTATTTTTGAATACAAACTCTAGTAGGGATCTTTTGCAGTGTTTCGTCCGATTATTGAACGCCGTGGCATCCATAAATGATGGCCGAAGCTACCTATCGTCCACCTTATTCCCATTGGATATGTTGTGCAAGTCTTTGCACACATTCAAGGGTCAAGCGGAAGCCTACATTTGTCAAATGGCTGTAGCCACATTGCAAAAACTCAGTTTAAGGTGAACCTATTCTCATATACTATCAAAAAGACGAAATTCTCAAATTTCCAAAAATCCTTATGGCAAATAACATTGGAAAATCCACCTATCCAATGGTCCCCCCTTCTATGTTCTTCAATTCTCATCAGCCTTTTATTTCTATTCATAACTTTGCACAAAATCATCGCAAAATAATCATCTAGATGATTATTGAATCTCTACAAAATGAGCGATATATCGCTCATTTTGTAGAGAATTTTCTCCTGTATCTAACTAAATAACTATTACTCACATTTCCAAAATACAGGAAAAGAATGAGATTGGAGATGATCTCTCGTGACGTGATCCAGTGGCTCGTCAAATATATGAAAACCGAGTTGGTCAGGGATGAGCATAATTTGAAAAATGGGGTAAACCACAATATGGCTTTCAACCCATATCTCCTGGAGTATGGCTGGGCTTTGCTCATGAATTTGTGTTTACATGAGGAGTCCCAGGAACCATCTTTCATTATGGGAGCGGACATACTCACCTGTGTGGTCAAAATGCTCGTCAATCACCCTAGCAAAGATGTATGTTATCTGTGTATTGTTAATTGTAGGAAAGAAATTAGGAAAATAGCTCATTTAGAATTGAAAATATTACATTTTTAGTTATGAGTTTTTAATATGCTTTAGAAACGAATGGGCCTTTTGTATTCCTTTAGAATTTAAAGGGGCGAATTTTTTTCACTGCTTTAAAACGAATGTTGGCTGAAATTTGATATTTTTTATGTTTAAGAATCAAAAACAGAAATTTGTCACTGCTTTAGAATCTACTATCAAATTTTGACTGATTTAGAATGTAAGCAATGAAATTTTTCACTGCTTTAGAATCTACACTATAAAATCTAACTAACTAACATTTTTTACTGCTTTAGAATGAATGTGACATAAAACCTGATATTTTTTCATCTTTAGAATCCAATACAACCTAACCTATAAGATTTTCACTGCTGCTTTTTAGACTTACTCACTACTATGAAATTTTCAAAACTACAATAAAACCTCCAATATAAAGTTTCGCAGTGAATCTAAAATGGTAACTTGTATATTGGTCAGATTGCCCCATACGTGACATCCACATTATATAGTCTGCTGCGAAACCCCGAAATCTTTTCCATGGCCAAAGCAATGGACCTACAAACAGTTTTTGAACCCTTGTTGCGGGAGTCCAGTGATGTGAGCAAACAACTGGCCCAAGTCTTGTCCGTTTTCAATCAACCCGATTGTGACCGCATCACCGCCTATGGCGAAGTCGAATATGATGATGAAGATAATGTAAATTTTACATAATTATAAATCAGAATTGTATGATTTCCCCATTTTTGACTCGAGAAAATATCAAAATTAAGAAAACTACATGCTTTGGGAATTCAAAACAGAGAAATTTGTAATGCTTTATGGCAATATCCCCAATCGCCACTTATACTAACCCTAACTTTTTTTAAACTCAATTTTCCACAAGAATCAATGGTGAATATGCATTTTAGAATGTAGGTGGACTACAAAATTTTCAAGATTGCTTGAAAATCTAAACCAAGATATTTTAGACTAGGATAGAAACTTCTTTTTAAAACGACTATAACTTTGGAAAACGATACATTACAAAGTTGATCAATAACTCATTAGACGTAAAATATTACGGGCTTCAAAATGAATATAAATTTATATTCGAACTTGTAGCCAGATCCAGAACAATTGGAGCCAGAATTGGAATTGCCTGAATCTTGGGTAGATGGTTTGGATGGAAACGCACTTTTTGGGGATGATTTGCTCATGAAGCAATATTTGGTCCCACAAAGTCCACCCATTTTGCCGGAAACACAAAAAACGAATAGGTAGAAAAAAATTTAAAAAAATTCCCAAAAATCCAGCTTTTTGGAAATTAACTAACTAACAATTCCTACAGAAATGGGGAGAATGGAAATCTTGTATTCATGAGACCCACAACGCCTTCCAAATCGGACCGTCGGAAACATAATGAAGAGGGAAAGTTAAAATGCGTGAAAAAAAACTCAAAAACTACAAAAAGTGTTAAAAATTTAGATCCCGGGAAAACTAAAAGTCAAAAGAAACTTTCCGATAAATCTAAAACCAGTTTGAATTAGAATGTAAGTTGTTTGCTGAAAAATTAATTTGTGCCATTTGTAAAACGAATAAAAAATTTGCGTGTCAAAAATGAGAAAAAATCTATTTTATTCCCAATTTGAAACGAATATTAATTCTAAGCATTCAAAAAACCTCAACAGATACGAAAGATTTTTCAAAATGAATTCATTTTTTTACCAAATTTTCGAAAAACGCTACCAAAATGATTAGGGCGCATCGTTTAAACAATATCATAAGCATATTGACTTTTTGTAAAAATTCCTAATTTTTACCCCAAAATGTTGTATCACAATAAAAGAGCCAAAAGTTTTGTGCACAGCACTAACTAACTAACTAACTAAGATTTTAAAAAATTGACTAGAAGTTTTGAACACAATACATTTTAATCATCCTAGACTCCAATTGCACCCAAAGTTTCATTTTTCCAAAACGCCGTTTTCTATATTGCAATTTTTTTCGCATGATAAATTGTCCGTAATTTCTTCCGAATCTTGCATTTCGTATTTTAAAGCATCCAGAATGAAAAGTGGAGTCAAATTTTCTGCCATCCATTCCGCACTGAAAAATTTAATTTCCCAATTTTAGCAGGAACTATGGCAGAAAAGTGGAATTTTGAAAAATTTCGATTTTTAACCTGTCATCTCCTGAAGCAAAAATCTCCTTGATTGCTAACTTTAAAACTCCATTCCAAGCACTGCATTTTTTAAATTTTTCCAGCAATTCTTCCAAGTCTGTAGATATTTTGTACCGAGACCAATGGGCGATAGTTATGGCCAGGAATTGGCATGCCTGATTATCAGAGTGGAAAAAAATTACTCATTTTTGGAAACCCAAACACCGAAAGCGACAAAAAATCCAAGTCTTCTACACAGGAATGGGGGGAAAGAGAGGAATTTCAAATCTAATCTACAGTCAGGCCGATATTATGGAAAGCGAACTATAGTTTCTACAAAACCGAAAAAACGAGCAAAACACAAGATTCCCAAATTTCACAATATCCTTATGGCAAATAACATGCAAAAATCCATCTCTCCAATTTTCACAAGCGTTACCTTTTCGATCATAACTTTGCTCACAAAAGTGACAAAAAATTCTTTTTTCTTTCATTTTGTGCAGAATTTTTTAAGCTTTGAAATGAGTACAAACACATAACATGAAATGCAAAAAAACGGACCAAACCACCAATTTTTGCAACTTAGTTAGTTACTTAGCATGCGAAGCACACTACTTTCCCTAAAATGCAAAAAAACGGACCAAACGACTATTTTTTGCAACTTAGCATGCAAAGCAAACTACTAACTACTTCCCAAATGCTGAAAAAAGTGCAAAAAATTCCCATTACCTGTTGTACATTAGGTTTCCTGTGCTTAGAATTGTCCGAAGTGTCCATCAAATAGCTGTTCACTATTTTCAAGCTCAATTCCGCATCCCCTTTACTGCCATGTAATTCATGTTTTAAAGCTGATTCCCGATTTTCTGCCAATTTCTCCAAAAGAGAGGCTGCATCGTAGTTTTTACTTTTCACACACTGCAAAAAAAAACATGGGAAATCAAATTTTTAAAATATCCTTATGACAAATAACATGGGAAAACTGAACAATCCTTTGGTCCCCCCTTTATTTTTTTCTAATTTTACATACATTAAATTTTCACCCATAACTTTGCAAAAAATTGTCAGAAAAGACTGATTCTTTTTTCATTTTGTATAGAATTCTCTCAGCTATCTAACAAATACAAATACCGATGAAAAACTACCATTACAAACTGCTGGTTTCCTAAAAACTGAAGTATCCTATAACTTATAGTCCCAAATAGGTAGAAAACCACATTTTTACACTCATTTTGTCCAGAATTTTTAGCTCTACCTTATTAACAATGACATCGCTATCATAATTCTTGCGGAACGATTTGAAAGTCCAATATAGTAGATCCTGATTTATAGTTCCTGAAGGGGGACAAATCTTATGGGCACTCATCACAGAATTGTCTGTCTCCCATGTGGTCTGTTTTGGGAGTCCAGGGATCTCCTTCAGTTTGAAATATATATTGGCCGGCTGACGAACTTTGACCACTCGTTTTCGTGTCCGTATTGTCATCACTGACAGCTCGTCTTCGGCTTCCATTGATCCCAGCTGAAAAAAAAAGTCAAAAATGGGGTGAAAACTACAAAAAGCAAAATTATCAACCGTTCGGATTCTAAAGCATTACAAATTGAAATGATGAGATTCAAAGATGGGAAAAATTCCGGGTTTTTGCTTCCTTGCCTTAAATATCTAGAAATATTCCATAGTTTCGCTCCAAAAATGGATAAAAATCGAGTTTTCCCCCCAAAATGAAGCAAATATCCAATTTTTCTCCCTTTTCCACCCAGAAAGAGTTACCTGACCAGAAGAATTGAACCCACAGCCATACAAAGTGCCGGAATCCCGTTCGACCAAATAAGTGGCATCCCCTGCACAACAAATATCCGAAGCAGCTACAAATTTGTCATCCGTATCAATGAGTTCCAAAGTTTTGAATTCGTCGTCTGTCCGAGCCAGTTGGCCAGACTTCCCAATGCCCCATGTATATACGTAGCCCAGGGAGGTCATCACTGCGAAATGTGTTGTTGCTACGTTCACCTGAAAAATATTACGGATATCATACATTATGTGGAGAGCTGGAAAAATTCTGCATTGAATGCAAAAATAATGAACCCTATATATTGTTCTTGCACAAAGTTATGTTAGTTTTTGCAAAAAAAGCTTTTAAACGCTTCTATTATGGTGTAAAGACAAAAATATCGAAAAAATGTATACAAATGGGCATTTGCAAGAAAGCTAAGAAAATTGTGCATACGTTGCGAAAAGAATTAACATTTTACAAGTTTTTTGCACAAAGTTATGCAATTCTTTGCAAAACACTCAACATATACTTTCAATACACTTTGAAAACCTCAATCTAACAAAATACCCGAATCCAAAAAAGTTGGCATATATGTATTCATTCGAAAGCTAACAAAATTCTGCATTATAGCAGATAACGCACAAAAAGCAAGCAAACATTTCCCCGCAAAAGTTCAGTAACTTATATATCTGTATACTTTTGAAATCTCGCCAGCCATATGAGAAGTGTCAATCAAAATAGGGTCCGCATAATCCTTTTCTTCCACAGGGGGTTGCGAGTTCCCCTTATTCTCATGTTTTCTCGCATTCAGCAAAGATCGCAATGATCCCGGATTCAGGCCGCAGTAATACAATCGATTCTTTGTTGAAACCATTATCTGCAAAAAACAAGCAAACATTTCAAGAATTTGCACACTACATAAAAGAAACCTTGGGAAATTCTCTTCATTTTATGTTCCATGTCTCCAATCGCTATTTTCAAAACTCAACGAGTAAAATTCCATGCAATTTTCTATACACTACATTTTGCATGTTATGCTGACTATACAATTCTCCATATGCAATGAAGGTGTACTCATAAGTTCGTTAAAACCAAACAAATTTCAAAAATTTGCATACTACATAAAATAATCCTTGCAAAATTCTCTTCATTTTACATAATATGTTTCTATTCTAGTCGCTATTTTAAAAACTAAAGGTGACAAAATGCATGCACATAACATTTTGCATACCCGTGTTATAGTATGCCGACTGACTACAAAGTTGGCTATTCAACTTTTTGCACACACTTGAATGGGTTTCGCATGATATTCTGACCTTTGGTTAGTTTGTGCAAAATTCTAAGTAGAATCGAATGAGTTGAGCATTATAATTTATGATGATAGGATTTGGAATAGCCCTACATTTTTTATCTGATGGAGTTAATTGGCAAATCGCATGACCTATGCATTTCACTTTTCTTGAGCCCCGAGAAAAGTTACGTGACTGGACTCTAATGCCCCAAATTCAAGACCCGGGTAGCGGGCATTTAAAAGCCTCTGTTTTTTTACTGCTTTAGAATCTCGGCTAGGAGATTTTTTCAACGCCTTTGATTTAGAATTGAAACCATGCATTTTTGGCTGCTTTAGAATTTGAATCCAAGCAATATTTTTTTTTCTGCTTTAGAATCTAAGCTCTGCATTTATTTCTGTTTTCGATTTTGAATCCACGTAATGAAATGTTTTTCTGCTTTAGAATCTTAGGTATGAAATTATTTTCTGCAATAGATTTAGAATACACACGCTAGAGGACAATATTTCTGCAATTAGGGATAACATTCCGTAACGCAATAAGTATAAGTAAAGTTAGTAAACAAAAGTATGAGAAAAGAAATCAGTGCAAATTTCAGAGCCCGCAGATACAGTTAGTAACAGCCTACAATTGCGAATTGCGAAAACACATAGGCAATAGTGCAACAATTGTGAAAATGGAAAAATTGCAAAAATTCAAAAACTCGATAGAAATGGCCGAGACACATCATGATCACAAAATTTTCTGCTGTTCAAATAATGCACGTTCTGAAGCAAAAAAGTTGGCAATACTTGACATTGTAAGTTTATAATTTTTGCAATGAATAAACATATTAGCACAGATTTTGAAATAGAGAAAAATTTATTTTGAAATTTCAGATTCTCGCAGTTTTCAATATAACTCTCATCTCAGTGGGAACAATTAAAATGAAAATGGACCCAGAGGGATTTCAAAATATGACGGAATCGACAAATTACACGCTCAGGGATGTCACATATCTCATTAGAATGGATCGTAAGTTTTAGAAAATATTAAAAAATGAAAAAAATTATACTTTAGATTCTAAAGAATCGCAAAATTTTGCAGCGGACAAACAAAATTTCTTTTTAAGCTCAGCAATAATATGGTTTGCCGCCGGCCCACTCTTGGGATTCTTATTTTTCTACAGTACTCACAAGGTAAGAAAACCCAAAAATCCTTATGGAAAATAACCCGCAAAAATTCGCACATTCAATGGTCCCCCCTTACCAAAAATCACAATTAACCCCAATCTACAATCTCCCCCATAACTTTATCCAAAATTGTGATAAACCTCTAATTCTTTTTGTCCCAAATAGAGAATTTCTTCCTCTTTCAAACAAACCCACATTTCTATCTTTTTTACAGAAACTGACCCCTCTAATCCGACTATGGATCACAATCACTCTAGTCCAAATGGCACTGGAACTATTCGCCATGGTATTCTCCCTATTATATTTGGAGCGAAAAATTGTCATCTCAGCCATTTTCACAATCTATTACCTGTACAAGTCATATGAACTATGGATTGCCTATTCATGCACCCAAGAGATTCAAGAAATATCCAAAATTTATGATTCCAATCATCATGAAGCTGGCCAACCTGCTTTTATTATTGAAAGTCCTACCCCTGAGACTACGAGTAGGGTTGAACCTGAAACAGAATCTGAGAAAGTTTTCACTATTTCTGGAAATCATCCTGAAAATGAAGAAAAAAGTGATGAAAATGACGAAAAAACGGAAAAAAATGAAACCCCTGCTTAATTAGTTCATTCTATATTGAGTTTTGCACTGCAATAAAGTTTCCTATTGCGTCTGTAATGAGTGAGCAATTCATTTCTAATTAAGCCCTGCGAAATGGCATATACTGGTGAAGCTTATTGGGTTTGTTTTGTTTTTCCGAGAGGAAGTAATTGCCACTTTCACTCGCAAAGTATGTACATTGTTAAGTGGTCAACCGAAATCGGAGGCTACAGAGGTCGGATACCATCATAATATATGTGTGTAAGTGTAATGTGCAGCCTTTGTAAATAGCAGGGTGAAATTTCATGTTTTAAAGCATAGAAAAAATCTCAGATTTATTCTAGATTCTAAAGCAAAGCAGTGAAAGATTCAATTCTTTTAAATCTAAGCAGCAAAAAATTTCATCCTTTAGAATCAAAAGCAGCAAGCAAATTTTATTCTTTAAATTCTAAAGCAGCAAAAAAATTTCATTCTGTAGATTCTAGAGCAGCAAAAAATACATTCTTGGAATTCAAAAGCAGCCAAAAATTTCATCCTTTAGATTTTAAAGTAAATTAATTTCCAGATTTCTGGTATAGGTTCTTTCTAACGCAGCAAAATTCATTATTCAGACTCTAAAGCAGCCAAAAAATTCGCCTTTTAGATTCTGAAGATCTGAAGTAGCGAAAAAATTCGCCTATTAGATTCTGAAGCAGCGAAAAATTGCAAAGTTCATCCTTTCGATTTTAAAGCCGCAAAAAATGTCATCCTTTAGAATCTAATAGATATAAAAATGTCACCACTCAGAGCAAAGAAATGAAAAATTTAGTGGTTGCAAAACTGCAAGTCTAAAAAGGGTCCGAATTCCCACAGTGGACAAACTAAAGAGATTTGTGAAAAGCGTGGGATTACTGCTGTGGACTGGACAAGCCAAGCGCTTCATAAGAAGGGAAAGCATACGTACGAGTGAATGTATGGCAAATGGCTCACTCCAAAACAAAATATAAGTTTGTTTGACCGAAACGGAAACTGGAATGACCACAGTCCCATTAACCTGCGGCAAGTCAATGCACTTTCACTCACAACACATTACCTTGTGTACCATTTTTGAGGCATATCTTTCACATTACTTACTTTTAGTTGGCTCAGGTATGAGTTCCAAAGGTGACACTTTTTCCCCAAAACTAAATGCAGAAGCCAGGCATTCCAAAAATATACGGCTTTGGAAGGATACACAGTTCTCAAATAGGATTCAAAAGCCCCTGGTTGGGCTACAACAAGAACATTTTCATTTCCCCTAGTGAGGAATAGGAGCTGAAATTTTTGCAGTTCAAATTCTAAAGCGGTGAAAAATTTCATAGCTTAGATTCTAAAGCAGTGAAAAAATTTGATACATTAGTTCTGCAGCGGTGCAAATATTTCATACATTAGTTCTGCAGCGGTGCAAAAATTTCATACATTGGTTCTAAACCATAGCAAAAATTTCACACATTAGTTTTGCAGCGGTGCAAAAATTTCATAGGTCAGATTCTAAAGCAGTGCAAAAATTTCATACATTAGTTCTAAAGGAGTGCAAAAACTTCATACTTTAATGCTAAAGCAGTAGAGAAAAAATTTCATACCTTAGGAGCGCAAAAAATTGGCAACAAAAACCTAAACACAACACAATGGCGTTTATACTTTGTTCCAAAAACGCTAAAAGTGAAGCAAAATTACTAGCCGTAATCGATATGGTACGTAAACCTTAATTTTTCGTATATTTCACACAAAAAATGCAAAATTGCCGAAAACATCTCAAAATTTCAGATATTTTCATCAATCGTCCTGGCCATAATGAGTTTTGTAACTTATGCTGTAATCTGGGATCCCGAACTAATACAAAGCTTCGTAAACGAGGATCCTCAAAACCGCCAAGACATTTACCGACTTTTGACCGAGACACGTAAAAATCAAAATTTTATAAAATTTACAAAAAACTAACAATTCAACTAACAAACTATCCATTTTACAGGTTCAAAGCAAATCTTCCTTTTGGCTCTTCCCATACTCAGATCTCTCGTTACATTCATTTTGGGCATAGTTCTACTATCTGGTGCAAACAAGGTAGGCAAAAAAATCTAATACTTTCCATTAGAAATGCTAGAATTTTTCACCCCTTTATATCTAAAAATAGTCAAAATCATCCATTTGGGAATTTCCCAAAAAATGAACAGGGGGGACCATTAAACTCATGATTTTCTCCATGTTATTTCCCATAAGAAAAAATTGAATTTTATTCTCGATTTCCGAAACCGAAAAAATGAACAGGGGGGACCATTAAATTCAAGATTTTCTCCATGTTATTTCCCATAAGAAAAATTCAAAATTGATTCTCGATTTCCGAAACCCACCTATTTTTTTCCCCAAATTCTGGAAAAACAAAGTCCAGCTATGCAATTTGATAGCCAATGCTTTTACTATAGGAAGCATATATGCAAGTGCGATTCTGGTTCATCGTGTCTATCGTATATCTGCTGGTGGACATGATTTTGTTCATCCCACGGACCATCTATACATCGGACGGGAAGATTTACCTACTTTTGTCCATTTTCAATTTCGTGTACATGTTGTATGAGCTGTGGATTGTGCATGCCCTGCTGGACGAGTTGAGTGACCAGGAGGAGCCAAAAGCCGAGGATCAAGAATCTCAAAATACCGATGACACTGTGGTCATAGACAGTGCTACTAACTAACCAACAAACTTATCCAGAATGCATGCTTATCCAGTTTGTCCTCTGAAATCTAATCAGCTGAATAAAGTTTCTTGTCAAATTGTCTAAAACTGTTTGCATATAGAATCGAACGACTACAAAAGAACTACGAGATTTTGTCAAAACGTCCAAAACTGATTAAACGCAGCAAAATAATGCCAATACATTTAGTCGTAACGTCCTAAATTGCCTAAAAACGCATACAATTTGATCAAAACGTCCTAAACTTTCCAAAAAAGCATAAAGAAGTGTTCAGACGTCCAACACTTTTCAAGAAAACATGAAAATTTGATTAAAACGTCATAAATTGCCCCAAAAAGCATAAAAATTTTTCCAGACGTCCAAAACTGCTTTAAAATCTCTAAAAAATCGCTTAAATTTATGTCTAGATCACAATTTTTAAAAAATACGCCCACCAGAGTTAAAAAACATGATAAAACTCACCGTAGTGGACAAGCCACAGGCAATCAGTCTGATCAAAGTTCCAGCAGGCAATTTTGTGACGAGTGTAGGCACTTTTAACTTTGGCACTTTTGCTTCGATACCCAATTGACCTGAAAATCCAAAAAAAAAAAAACATGAAAAACTCATAAAAATTCCTATCCAAACCATATATAACACGAATCATACCAAAATGATTGCATCCAAATGTCAAAGTTTTGCCAAAACATGTCAACAAGGCTGTATGACTGTGTCCACATGTGGCCGATACAACTTTTCCCTAAAAATCAAATTTTCACCAAAAAAATTCAATTTTACATTTAAAATTGGATTCTAAATCATCCCGAAATAGGAAAGATAGGAAAAACAATGAAAAATTCCTCATTTTAGACTCTGTAACGAAAAAAAAATTCATAACCTGGAAATCAGCAATAAGTTTTGGCCAGAACAGAGTGTCCGTATTGCCATGGCCCAGTTGACCATGGACACCCCAGCCCCATGTCCAAACTCGATATAAATGGTCCACTGCCACAGAATGGTAGGCTCCAGCAGCCACGGATATGAAAATTGTCCCTGGACAGTCCAATGCCACGGGTCGGGAAGTCCACATCACACTTTTCCCCAAACCCAATTGGCCTGCATCAAAAAAGTGGCATTTTAAGTAAAAAACAACTTATGAAATTCTCAAAATAAGGAATATGACGCAAACTGACCATAAGCATTGCTGCCCCAGACTAGAATGGTACCAAAAGTGGTCAACGCGAGATTGTGATTCTGACCACATGAAACAGACTCGATGTAGATTTTCAAACTGATCGGCAAATTCACAGGGGTAGGTGTGTCGATGAAAATTTTCGAAATCTTGTCTTCCGAAATTCCTGAAGACAATTGCAATTATGAGTAACGGAATGTTTTTTATTGAATTGTTTGAAAAAATTCGACCCAATAGATTCTAAAGCAAAGAAAATGTGAAAAATTCAATCCTATGGATTCTAAATCAATAAAAAACTTTTAGTTAGACTCGTTGGATTCTAAAGCAGCAAAAAAGTTCAAAAAAAAAAAATTTCCCCAATAATTGTAGAAATGGTATTGTAAACTGACCCAGCCTGCCGAGGCGATTTTCGCCCCATGCATACAACTTGCCATTGCGAATGCAAAGACAATGGGCCGAAGAGGCGGACATGAGTCGATGGAATTGATAGGACAACATCATTGTGGCCACCATGTTGGTCCGATGATTCCCGATTTCCCGTTTTTGCATCATTTTGGCATCACATTTGTACAAATATGTAGGCAATACTTGTTTCCCAATACTTTTTGACGCTAAATCAATAGAAGATACATAATTTATGGTCCAATGCATGCTATTTCATATGATACATGGTTCAGTAGATACTTACGTCGACTGAGCAGTTCCAAAAGGACTGAAATGAAAAGTTGCACGTAATCGTCTATACTCACTTTTGCGGATTCCTGGAACATGTAAAAAAGCGGATTTCTAAGAATTTTAGTTCTAGATTCAACGCAGTTCATGCATTTGATTCTTAAAGAATTTACGTTTTAGTATATACATTCTAAGGCACATTTCTTCAGGAAAATACGATATTTTACGTTAAAAAAAGCCGCTGTCATTCTAAAGCATTAAAAATTTGTTTTTTAGACTTTAGAAGAAAATGGGGGGCTTTTATCCTTAAAAATTTTACTTTTAGATTCGAAACCGGGGAGAATTTTCATACATTAGACTCTAAAGCTTTTTTATAGATTTTAAAAGAAAATGTGGGCTTCACTTTTCATTCTACCATAACGCTTAACTTACAGACGTGACAGTGAAATCGATGATTTCAGCGAGATCGGAAATTTCGGTGAAAATCTTCCGTTGCAACTCCCGTCTCCATAAAACAAGGACTCGGAGTAATTTCACTAAACTCTTGGTATCCAAACTTTTGAGATTATTTTCCACAGCATTCCGGAACCAAATGAATACTGGACCAGGTAAAGAATAAATGGTCATCCAGTCTGTCGTCATAAATTTCCAGAAAACTGAGAAAAACGTGAAAAAAGTCATATTATGGCATCTGTTGCAGTGGAAAGCTTCATACTTCCGATTCTAAAGCCCAAAAATTTCATTCTTCAAATTCTAAAGCCCAAAAATTGCATACTTTCGATTCGATTCTATAGCTCTTTCTACATCCTACATCCAATTCTAAAGCGGTAAAAAATTCAGTTTTTTTTTCATATTTTTGAAAAAATACGTACTTCGTTTGCTATATAGATTTTTAGAGCCCTTTTGAGTTTCAAAATATTCATAGAATGCAGAGATGATATCAGGAACACAACGCCTCGTTTTCCCCAAAATCTGGAGAGCCCAAATCAATTCTGGAATGCGCAAGTATTTGGCTGCTTTCGCTGAAGAATAGTTCACGTTTTGGGTCAACATGTTTCTGCAAAAAAAGAAAACAATCATTTAAAGTTATTTAGCAAATACTCAAAACTACATTGTTGACGATTCTAACTAAAGCACTAGAAAATTTCGCAATTCTTATAGCGAAAAAAACATTCTAGTTTCAATTTTCCGTTTTAAAGTATTACAAAAGAGAATAGTGATGTATCAAGTTCCAAAAAATAGAAAACTTTAGAGTCTAAAAAAGCCTATTTCTGGATCTAAACAAAATTTCATAGCTTCGATATGAAAACACTGGAAAATTCTCAGTCTTCATTCTAAAGTACTAGAAAAATAGCATTTTTTACAACCTAAAGCATCGAAAACTAAAATTTTATAGCGTCTAAATTTAAAGCACTAGAAAAATGTACGTATGTTTTGCAATCTAGCGCACCAAAAAACTAAAATTTCATAGTTTACATTATAAATCTCTAGAAAAATGTATGTTTTACAATCTAAATCACCCAAAAAACCTCATAATGTACACTATTCCAAAGTATTAGAAAATGTGTATTAGAATTATAGACTGACTGTAGTAAAACTTTTGGATTCCTGGCCATTTCGGTTTTGAGAGATCCATAACGTAGAAATTGCTCAATTCTGGCCAACAGAGCCAAATCGGACATAAGTTGTCGGTCAGTGGAATTTGTGGAAAATTTACTTTTCTCCTGTTCAACCAGTTCATAGAAAAAGAGCATCGCCGGGATTTGCTTACGGGATCCAAATTTCGCACAGATTTGCGCATATGATAGCTACAATCCAAACAAAAAATACATCATTTTCACTGCAGATCCTTCCTAAAATCCGTGGGAAATTACAAGTTTATCGAATTTTGCATAGTTTTAGAATCTAAAAGGGCTCAAATCTTCACTGCTTTAGAATCTGTACCATAAAATTTTTTTCAATGCTTCAGAATCTGTGTCATGAAAGTTTTCACTGCTTTAGAATCTAACGAATGAAATTTTGGACTGCTAGCTAATGACTCCAAACTATGTTCTTTTCAACGCTTTAGGAATCGAACCTATGCACTTTTTACTGCTTTAGATTCTAAACTATGAAATTTTGAACTCTATTAGAAACAATTTCCTTCTAATCACAAAAATAAATATGTACTCACGCCAGCCAACTTGTAGTACAAAATAGTTTTGGAAAACTTCCCCTCCTCAGATTTCAAATCGCCGGCAGTGACACAAACTTCCTTTTTCGAAACATTCAATGCCCCACAAACTGCATCCAATACGGAACCACTTGTCTCATTCAATAACAGTTCCACACATGTCTCTAAAGGGGAATCCCTGCACAAAAAAAAACATCAGAATTTCAAAAAAAAAAAATCCTCCAAAATTTTAAAATTTTCATCCATACCGCAATCCCAACTCATAGATCCCATTTTCGGCCACAATGAATACCAAATATGGAGTCCCATTCACTTCCCCGATTGTTTCAATGGACAAGACTTTGTCCACGAATGTAACTTTGGAAAACTCTTTCAACTGAATAGAAAAAATATGAAATTTTAGAACAATTTTTGAATCTAAAGCTGTGCTAGTGTTACGAATTTCATACCATTCCATTGTGGACCAAATGGGCTCGGATGAAATTATTTTCCCGGTCAAAGCCATAATAGATGGAGCCCATGACGAATATTTTGTCCACATAGCTGGGCACAAAAACTGCTGCTGTTTGTCGGAAATCTCCGTCAAATATCTGAAAATTATGATTAACAATTTTGTGAAATCTAGCAATGGAAATTTTACAATCTAAAGCCCTGGGAAATTTCATATTTTAGGATTCTATAGAGCCAGGAGTAGACGATTTTTTAGCTTGCATTCTAAATTTTCTAAAACGTTGAAAAATTACATAATTTAGAAATCTAAAGCAGCGTGAATATTTCATTTTCCAAACTGTAAGCTTTTAAAGCCAAAAATGTCAAATTTTAGATTCTAATGCAGTGGAAAATTTATCGTTCTTAAATTCAGTTCTACAGCAATGGAAAATTTCATTCTTCAAATTCTACGCTTAAAGCCAAAAACTGTCAATTTTTTTTCAAAGTCATGGAAAACTCATAAATTCGCTTACATCCAACTTATTGGCCACATGACGAATGAATTGAGCGCGAGCGTCCACTTTTCTCAACAGACCACGACAATGGACATCCTCAATAGGTGTAAACTTGATATTGTTCACCGGAAGGGGCACCATTTTGGTCATCTGTGGTCCAGTCAACCCACCGTGCGAAGATCCTGCCAATCCATTAGTACTACTAGTTCCCAACGATGTCCCTGGCGCTATTGATGCTGACGCTACCACCGAAGCGCCTACAACAAAATATAAGTTTAACATTCGAAAATAGGCAAAATTTCATTATTAATCTTTATTTAGATTAGAAATATAAGGGAGCTAGGAATTTTATGCTTGGAGAGAGTAGAAATTGTAAAGTTTAGAAAAATCCCACGCTTTGAGATTCTAAATTGTATGCTTAAGAATTCTAAATAAGGAATGAAAAAAATTTACGCACTGGGATTCTAAGGAATCAATTTAAGTTTTAGGATTCAAGGAGACTCGAAATTGAACGCTTTAAGATTCTAAGGGATCAAAAAATTCTAGCCTTTAAGATTTTAAAATACCCTAGAATTGAACTATTTAGGATTCTACGGGCACAAAAACTCTACACTTTAAAATATAGGATTGTAGGAGACTCAAAAATTGTACTTTTTAAGATCCTATGATTCCGGAAGACTTGAAAATTGTACTTTTTAGTATTCTAGGAGAATCGCAAACTCTGCACTTTAGGATTTAGGATTATAGGAGACTCGAAACTCCTACTCCAAACCAAAAAACTAAAAATATCGTAAACTCTGCTTCAATATTCTCTAATTGGCCTAAAACGTGATAGTATTACTTGGAGCAGTGGAGCCGCCGGAATTGCTGGCGGAATCTTTGCCAGTATTCTGATGAGCCTTTCTGGTGAAAAATCCAGACTTGTCATCCGAAAGACGGGACATGATATTATCTTTGGCTTTGCGGAAAAGTGACCGTTTCCCTCCGCTTTCCGCATTTGTTGACGGCAGATCCAAATCTTCGAGCACTGTGAACACATTCTCACCTTCCTCCAATGAGACCTTAAGCAAAAAAAAGATCAATCGATCATTCAAAAGCACTGCAAAATTTTATCTATTACATTCTACAGCAGGGAAAATTTGCACAGTTTAGATTCCAAATTCTAAAGTAGATAAAAATTTCATAGTTCGGATTCTAAAGCATTGAAAAAAGGCACAGTTTAGATTTAAATTGCAATCTTCAGATTCCAAAGCAGCAAAAAAAATTCATGTTTTTAAATCTAAAGCAGCGAAAATTTTCAATGTTCAGATTATAGATCAAATTGTAGTTTTCAGGAATTTACACTGCTGAATACTCTAAAACTCGTCTCTTATTAGGTCAACTAAAAGAAAATCGAGTTTTTTTTACCGTTTTAGATCATTTCAGAGAAAATTTCACAACCTTGACTTTCAATAGTTTAGATTCTAAGCGTTAAAATTGCGCACTGATTGAAAAAACAAACATAAGTCCACTTCCAAAGTTGACCAGACTCAGCTCCGAATTTCAAAAAACCTTACCAAAGCACAGGTGAGCCCCATCTTATTCTGAAAAAGCTCAATGCCCACCACAGCGGAAGTAAAAGTGACCAGCACAGGTAAAGAATGTGTTGTGATGATTGCGAATTTCCCTTCCTCCCCATAACATAGAACTATTTTCACATCCTCACGTGTCCACACTTTGATCCCTAAAATCTAAAAACAGTCCAAAATATTGCATTTCAGAACTATATACTATACATTGTCAAATCGACATACATTGACAGACAGACGGACTGACTACGGAGCCAACGGAGCAGCCAGGATTTTAATTTCAACTTACTTTGGAACCATGAAGATGAAAAATATCTTTCAGATCCGCATTATTTTGCTGACCAGCAGCATCAGTTGAGCTCAACATTTTTAGCACGCTCAGTTCGTATAAGATTCCACACATAGCTGCAAAAATTGACAAAAAAGTAAAAAATCTAACATTTGAAAGTTTCCCTGCATTAAAATCTCCAGTATGAAACTTACTGCCGATATATAAGGCTCCTTCAGTATCAAAGGCCACAGTAGCTATTTTCATAGCAGGATCCACAAACCAAGGGACATATTTCATGGACCACCCCTTGTCACCGGAAACTCCACTTCCAGGGACCCATGTCCGGTCTGACAAAAGTAAAAGTCCTCCACTGAAAGAAAAAAACTCAAATATTCATAACTGTGCACAAAACTACTCTACAATGCTCATTCTTTTTGCATCAAATGCAGAATTTTCTGGCCTTTCTAATGAATACACATTTACTCCAAAACTAAATCAACTTACCTTCTTAAAACGACAGCAAAATAGTTAATTTCCCCCAACGAATGTTTCGCAAACAACAAAATGGATTCATTTGAAGGCAGCTCCAGTCGTTTTGTGAGTGCAAAAATTTCACCTGCGACCCGTTCACTTTCCATTGCTAATTAATTAAATACAGTTTTTACCATTCCAAACGTCATTAAAATCTAGTTTTGTTTATTAGTGCAAATTTGTAAATGAATATTCTGATCTGATTTTCTAAACATTGGGACTTGTCAGATTTGCGCCAAGTTTTTTCTATGGGTGTCTCAGACTTTCTCCTTTTGCTTTGTTCAAAAAAGCTAGTGAAAGGAAAAATTGTTATTATTGATAAAAAATGATATTTTTCAACATCAGATTCCCGTTAGAATCAATTATTCCATTTAATTTATTTTGTAAACTAATTTTAAATCAATAGTTTGTGAAAAACCTTCCCACAAGTCTTTACTTTTTGGATTCATTTCTAAAATATTATCAAAATAAGCTGAAAAAACTTGTGTTGTTCTTCATGAGCCTTTTTCGCCAATTTTGTAATTACTAATGACCCTAATTAATTTGATATTTCATATTTTATCACTTTGGTCAAAATTTTCATGATATTAGTTTATTCAGAGCAGGTGGACATTATCTTTACTCATTATATGCCCAACAATAGTTCGTGCATATATTTTGTGCAGACATTCGTGTTTTTCACCAAGACCTTACGTATACTTTGAATTGAACATATAGGTGAAGCACAATGAAAAAATACAGGTTGCCCTAATTAGTATAGATATAAAGTCAACTGGACCAACTATATAACAGATAAATAAAAGATAATGTCCATTGGACTAAGTATACGAGTGTTTCACGAATCATTTGGTACACTTTTGACCATAGTTTATTTTAATACGAACTTCTCGCCACACCTTTTTTTACAGTAAAAAAAATGAGTGACCGAATAAAATCCGTTCTAACAAAATGTGGTCCAAGTCTCCTGCAAGATTTAAG
>Ga0210040_10000589_pt1 | contig 60354 bp, 55 predicted proteins | sample CryGeyCG12114_NA_FD_185462 | JGI IMG/M metagenome (GOLD analysis project Ga0210040, IMG submission 185462) | Groundwater microbial communities from aquifer - Crystal Geyser CG19_WC_8/21/14_NA (SPAdes) (version 2) | ecosystem: Environmental > Aquatic > Deep subsurface > Groundwater | place: USA...
TCGGCGTCGACGTGCTGACCTTCGGCGGCACCAAGAACGGGCTGCTCGGCGTGGAGGCCGTCGTGGTGCTCGACCCGTCCCGGGCCACCGGGCTGGTCTACCTCCGCAAGCTGACGATGCAGCTGACGTCCAAGATGCGCTTCGCCTCGGCCCAGCTGCTCGCGCTCTTCGACGACGACCTCGGCCGCCGCAGCGCCGCCCACGCGAACGCGATGGCCCGCCGGCTCCGGACGGCGCTCGAGGCCGGGGTGGCCGACCAGACGCTGGCCGGGCTGACGTTCACCCAGCCGACGCAGGCCAACGCGGTCTTCGCGAGCCTGCGCCCGGAGGTGGCGGACCGGATCCGCGAGCGCGTCCCCTTCTACGACTGGGACCGTACCCGCGCCGAGGTGCGCTGGATGACCGCGTGGGACACCACCGAGGCCGACGTCGACGCCTTTGTCGCGGTGATCGGCGAGGAGCTCGCCCGACCCCGCTGATCAGGCGACCGGGTTGCCGATCAGGCGGCCGAGGCCGTACGTGATCAGCACGGCGGCCCCGCCCAGACCGAGCTGGCGCAGCCCGGAGCGCAGCAGGGGCCGCCCGGTGAGCCGCCCCACGACCATGCCGCCGACGACGAGGGCGACGACGGTGATGACCATCGCCACCGAGAGCACGGGCACCCCGAGCAGGTAGGGCAGCAGCGGCAGCAGGGCACCGACCGAGAACGCGGCGAGCGACGCCGCGCCGGCCACGACCGGGGACGGCAGGTCCTCGTGGTCGACGCCGAGCTCTTCTCGGGTGTGGAAACGCAGCGCGGTGTCGGGGTCCGCGGAGACCGCCGCGGCCATGGTGGCGGCCGTGTCGGCGTCGGCGCCGTAGCTGACGAACGTGTCGGTCAGCTCGGCCTGCTCGGCCGCGGGGAACCGGGCGTGCATCGTGCGCTCCACCGCGACCTCGGCGTGCACGAGCTCGTTCTGGTTGGTCACCGACACGTACTCGCCGGTTCCCATGGAGAAGGCTCCCGCGACCAGGCCGGCCAGGCCGGTCAGGACGATGGCGTGGGTCGACACCCCACCGCCGTCGACGCCGGCGATGAGGGAGGCGTTGGTGACCAGCCCGTCCACCGCTCCGAAGACGGTGGGCCGCAGCCAGCCGCCGGACACGTCGCGGTGCCGGTGGTTCCAGCCGCCGGCCAGCGCGGCCTCCAGGACCGGTGCCGTCTCCGTCACCGGTGCGTCGGCCGACGCGGCACCGGGGTGTGGCGCGGAGCCGGGCTCGGACGTCTCGTCCCTGCTGCTGGCCACCCGGAGATTCTGCCCGACCGGGTCGGTCCGGGACGAGTCGGCGCGCGTCGGGACCGGCTAGCGGGGGTCGTCGTCGGTCAGCCCGGACCGGGCGCGCTGGCGGGCCGAGGTGACGGCGTGCTGCAGCGAGGCCGCGTCGTACGCGCCGTAGTGGCGCCGTCCGTTGACGAAGAAGGTCGGCGTGCCCGAGACGCCGCTGCGGTCGGCGGAGTCGATGTCGGTGGCGATCCGGTCGGCGTGCACGTGGTGGTCCAGGTCGTCGCCGAAGCGGTCAACGTCGAGCCCGAGCCCACCGGCGTAGCCGAGCAGGTCCCGCCGCGTCAGGTGGTCCTGGTGGGTGAGCAGCAGGTCGTGCAGCGCCCAGAAGGCGCCCTGCTGGCCGGCGGCCTCGGACGCCTCGGCGGCGAGCTGGGCGTGCGGGTGCACGTCGGTCAGCGGCAGGTGGCGCCAGACGAAGAGCAGGTCGTCGTCGGAGTCGAGCTCGGCCCGGGCGGCCGGCTCGGCCAGGCCGCAGTGCGGGCACTCGAAGTCGCCGTACTCGGTCAGGACCACGCTGGCGTCGCGCCGACCGCGGTAGTGGTCGCGCGAGTCGTCGAACGGCTCGGCGAGGTCGAGGAGCGTCTGCGAGCTGCCCAGCAGCGCCCGGGTGCGCCGTTCGAGGGGCAGCAGGCGGGCCGCGTGGAAGACGACGAGGGTCGCACCCAGGGCGAGGACGGTCGTGGCGAGGATGCCGAGCTTGGCCTCGGCCAGCTCCGGCCCGTCGAAGGCGAGGCTGGCGATCAGCAGCGACACGGTGAAGGCGACCCCGGCGATGGTGCCGCTGCCCGCCACCGCCAGCCAGCCGACCGGCGGCTTGATCCGCCCGCGGCTGAGCCGCGTCACGGCCCAGCTCGCGCCCAGCACGCCGACCGGCTTGCCGACGACGTAGCCGAGGACGATCCCGAGGGTGACGGGGGAGCCCCAGGCGCGGGCCAGCAGGTCGCCGTCCACCCGGAAGCCCGCGTTGGCCAGGCCGAACAGCGGGACGATCACGTACGTCGTCCAGGGCACGTAGAAGCGCTGCAGCCGGGCGTTCGGGGACAGGGTCGCGATGACACCGACGCTGGCGCTGCGGGCGAGCTCGGGGGTGGGCTCCTCCCGGAACGTCCGGAACAGCGCCGTCGCGCCCTCGAGCCCCTCGCGGGTCGGGGTGTACGCCGAGGCGGCGAGGCCGATGGCCAGGCCCGCGACCACCGGGTCGATACCGCTCTCCAGCAGCGCGAGCCAGAGCACCACGCCCATCACGGCGTAGACGGTCGGTCCGCCGATCCGGGCCCGCAGGGCGAGGAGGAAGGCGGCGAACACCACCACCGCGACGACGACGGAGCCGACGTCGAGCGGCTCGCTGTAGAAGATGGCGATGACGACCAGGGCGACCAGGTCGTCGACCACGAAGACGGTCAGCAGGAAGAGCCGGACGCGTTCCGGCACGACCGGACCGACGACGGCGAGCAGACCGAGGGACAGGGCGGTGTCGGTGGACATCGCCGCACCCCAGCCGGCGGCGCCCGGCCCGCCCCGGTTCACGGCCAGGTAGAGCAGCACCGGGACCAGCATCGCCAGCAGCCCGGCGAGGAGGGGGAGCAGGAAGCGCTTCCGGTCACGCAGCTCGCCCAGGTCCAGCTCCCGGCGGGCCTCGAGGCCGACGACGAGGAAGAACAGGGTCATGAGCGCCTTGTTGACCCACTCCTGCAGGTCCATCGCGATCTCGCGGGAGCCGAGGCGGACCGACAGCCCGGTGGTCCACAGCGCGGTGTACGACGCGGGCAGCAGGTTGGCCCAGAGCAGCGCGACGACGATCGCCGCGACGAGGACGCTGGCGCTGCCCGACTCGCTGAGCAGCAGGGCGCGGACGCTGCCCGTGCTGCGACGGATCCAGGGCGTCTGGGCCCGGGTGTCCGGGCCGGGTGCAGCCGTGACCGGCTCCGCGTGCGGGGCGGGGTCAGGATTCACGTCGCGAGTCTCGCCAGGTCACGACGCCGGTGGCAAGCCGAAAACGCCGTGCTGTCCCTCACGGGACCAGCCGGGAACGGCAGCACCACCGGCCGCAGACCCCGAAGGGCCGCTGCCGGTGGTGCTGGTGGTGCTGGGGGCCGAGCCTCAGGCGGAGTAGTTCTCGTGGCTGCCGGACTTGGCGAGGCCGCGCGACACCAGGTAGGCGATCGTGAGGTAGACGACGTAGCGCATGGCGGTGGTCGCGCCGAACGGGTCGCCGGCCGTGCTGTTCGCGTCGCCGTCGTAGAAGTTCGCGGTGAGGATCACGGCGACGACCATGGCGACGAAGACGAAGAGCTCCGTGGTCTTGGTCGAGTTCTTGGTCTCGGTGGAGAGGCGACGACGGGGCTGCTCGTTGGTGAGGTCGACGTCGTTGCGCGGGGCAGCGGTGGTGCTCATATGGGTTCTCCTGGTGGTTCGCGCGATGGTCACGCAGTCGGCGGTGCCGGTTCCCGACATCTTCGCCTTGGGTCTACACGTAGTCCTTACCTTGTAGACCTACGAGTAAGACTCTACAGGAAACTGGTTTAACCTTCAGCCAATCTCACCCGTGTCGCACGACAGGCTGGTTCCTCGATGGCAGGCTCGAACGGCCGCTCCGACGGCCGAAAGGCACAGCGCGAGCCGTTGACGCGCGAGCGCGTCCTGGCGGCCGCGCTCCGGCTGGTCGACGACGAGGGCCTGGACGCCCTCACCCGTCGGCGGCTCGGCCAGGAGCTGGGGCGTGACGCCATGGCGCTGTACCGGCACGCTCCGGACCGGGGCGCACTGCTGGACGGCATCGTCGGGCTGGTGCTGGACGAGCTGGACATCCCCGAGGACGGGCAGGACTGGCAGACCCAGCTGTCGCGGACGGCGCACGACTTCCGCCGGCTCGGGCTGGCGCACCCGCACGTGGTGAGCCTGATCGTCACCCGGCCCCTCTCGACCCCGCTGGGCCTGCGTCCGCTGGGGACCCTGCGCCCGCTGGAGCGGGTGCTGCGGGTGCTGACCGACGCCGGCTTCTCGGCGGCGGTGGCGCTGCGGGTCTACCGGCTCTACATCGACTTCCTCTACGGGCACATGCTCACCGAGCTCCAGGAGCTGGTGGCCGACCCGGAGGAGACCGGCCACCTGCTGCGGCTCGGCCTGCACCGGCTCCCGCCCGAGGAGTTCCCGCTGCTGCGCAGCCTGGCCGACGAGCTCGCGGGCTACGACGGCGCGGCCGAGCTCGACGAGGGCCTGGTGATCCTCTTCGCCGGCATCGCTCAGCGGTTCGGCGCGACCGCGCAGGGCTGACGGCCCCGGTCCGTCCGGTCAGGCAACGCTCGCGCCGGGGCGCTCGACCCTGAGCGCGAGCACGAGTGCCCCGAGGCACACGAGCGCGATCGCCGGCGAGCCGACGTCGAGGGCGAAGGTCAGGCCGGACGACGTCGCGGCTGCGCCCAGCAGGAGGGCGGTGGCGCCCTGCACGAGGTAGGCGACCACGAAGACCGAGGACAGCATGCCGGCCCGGTGCGTGGCGGGCGCATGGGCGTTCACCAGCGTCAGCCCGCCCAGGAAGTTGAAGCTGTAGCCGGCACCGGTCAGCGCCGACGCGGCGAAGAAGACCGGCAGCGAGTGCGTGCTGGCCGACAGGGCCAGCAGACCCAGCCCCACGATCGACGCCACGGTCCCGCCCGCGATCAGCGTCCGGGCCGGGACCCGGCGCGCGAGGATCGCCACGACGCCGATCACGACGGCCGACACCGAGAGCATCGCCCCCGTGACCAGCACGTTGGTGGAGCCGACCAGCTGACGGGCGATCTGCGCGCCCATGGCCAGCACCACGGCACCGACGGCGTACGCGGCACTGACGGCGAGCACCGCCGTGGCGAACGTCCCGCGGAGGCCGCGCGGCACGGTCAGCCCGCGGAGGCGCCACGGCCGGGCGTCCTGGTCGGGCAGGTGCCGGGGGAGGAACCAGGCCAGCAGGAGCACCCCGGCCACGACGACCGCCAGCACCCAGTAGTCCAGGTGCAGCGGGAAGGGCGCGTACTGCACGAGCGCACCGCCGACCAGGGTGGCCAGGGCGAGCCCGGTCGCCGTCGCCGCGGTGGTGACGGAGCTGGCCCGCGCCACCTGTCCAGGGCGGCTGAGCTCGACCATGGCGGCCGAGGCCGGGCTCAGCGAGAGACCGACGCCGAGGCCCATGAACGCCCGACCGGCGAAGACCCAGCCCACGTCCTGCGCGACGGCGAAGAGCAGCACACCGACGAGGTTCGCCGTGAGCCCCAGGACGATGGAGGCCCGGCGCCCGATGTGGTCGGACAGGTCGCCGAGCACGACGAGCACCACCACGAGCACGACGGGGTAGACCGCGAAGATCGCGTTCGTGGTGGTCGGCGTCAGCTGCCACTCGGCCGCGTACAGGGGGTAGCTGACGCTGGGGGCCCCGCTCGTCCACAGCGCCAGGGCCGCCACGGCTGCGGCCGTCCAGAAGCTGGCGCTCCTGCCGAGGGTCGGGCGGGTGGTGGTCGTGCTGAGGGCCATGCGGCGTCCTGTCCTGACGGCCTCGGCGCAGGAGTCGGCGTCAAGGCCTGGGTTGGCGGAGACAACCTAGCACCCTGGATCGTCTTCACCTACCCAGGCGTACCATGGAGACATGTCCGTGACGTCGAGGAAGGACGCCCGCTGCTCGATCGCCCGGAGCCTCGAGGTGCTGGGGGAGAAGTGGACGCTGCTCGTCGTACGCGAGGCGTGCTCGGGCCGGACGAGGTTCTCCGACTTCCGCCAGGCGCTGGGCGTGGCTCCCGACGTGCTCGCGGACCGGCTCGCGACCCTCGTGGAGGTCGGGGTGATGCAGCGGCAGCCGTACCGGGTGGAGGGCGGTCGCTCGCGCGAGGAGTACGTGCTCACCCCTGCCGGCGAGGACCTCAGGCTGGTCCTCGGTGCGCTCAACACCTGGGGGGACCAGCACCACCCGGCACCGACGGGCCGCGCGTCGACCTTCGTGGAGACGACGACGGGGGAGCCCGTGACGTTGAGCTTCGTGTCCCGGGACGGCCGCAGGGTCGAGCCGAGGAGCGTGTCGGTCGTGCGTACCTTGACCGCAGCCGACGAGGCCCCTAGCGTCCACGGTGCTGCTGTCAGCTGACCTGGAACACGGGACGCCGCACTCGTTCGTCGCGTCCGTCGGGAGAGCTCTCCCCCACCAGGTGATCCACACGCTCGGGCACCGTCTGACGCAGTCCCGCACCTGCAGACCCGTCATCGCCACCTGACGCTCCGAGCAGCACCACCGCAGGAGCAGGCACCTCGCCATGACCGCTCTTCTTCTCACCGAGCACCGGCTCGAGATCGACCCGCACTGGTGCTGGTCGCGGCTGGCCGCGGCCAGGGAGGGGATCCTGTCCTTCTCCTCCTCCGGCCGGCCCATGACCCTTCCCGTCGCCTACGCCGTCGACCGGCAGCGCGTGATCATCGCGATGACGCCGGGGAACATCGCCGGCTGGCGGGCCGACGGGAGCAAGGTCAGCGTGGAGATCGCCGGGTCCGACCAGGACTGCGGCCGCTGGTTCGTCCGCGCGACCGGCCACGTCCGCCGGGACCTGTCCAACCGGCGCGACGCCGCGCTGCTCGCCTCGCCGCTCGAGCGGCCGCAGTTGCGCTCCGACCCCCTGCCGCACCAGCTGACCATGCCGCTCGCGTACGTGCGCGGCTTCTACGAACCGCTTCACCTCGGCCGCACGCCGGCACCCGGTGATCGCCGATGAGCACCGACCAGACCACGCGCCCAGCGTGGCCGGCGGGTCTCGTCGCCGAGACGCCGACGTCGTTCGACCTCGCCGCCTTCGGGCGCGCGCTGACCCGGGGCGACCTCGGCCGCCAGCTCGGCTGCTACGCCGAGGAGGCCGAGGTACGCATCACGACGGACTTCCCGACCACCGCACCACGGGTCGTGTCGGGCACGCGGGCCATCTCGGCGTGGTTGCTGGAGTCCGCCTCGGCCGACCCGCCGTCCGTGGTCTCCCGCCTCGTCGACGGTGGCGGCCGGGTCGCCTTCAGCCAGCGCTGGCGCAGCCCGGACGGGTCGACGCTCCTCGCCGTCAGCACCGCCGAGCTGCAGGACGGGCTGATCACGACCCAGCACACGATCCTGCTCCGGGGCGAGGACCAGGGCGACGGGTCGTTGCTGCCCGAGGCCGGCCCCGCTGAACGACCTGAGGGGCGCTCCGTGATGCTGGGGCCATGAGCCTCGGCATCCGGATCGACCTCACCGGACGGACCGCTCTGGTCTCCGGGTCCACCCAGGGCATCGGCGCGGCCATCGCGGTCGAGCTCGCGCGGGCAGGGGCCACTGTGGTCGTGAACGGCCGGGACGAGGAGCGGACCCGGGCGGCGGCTGCGGCGGTCCGGGCGGAGATCGATGCGGCCGAGGTCCACGCGCTGGCCGCCGACCTGGCGACGGTCGAGGGTGCCGAGCTGGCCCGTCGGGCGCACCCGGAGATCGACGTCCTCGTCAACAACCTCGGCATCTTCGGCAGCGCGGACCCGCTCGCCATCGACGACGACGAGTGGCGGCGCTACTTCGAGGTGAACGTGCTCTCCGCCGTCCGCCTGATCAGGACCTACCTGCCGGGGATGACCGGCCGCGGCTGGGGGCGGGTGGTCAGCATCGCGAGCGACTCCGCGATCGTCACCCCGGCCGAGATGATCCACTACGGCGTCACCAAGACGGCGCTGCTGGCGGTGACGCGGGGCTTCGCGAAGGCGGCGAAGGGGACCGGGGTCACGGTGAACTCGGTCGTCGTCGGCCCCACCCACACCCCCGGCGTCGAGGACTTCGCCCGCGAGCTCGTGGGCGACCTGCCGTGGGACGAGGCGGAGGCGCGCTTCATGGCCGAGCACCGTCCGCAGTCGCTGCTGCAGCGCCTGATCGAGCCGCCGGAGATCGGCCGGCTGGTGGCCTACCTCAGCTCCGACCTCGCCTCCGCCACGACAGGGGGCGCGGTCCGGGCCGACGGCGGCTACGTGGACTCGATCCTGCCCTGACCCGGGGGGGTCCCGGTCGAGGGTGGAGGTGTGGTCGAGGTCGAGGTCTGGGAGCACTGGCCCAGCCGGCCCTCAAGTCTCGATGCTTCCTTCAGCATCATTGGTTGCCAGGCCCGCGGAGCCTGCTTATCGTCGGCCCACCGACGGCGTCGTCGGCTCGGCTCGGGGGCTGACGAGAGGAACTGATCGTGCCTGCACGGGTTGACACGCTGCGAAAGACGGTGCGCCTCGGGTTGCTCGGCGCCCTGAGCCTCGGACTGCCGCTCCTCGCCGGTCCGGCATGGGCCGGTGGCAACGCGAGGTCCCCGCAGGACCCGCCTCCTCCCGCCGCTGGCCTCGAGCAGTCGCCCGTGGTCGGCGTCCCCGTCCTGACCGTCCAGCAGCAGCGCGCGACCGCGCTCAAGGACGCCGGCGTGGCGGCGGCGCTCGGGCAGACCAGCCGGGCCGGCCGTGCGGGCGCCTCGGCCCGGTCGGCGGAGTCCGCCGACCTGCCGAGCCACCGGTCGATCAAGGCCATCAAGCAGAAGGCGCAGGACCGCACCTACTGGTGCGGCCCGGCCACGCTCGCGACGCTCGTGCAGGCGTCGGACGCGCACATCTCGGAGACGACGGCGGCCAAACGGCTGAAGACCACGCGAGACGGCACCAACTGGTACAGCGGCAGCGGCAACTACCCGATGGAGCAGGCGCTCGAGCGCTACTCCAAGGACTTCGACTACACCCCCGCGAACCTGGCCTACACGCCGAGCAAGGCGGACAAGAAGAAGTTCAAGGAGCGGCTCGTCACCGACGTCGCGGTGCACGGGCAGGGGATCGCGGGCAACGCGGTCGAGGTGACCAACGGACCGCACCTGAACGGCCACCCCAACCGGACCATCTACCACTGGGTCGCGGTGCGTGGCTACGACGACGACGGCGAGACCACGCGCTACGCCGACCCCGTCGCCGGCTCCAGCATCTCCTGGTCGGGGCCGGTGGACCGCTACAACGAGATCGACAGCGACAAGATCGTCACGATCTTCGGCGCCCGTGGCTACATCTGGTAGGTCGCGGTCCGTCGCCGCCTGCCTGACGGCCCTGGTGCTGGTCGGGTGCTCGACGTCCGCCACGGCACCGGCAGCCGGCAGCGGACCGACGAGCCCGGCGACGTCCAGCCCGGCGACAACGAGCCCGGCGACGCCGGCTGTGCCCTCGGCGGCGGTCCCGACCACGTCGGCGCCCTGCCGCGTCGCCCTGCCGGCCCGGTGGCGTACGGCCCTCGAGGACGGGGTCGTCCGCCCCGGCCGTGGGGTGCGCCTGGGCGTCGTGCTCGGCGCGAGCGACGGCACGGTGTTCGCGGTGTCGCAGGTCGAGGGTGCGCACCACGCCCTCGAGTGGAGCCGTGGCGGCGAGCACGGCGTGGTCCAGGACTTCGGTCCGGACCACCCGGAGTGGCAGGTGCTCGGCGCGACCTGGGACGGTCGCTACCTGGCCTACCGCGTCGACCGGTCGTTCTCCAGCCTCGAGGACTTCGCGCTGTACGTGTGGGACAGCCGGGGGACCTCGGCGCCGGTCGAGGTCGCGCACGGGGAGCCGGACCGGCACGGCGACCTCATGCAGACGCCGTTCGTGGACCCGGTCCTCGCCGACGGCTGGCTCTACTGGACCCAGACGCGGGACGCGGACCCCGACCACACGGTCCTGTCGGGCTACCGGCTCGCCGACGGCCGGACCGAGCGCCTGAGCCGCGGCTTCGGTCGGGCGCCCGTCCGCCTCGGCGGCACGCTGGTCTGGGCCGACAGCGACGCCTCGGGCCAGACCTCGACGCTGCGGATGCTGGACCTGGTGACCCACCAGAGCGCGCCCGTGCCCGCGGCGCTGCGCTCCGTCCGTGGTCCGTACTACCTCGCGGGGAGCGCGAGCACCCTCGCCTGGGTCGGGGGCACCAAGGGGCGGCAGGTGTTCGTGTGGCGGGCCGGCTGGCCGGAGCCCCTGCTCCTCGTCGACCACGTGGCGTCCCCGCAGCTCCCGCGGATCGCCGGCGACGTGGTCGTGCTCGCCGCCGACGACGCCATGTACGCCGCCGACCTGCGCAGCTGGTCCTACGCCAGGGTCACCCCGTCCTACGGCGGGATCTACGCGGACGGGGACCCCGTGATGACGGTGGGGTTCGCGCCGACCTCGAAGAACGCCGCCTCCGTCCAGACCCTGGTCGACACCGATGCGGCGGGGCCGCTCGGACGGGAAGGCTGCTGACCGGCCTCGGCCGGCTCAGCCTGCCTGGCGGATCGTCTGCGGACGCCGGCGTCGCCCGATGTGGGGGATCCCCCGGCCGACCATGGCGAACGTCGCCCCGATGCGCTGCGGCCAGGACGGTTCCGGGAGCCGGGGGAGCGGCGGCAGGTCCTGCACGTCGACGTAGTGCGTCCGCACCGGCCCGATGCCGTCGAGCTCCATGTCCATCTCGTGCGTGCCCAGGCCGGCGGAGCCGTCGCCGCCCCCGAGCAGCTCGTCGGAGACGAGGACGTACTCCGGGACCGCGATGGTGTTCTTGAGCAGGCGGTGGACGTGGATCACGTCCACGCCGACGAGCTTCTCCCGACGCCGGATCGTCTGCGTCGCCACCTCCCCGACGTGGGCGACGAACTTGAGCTTGAGCTCCTGCGTGCGCTTGCAGCTGCCGCAGGGACACATGTTGAGCTCGATGAAGTGCCGTTCGGCGTGGAAGGCCCGGTGCATGGCCACGGCCACGTCGGTCACCGCGGCAAAGGCCGCCGAGCCGTCGAGACCGTCGGCGTCGCGGGAGAGGAAGGCGCCGTCCCCCTCGATCTCGACCAGCTTGAACCCGGGCGCGGCGCGGACGACCCGGTCGAGGAGGCGGGCGGTCGCGGCCTCCGCGTGCCCGAGGACGCTGCGGTGGAACTGCATGTACTCGGTGTATCCGCCGATGTCGGCGATCAGCATCAGGGCTCGCCTGGTCGGCACCCTCGGACGCTAGCAGCGAGGAGGGGTGGTGCGCCACTGGTCCCGTCCACCGAGGCTCGGGGACCAGGAGGAGCAGCTCCGGGTACCCGCCCGGTCGGGACACGCCAGCGGGGGATCCAGCGCGCGGTCCGACCGGGCGGGGAGATCTGGTGCTACCGGGATCCCGGGGGCGTCAGCCCTCGTCCCTCCCGGCCTTTTCCTCGTCCTGGCTCAAGCGTGGCCCGTCGACGCATCGCGGGTGGAGCGGCGAAGGTCCTCGGTGGTCGGGACCTTGGTCCCTGCGCTGCAGGTGGACGCCGGGGGATCAGCGGTGCCCGCGGGCGGCGGGCCCGCCCGGTGGGCTTGACCGTGACCGTGGTCGGGCGCTCGAGCCGGCCGTGCCTGTCCCGCGGGATCGCGAGCTCGTCCGCCGGTGTGCCTGCCGCCGCCACGAGGGGCGGGTGCTCCGGGGTGGCCGGTACGCCCTCGGCGGGGGCCGGACCCCGTCAGTGCGCGGCGGCCGGGACGGCCTCCGCGCCGTGAGAGGCGTTGTCGGTCCGGGCCAGCCGGGTGCTGCGTCGGTGGATGATCAGCCCGCCGGCGAGGGCGACGCTGAAGAGCACGGCGCTGGAGATGGAGAAGGCGACGTGGTAGCCGTGCAGCACCGCGTGGGCCTGCACGTCCTGGATGCCGGCGTTGGCGGTCGCGAAGCGACGGACCGACCCGGCGTAGATGGTGCTGAGCAGCGCGGTGCCGATGGACCCGCCGATCTGCTGCATGGTGTTGACCGTCGCGGAAGCGACGCCGGCGTCCTCACGCTGCACGCCGGAGGTCCCGGTGGAGATCGCGGAGGAGAAGATCAGGCCCATGCCGAGCCCGATGACGACGAGGCCGGGCAGCACGACGGCCGCGTACGAGCTGTCGAGCTCGGTCCGGGTCAGCAGCAGCAGCCCGATGGAGGCCAGGAGGCCGCCGACGAAGATCAGCACCTTGGGTCCGACGCGCGGCAGCAGCGGGCCGCCGATGACGTTGGAGCTGAAGATGATCGACAGGGGCATGGCCACGAAGGCGAGGCCGGTCTCGAGCGCGCTGTAGCCGAGGCTGAGCTCGAGGTAGTAGGTCAGGAACAGGAAGATCCCGAACATCCCGATCGCGGCGAGGCCGAGCGCGAGCATCGCGCCGCCCCGGTCCCGGTCGAGGACGATGCGCAGCGGCAGCAGCGGGTGCGCGACCCGCTGCTCGATCAGCACGAAGGCCACGATGAGCACCGCGCCGAGGGCGAGGCTGGCGACGGTGACGGGGGCGCCCCACCCGTTGACCTCGGCGTTGGAGAAGCCGTAGACGACCCCGACGAGGCCGAGGGTGATCGTGAGGATCCCCGGCACGTCGAACGTCGGACGCCCGCTCGCCTGGGAGCGGGGCAGCAGCACAGCGGCGCCGATGATGGCCACGAGGGCGAAGAACACGTTCACGTAGAGGCACCAGCGCCACGACGTGTACTCGGTGAGCACCCCGCCGAGCAGCAGGCCGACGGCCGCACCGGAGCCGGCCACCGCGCCGAACACCCCGAACGCCCGGCCGCGCTCGCGCGGGTCGGTGAACGTGGTCGTGAGCAGCGACAGGGCGGCGGGGGCGAGCAGCGCGCCGAAGGCACCCTGCAGCGCCCGGGCGCCGACGAGCGTGGCGAAGCTGGGCGCGAGCCCGCCCAGGACCGACGCGCCCGCGAAGCCGGCGAGGCCCACGATGAAGATCTTCTTGCGCCCGAAGAGGTCGCCGATCCGTCCGCCCAGGAGCAGCAGCCCGCCGAAGGCGAGGGAGTACGCCGTGATGATCCACTGGCGGCTGTCGTCGGTGAAGCCGAGGTCGCGCTGGGCGCTGGGCAGGGCGATGTTGACGATGGTCGCGTCCAGCACGACCATCAGCTGCGCGATGGCGATGACGCCGAGGACCAGCCAGCGGTGGTTGCCGCGGCGTTCGTCGTCGGGCATGGCGCGCCGGGGCGCGAGGGTCTGGGCCATGGGTGTGCTCTCCAGCAGTAGACGTGGGAGCGCACTACCGCGGGCGCCGAAGATGTCCAACCCGGCCTGCCGTGTCGCTATTCCGGCTGCTCGGGCTGCCCCCCAGATCATGCACTGCGCCACCGGCGCTTTTCCGGTTTCGGCGAAAGAGCTGCGGCCAGCGTCAGGCCGCGGAGAGCGTCGGGTAGTCGGTGTAGCCGCGCGGTCCGCCGGCGTAGAAGGTGTCCTGGTCGGGCTCGTTCTCGGGGTGCCCGCCCTGCCAGCGCTCGACGAGGTCGGGGTTGGCGAGGACCATCCGGCCCACGGCCACGGAGTCCGCGCCGCCCTCGGCCACGAGCGACTCGGCGTCCTCGCGGGAGGTGATGACCCCGAAGCCGTCGTTGAGCATCAGGTGCCCGCCGAAGCGGGTGCGCAGCCCCTGCACCAGGGGGCCGGTGGGATCGGCGTGCAGGACGCTCAGGTAGGCCAGGCCCAGCGGGGCGAGCGCGTCGACGAGGAGCCCGTACGTCGTCTCGACGTCGGCGCCGTCGGTCTCCAGGACGTCCTGGATGTTGTGCTGCGGGGAGACCCGCAGACCGACCCGGCTCGCGCCGATCTCGGCCGCCACCGCGGTCACGACCTCGACCACGAGGCGGACCCGGTCCTCCGGGGAGCCCCCGTACCGGTCCTCACGCCGGTTGCTGCTGGGGGCGAGGAACTCGTGGAGCAGGTAGCCGTTGGCGCTGTGCACCTCGACGCCGTCCAGGCCGGCGTCCACCGCTCGGCGGGCGGCGGCGACGATGGCGTCGCGGGTCTGCTCGACCTCGGCCGTGGTGAGCGCGTGCGGCACGGGGTAGGCGAGCTTGCCCTGCGGGGTGTGCGCCTCGCCCTGGACGGCGAGCGCGCTCGGACCGACGACCCGGTCGCACCCGTTGATCGCGGGGTGGGAGACGCGGCCGCCGTGCATGACCTGCATGAACAGGCGCCCGCCGCGGGCGTGGACGGCCTCGGCGACCCTCGCCCAGCCGTCCTGCTGCTCGGCGGTGACGATGCCGGGCTGACCGGAGTAGGAGCGCGACTCCTGGGTGGGGTACGTGCCCTCGGTGACGATGAGGCCGGTGGAGGCCCGCTGGGCGTAGTACTCCGCCACCAGCTCGCCGGGGACGCCGTCGGCGCCGGAGCGGCTCCGGGTCAGGGGAGCCATCACGACGCGGTTGGCCAGCTGGAGGTCGCCGAGGGCGACGGGGGAGAAGATCTTCACGCTGGTCCAACCCGCCGATGCCGCCCGACCTTCCGGCCTGGACTGTGGCGAACGCCGCACCCGTCTGGTGCGTCCGCCGGCCGGGCGGGTCCCGGGAGCCGTGGCATCCCTCAGACTGGGCCCGTGATCATCGGCGTCGCTTCCCTCCTCCGGTCGGTGGACCCTCGTGGCTGAGGGCGCCGTGCAGCCGCTCGTCCGCCCGCCGAGGCTGCACCTGGGCCGCGTCGGGTCGGCCAGCCGGCTGGAGCTGTTCTTCGACCTCGCGTACGTGCTCGTCATCCTCGAGCTCGCCCACGGGCTCTACGTCGACCTGTCCTGGCACGGGCTGCTGGTCATGGCCGGGCTGTTCACCGCCATCTGGATCTCGTGGATGGGCTTCACCCTCTACGCCAACCGCTTCGACACCGACGACCTCGTGTTCCGGCTCGCCAAGCTGGCGGCCACCGGGGCCATCGCCGGGTGCGCGGCCAGCGCCTCCGACGCGGTCGGCACGTACGCCGTCCCCTTCGCCGCGAGCTATCTGCTCGGTCGGGTCATCCTGCTCGGGCTCTACGCCCGGGCCTGGCGCCACGTCGCGGACGCACGACCCACGATCAACGTGTACCTGGTCTGCCTCGGGGCCAGCGCGGTGCTCTGGGCGGTCTCGATCGGCGTCCCCGGTCCGGCCCGCTACTGGCTCTGGGCGGCCGCCGTCCTCGTCGACGCCGTCGGGCCCGCCCTCGCCACGCTGCGGAACGACCGGCTGCCGCTGCACATCGAACATCTCCCCGAGCGCTTCGGGCTGCTCGTGATCCTCGTCCTCGGCGAGGCGCTGGGCGGAGCCGCCCGCGGCACCCACGACGCCTCCTGGGCCGCCCCGTCCGTCGCCGTCGGGGTCCTCGGTCTCCTCCTGGCCGCCAGCCTGTGGTGGGCCTACTTCGACGTCGCCGCCGCCAGCAGCTCGAGCAGCCTCGAGCAGGCGTCGGAGGGCGACGAGGAGGAGCAGGAGACGGACGCGGACTCGGCGGACGGGGACGAGCCGCCCGACGCCGACCAGCGGCACGACCTCTTCGTCTACGGCCACTTCCCGCTCGCCCTCGGCACGGTGCTCGCCGGCGTCGGGCTGGAGGGTCTCGCCGTGCACCCCGAGACGCCCGGCCCCTCGGGCTCGGCGTGGGTCCTCGCCGGGGGGCTCGCGCTGTTCTACGGCGGGACCGCGATGATCGTGGCCGGCACGGCCCGTTCCTGGCGACCCGTCTGGCCCTGGCCGCTGGTCCTGGTCCCGGTGGTCGTCGCGCTCGGCCTGGCGCCGATGCCCTCGGCGCTCGTGCACACGGCCGCCTTCGCCCTCGTCACCGTCGTCGCCGCCGTGCACGGGACCGTCGTCGGCCGACGGCCGGAGGCGGCGATCTCCCCCGACTGACTGACGGCCCGCGCTCAGACCACCCCCTCCTGGTCGAGGAGACGAAGACCCGCAGGTGTCGGTCGGGGGTGCTGATGGTCGTGCTCACGGGGCCTCAGGGCGGTGGGCGGGACGGGTGCGTGGCGGCGGGCGGTCAGCCAGCCGGCGGCGCCGACCAGCAGCCTCGCGGCCGCCATCGGCGCAGTGAGCCCACGTCCTCGAGGAGCGTGAGGGTTTCCTGGTCGAGCCACTGGCCGCTCTGCGGCGAGGTCGGGCGGCATGTCCGCCCCGGTCTGCACGCCCAGAGGCTACCGAGGAGAGGTCGTGACCACCGAGGCGTCCGAGCCGTCCTCCGTACAGGGCGGAGAAGCACGAGGCACACCGCCTTCGCCGAGGCACACCCTGCAGGGTGTGCCTCGTGGAAGACGGTGTGCCTCGTGGTCCTCGGCGGTCAGCCGAGCTCGGGCCGGCTCAGCCCAGGGTGGAGGTGTCGATCACGAAGCGGTAGCGGACGTCGCTGCCGACGACCCGGTCCCACGCCTCGTTGATCTTGTCGGCGGAGATGACCTCGATCTCGGCGCCAAGGCCGTGCTCGGCGCAGAAGTCGAGCATCTCCTGGGTCTCCGGGATGCCGCCGATGCTCGAGCCGGAGAGGCTGCGACGACCGGGCAGCAGCGAGAAGGCGCGGACCGACATCGGGTGCTCGGGCGCGCCGACCTCGACCAGCGTGCCGTCGACCGCGAGCAGACCCATGTACGCGTCGAGGTCGAGGTTCGCCGAGACGGTGTTGACGATCAGGTCGAACGTGCCGACGAGCTGCTCGAAGGTGTCGGGGTCGCTGGTGGCGAAGTAGTGGTCGGCTCCGAGACGGAGGCCGTCCTCCTGCTTCTTGAGCGACTGGCTGAGGACCGTGACCTCGGCGCCCATGGCGTGGGCGATCTTGACGCCCATGTGGCCGAGCCCGCCGAGGCCGATGATGCCGACCTTCTTGCCCGGGCCCGCGTTCCAGTGGTTCAGCGGGGAGTAGAGCGTGACGCCGGCGCAGAGCAGCGGAGCCGCCTCGTCCAGCTCGATGCCCTCGGGGATGCGCAGGGCGAAGTCCTGCTCGACGACGATGTGCGTGGAATAGCCACCGGCGGTCGGCTTGCCGTCGCGGCCGATGCCGCCGTACGTGCCGATGTTGCCCTTGAGGCAGTACTGCTCCAGGCCCTTGAGGCAGCTGTCGCACTCGCGGCAGGAGTCGACCATGCAGCCGACGCCGACGCGGTCGCCGACCTTGTGCTTGGTGACGTCGGAGCCCACCTCGGCGACAAGGCCTGCGATCTCGTGGCCGACGACGATCGGCCAGCCGGCGTCGCCCCACTCGCCGCGCGCGGTGTGGATGTCGGAGTGGCAGATGCCGGCGAACTTGATGTCGATCAGGATCTCGCTGGGTCCGACGTCGCGGCGCTCGATGGTGGTCGGCTCGAGCGGGGCGTCGGCGCTGGGGGCGGCGTAGGCGTGCACGGTCAGCATGGGTTCTCTTCTCGTCGTGGTGCGGACGTCGTGAGGATGAGGACGGGCTCGACGAGGCCGACCGTCCACGGGCCGGTCCGTACGCCGCGTGGTGCTTGGCAGCGTCGTACGACGGCCGCCACGGCCCGAACTGGGACAGAATCTACCCGCCCCGACCCCTGGCACCCGGTGAGCGAGCGCCGGCAGCACCCGATGGATCATGGGAACTGTGCCTGTCTCGCTCCCCAGCCCCCGTCTCGTCGTCGCCGACCAGGTCCCTCCGCTGCGCTGGGGCGTGATCGGCACCGGTATCGCAGGGCCTTTCGTGAACGCGCTGCACGCGCACACGACGCAGCGGGCCGTGGCCGTGGCCGCCCGTGATGCGGCGAAGACCCGGTCCTTCGCCCAGGAGCACGGCATCGAGACGGTGCACAGCAGCGTCAGCGCGCTGATCGAGGACCCCCGGGTCGACGTCGTCTACGTCTCGACGCCGCACCCGCTGCACCACGCCCAGGCGCTGGAGGCGATCGCCGCGGGCAAGCACGTGCTGATCGAGAAGCCGATCGCCATGTCGGCGTCGCAGGCTGGGGAGATCACCGACGCCGGCCGGGCTGCAGGCGTCCTCGTGCAGGAGGCGATGTGGACGCGCTACCTGCCGCAGTCCGACATCGTCCGGCAGGTCCTCGCCGACGGGCTGCTGGGGGATGTACGGCTGGTCCGCGCCGACTTCGGCTTCGTGTTCCCCTTCGACCCCGCGCACCGGCTCTGGAACGCCGAGCTCGGTGGGGGAGCGCTGCTCGACGCCGGGGTCTACCCGGTCTCGTTCGCCTCGTCGGTCCTGGGGGCGCCGACGTCCGTGGCCGCGGTCGGGTCGGTGAGCCCGACCGGGGTGGACGAGCGTGCCGACCTGCTGCTCGCCTCGGCGGGCGCGACGGCGCTGGTGTCGACCTCGCTGGTGACGGCGCTGCCGGTCACGGCGTCGGTCCTCGGGTCCGAGGGGCGGCTGGACGTCCTCAGCCCGTTCTTCGGTCCCTCCGGGGTCACGCTGACGATGCGGCCGCGGCCCACCGGTGCCGTGTCGGCCGAGGAGAGCGTCACGTGGCGCGACAAGACGTTCGCCGTGGCGAACGAGGGGCTGAGCTACCAGGCCACCTGCTTCTCCTCCTACGTGAGCGAGGGACGCGTCGAGTCGCCGCTGCACCCTCACGCCGAGGTCGTGTCCGTGATGGCGACCATCGACGAGGCCCGGCGCCAGATCAGCGGGGCGTCGCTCCCGACCCGGACGAGGAGGACCTGATGGCGCTCACGATGGACCCCGAGATCGCTGCTGCGCTCCAGGCGTTCGCCGCGGAGCAGGGCGACGTCCCGCGGCCTCCGGCGGGTGACGTCGCGAGCCGCAGGGCGGCGTCGGCGGACCGGTGGGCGCTGCTCTCGGCCGGACTCCCGCAGGTCACCGGGGTCACCCGGCACGACCACACCATGACCACCCCCGACGGGGCGGAGATCCTGCTGCGCTGGTACGCACCGGTCGGGGGGTCGACCGGAGCGGCCGCGCTCCACGTCCACGGCGGCGGGATGATCATGGGCAGCGTCGAGCGCGACGACGCCGGCACCGCCGCGCTGGTCGAGGCCAGCGGCGTGCCGATGCTGGCGGTCGACTACCGCCTGGCGCCCGAGTTCGCGCACCCTGTGCCGGTCGAGGACTGCTACGCCGCGCTGCTCTGGCTGGTCGACCACGCCGGGTCCCTGGGGGTGGACCCCGCCCGCACCGCCGTCATGGGCGAGAGCGCCGGCGGCGGTCTGGCGGCCGGGGTCGCGCTGCTGGCCCGTGACCGGTCAGGCCCCGCCATCGCCCGGCAGATCCTCGTCTACCCGATGCTCGACGACCGCACCACCGAGCCCGACCCGCGGTTCGACGGCCTGGTCACCTGGAGCTACGAGGACAACCTGACCGGCTGGCAGGCGCTGCTGGGCGGGAGCGCGGGCACCCCCGGGGTGTCGCCGTACGCAGCACCGGCCCGCGCCACCGACCTGGGCGGGCTGCCGCCGGCGTACGTCGACGTCGGCGACCTCGACATCTTCGTCGACGAGGACGTCGCCTACGTCGGCCGGCTGGCGGCCGCCGGCGTGCCCGTCGAGCTGCACGTGGTCGCGGGAGCACCGCACGGGTTCGAGGGGTACGCACCGGGCAGCGACGTGGTCGCACGGGTCCGCGCCGACCGGCTGCGCGTGCTGCGCTCTCTCTAGCCGCAGCCACGAACCCCGCAGCCGCCGTCGGGGCACCCGTGGTTGTGTGTGGCCATGGACTTCCGCTACCTCGGCAACTCGGGCCTCAAGATCTCAGAGGTCACCTACGGCAACTGGCTCACGCACGGCTCCCAGGTCGAGAACGAGCAGGCCCTGGCCTGCGTCCGCGCCTCCCTGGACTGCGGGATCACCACCTTCGACACCGCCGACGTCTACGCCAACACCAAGGCCGAGACGGTGCTCGGCGAGGCCCTCAAGGGCGAGCGGCGCGAGTCGCTGGAGATCTTCACCAAGGTCTTCGGCCCGATCGGGCCCAAGGGCCACAACGACGTCGGGCTCTCGCGCAAGCACATCATGGAGGCCGCGCACGGTTCGCTGGACCGGCTGCAGACCGACTACATCGACCTCTACCAGGCGCACCGCTACGACGTCGAGACGCCGCTCGAGGAGACGATGCAGGCCTTCGCCGACCTGGTCCGCGCGGGCAAGGTGCTCTACGTCGGGGTGAGCGAGTGGACCGCCGACCAGCTGCGCGCCGGCGCCGCGCTCGCGCGTGACCTCGGCTTCCAGCTGATCTCCAACCAGCCGCAGTACTCGATGCTGTGGCGCGTGATCGAGGCCGAGGTGGTCCCCACCTCGAAGGAGCTGGGCATCTCCCAGGTCGTGTGGTCGCCCATCGCCCAGGGCGTCCTGACCGGCAAGTACAAGCCCGGCGAGCAGCCGCCGGCCGGCTCGCGGGCGACCGACGAGAAGGGCGGCGCGAGCATGATCTCGCGCTGGATGCGCGACGACGTGCTGGAGCGCGTGCAGCAGCTGCGTCCGCTGGCCGAAGAGGCCGGGCTGTCGATGGCGGCGCTCGCGGTGGCCTGGACGCTGCAGAACGACAACGTCGCCACGGCGATCATCGGCGCGTCGCGGCCCGAGCAGGTGCAGGACAACGCCGCCGCGGCCGGGGTCACCCTCGACGCCGACCTGCTGGCCAAGATCGACGAGATCCTCGCGCCGGTGACCGAGCACGACCCGGCGAAGACGCACGAGAGCTCGCCGAAGACCCGGGAGGTCTGAGCGCAGGGCCCTGGTCCCGGAGGTCCGGCCGGGTTCAGTCCTCGACGGCCTGCGGGTCGTACGCGGGTCGGCCCGGCGCCTCCGGACCGGGCGTCTCGTCCTCGGGAACCGCTGGCTCCGGCCGCAACCAGCGCGGGACCACGGTCTGCAGGACGGCGCCCAGGCCGAGCCCGACGAGCATCACGGCACCCATGGCGGCGGGGGTGCCGCCCAGCACGCCCGCCAGCGGGGTCCCCAGACCGCCGACCCCGAAGGCCAGGCCACCGGAGAGGGCGGCGGCGGTGCCCGGCGTCGCCCGCCCGAGGGCCTGCGTACGGGTGGCCGAGCCCGTGATGACCAGGCCCTGCGCGCCGGTGACGACGGCCAGGCAGGCCCAGACCGCGGCGGCCGGCGCGGAGGCGAGGGCGCAGACCAGCACGCCGCCCGACGCGGCGGTGCCGACCAGCAGGCCCACGGACAGCAGCCGGTCCTCAGACACCCGCCCGACGAGGCGGCCGAAGAGCAGCGTCGTCCCGATCATGCAGGTCGCGTTCGTGGCGAAGACGAGGGTGTAGCGCAGCACCGAGTAGCCGTAGACCTCCTGGAACACGAACGAGCTGGTCGCGATGTAGGCGAAGAAGCCGATCGTGGACAGGCAGGACATGGCCAGGTAGAGCGAGAAGCGCGGCCGGGCCAGCAGCGCGACCATCCGCCGTCCGTTGGCGGCCAGCCCGACGCCGGCCGAGCGACGTGCCGGGGGCAGCGTCTCGCGAAAGCTGACGACGGCCGTCACGAGCAGCACGACCCCCACCCCGGCCAGGACCCAGAACGTCGAGCGCCACGTCCCGACGTGCAGCAGCACACCGCCCAGCAGCGGAGCGACCGCCGGACCCACCGCGTTGATCGAGGCGAGGACCGCGATGACGCGGGCCCGCCGGACCCCGGTGAGGACGTCGGTGACCATCGCGCGTCCGGAGACCGCACCCGCGGCGCCGGCCAGGCCCTGGAGCAGGCGGGCGGCGATCAGGACCGGTGCTGTCGGGGCGAGCGCGCACAGCACGGAGGCCACGACGAACGCGGCGGTGCCGCCGAGCAGGAGGCGTCGCCGGCCGACCGCGTCGCTCAGCGGACCGATGAACAGCTGCCCGACGGCGAACGAGACCAGGAAGGCGGTCAGGGACAGCTGGGCGACGGCCGCGCTCGTGCGCAGGTCGGCCGCCAGGGCGGGCAGCCCCGGGATGTACATGTCGGTGGCGAGCGGGGAGATGCCGATCACGAGCGCCAGCGGCAGCAGCGGGGGCAGCGCGGTCGAGGCTGACGGGCTGTCCGGTACCCCGGTCCTGGGCACAGTCATCGGCGGGTCGTCCTTCGGCAGGTGGGTGGGGCGGTGGCCCGGCAGGCGTACGGGGAATGCGTACCAGGGGGTCGATAACGCTCCCTGGGGGAGCGCTGGGCGGCAGGACGCGACGGGTGTGCAGGACGTTTCTGCACGGGGGAAGGGCCCGGCCCGGGTCCTTGGAACGTCCTTCAGGCCGGTGGTCGACCCGGCCCGGCGAGGGGTCCCTGCTCCTCGGTCCGACCCGTGGCCCGGCGTCGCACCACGACGACGACCCCGACGACGGCCGCGAGCAGGACGAGCGCCCCGAGCCCTGCGACCGCCCCCCGGGGCGAGCCCTGCCGGTCGGACGGCGCGACGGAGGGACCCGTGGACGGCGACGCGCCCACCGACGGCGTAGCTCCTGCCCCTGCGCGGGTCGAGGTGAACGTGAACGTCCCGCTGACCGGGTGACCGTCGACGGAGGTCACCCGCCACGCGACCGTGTACTCACCGGCCGGGGCGCCCCCGGCCAGCTCCTGCGTGACGGTGTCGTCGACCAGCCGCGCCGGTCCGGTCTGGACCTGGCCCGTCGGCCCGGTCACGAGGACCTGGGTCCCCATGGCGACCGCTGGCTGGTCGAAGGTGAGCACCACGGCGCTGGGGGTCGGCCCGACCCGCGCACCGTTGCTCGGGGCCGTGCCCGTCAGGACGTTGTGGGCGGCCGCCGGGACGGCGCTCACCAGGAGGGTGAGCACCGCCCCGACGAGCACCAGCAGGATGCGTCGGCCCCGGAGGACCCGGCCCTTCCGCGTCACCGTCACGCCGACGGGCCGGACGGGCGCCAGCGGGTGGCGAGCACGGCTACGACCAGGGCGACCAGCCCGAGGGCGAGCCCGGTCCCGCCCAGGGCGCGAGCGACACCGTCCGAGCGTGGTGTCGTACCGGTCCCGGCGCCGGACCCGCTGGCGGACGGGGCGGGGGCAGCGGAGCTCTGACCGGCCCCGGCGGCGGCGACGACCAGCTCGGGCGCAGGGTGCTCCGGCTCGTCCGCGCCGGCGGGTGTGGGCTGGTCCCAGCTGACGACCGTGCCGTCGGAGTAGGTCTGGGCCGCGGGCAGCAGCACGGTCCCGGCCGAGGGGAGCGGACCGACTGCGAGCGCGAACTCCTGGTACTCGCCCGGTTCGATCCGGGTGCCCTTCTCGGCGGTCCAGGTGACCGTGCGGACCGCCTTCGTGAGCGTGGTCCCCTCCGACTCCACCGGCTGGGGGAGCGTGGCCTGGGCCGTAGCGACCCGCCAGCCGGGGACCGGCTTGCTCGAGACGTAGAGGAACGGGGTGTCCTGCGGCAGCTGGACGCTGAGCTTGACGGTGCCCGCGGAGGCGGACTCGTTGGGCACCCGGAAGGTCAAGGCGCTGAACGACCCGGGGGTGGTGCTGTCGGCCGACACCCGGACGTGCGCGTCGGCGGCGGTGGTGGGGAGGAGGAGCAGGGCTCCGAGGCCGGCGGCAGCGCCGACCCGGAGCACGGTGGGACGAAGCACGGTGGGACGAGGCGCGGTGGGACGAGGCATGACGGCTCCTGTCGAAGAGGGGAGGCACGGGCGGCGCTCGGGGCGCGCGTCACCCGTGTGCAGCAGAGGACGAGGGCGGTCGACCCGACGCCACGAGGCGTCCGGAGCACGACCAGCACCACGACGAGCGGGCTAGCGGACCGCGGCGGCCGGAGGGCCTCGAGGCGCAGCCACGGCGTACGCGAGCCGGCGCGAGCGCACGTCGCACCCCACCGGCTCGCGGTCCCGCCCGGCCGGCGAGGTCGGGTGGCTCGCCGCGAGCCCGGCCGCGGCGGCGACGCGGTCGACCGTCCGCCACAGCCACGCCTCCCCGCGCGCGAGCAGCCACGCGGTCGCCAGCACCGCCGCGACGTGGGCCACCACCATGAGCCAGCCGGGCGTGCCGCTGGTCATGTCCATGCCACCGCCCGGAGCGCACGACGTCACCCCGTCGAGAGCACCGGCGTGCCCGGCGTGGGGTGCGGCGGCAGCTCCCCGCACCCCGAGCGTGCAGGCCCGTGCTGCTCCGGCCAGGCCGAAGAGCTCGTGCAGGCCGAGCTGCTGCACGGCCAGCAGCGCGGCCAGCCACCCGAAGCGGCAGCGTCGCCGGGTCACCAGCGCGGCCAGCAGCCCGAGCGGCACCGCGGCGACCAGCAGCACCCCGACGCCGGGCAGGGACCCGCCCCCGAGCACGTGCGCACCGGTGGCCAGCAGCAGGGAGAGGGTGCCCAGCACCCCGGCGCGGACGACGCGCGTCACGCCCGCCTGTGGACCCGGCACTCGTTCAGCATAGGGAGCCCGTTCGCAGGGGCCAGGCCCGAGCGTCAGGGTCGGGCGGGAGCGGGACCCACCGGTGCCCGGTCGGCGACGCGCCACAGCACGCTGGCCAGCAGCGCCAGCGCGCACAGGTGCGCGCCCGTGCACCACAGGCACAGCGCGTCCACGCGGAACAGCTCGACCCACACCAGGTAGAGCGCCATCACCACCCCGGCGGCGGCACCGACCACCCGGACCGGGTCCAGCACCCGGCGGCGCCACGCGGCAGGCGTGACCAGCAGAGTCATCACGGCGAAGAACAGCAGGCCCAGCAGCGCGACCGGGATCCCCAGCAGCGACGACCACACGCTCGAGGTCACCTTGGCGCAGTTGATGGTGGCGCCCTCCGGGCAGGCCAGCACGGCCGGGCTGGTGAAGTGCTCCACCGTGAGGTAGGCCGACACCACGAGCCCGAGCAGGGCGATGACCAGCGACGGCTCCGCCCGCCGGCGAGGACCCGCCGCACGTCCGGCCGGGGCGGCGCCGGCCCGGTCCGCACGGGTGCCGCTCATCCGAGCGTCTTCGCCGCGGCCTGCACGCCGGCGGAGCCGCACACCGCCGCCGGCTGCTGCGACGTCGTCGCGCAGACCGCCGCGGTGATGACGTTCGCCGCGCCGTCGACGCCCTTCGCGACCGGTGACGTGGGGTCGGACAGCGCCGCCGCGACCTGGGCGTGGGTCAGCCCCTGCAGGACCTGCGGGCTGAAGGAGGCGCCCGAGACCAGGTACGTCCCCCCGATGTCGACGAACGGGATCGACCCGCCGCTCTCCACGTAGGGAGGGGCGTCGTAGGTCGAGAACAGCTGCTCGTCCGCCGGGCTCAGCGCGTCCAGCGGTGCGTAGCCGCCGCCGGCCACCTCGTTGCTCTCCGTCTCCACGCCTGTGAACGCCACCGTCGGGCTGGTGAAGGACGCGCCGTGGAACGACAGCGTCGCGGTGCTCGGGAACACGTCCTGGGCCGACGACGCCGTCTGCCCGAGGCCGGAGTAGGTGCCGAAGCGGGACATCGCGACGACGACGGCCCACCGTTCGGCCGCGCAGTAGGGGCAGTACTCGGCGCCCACGTACAGCACCCGCGGCTTCCCGTCCGCGGTCAGCACGGGCGCGTCGACGCGCTTGGGCGGCGTGACCCCCGTCCCGGCGCCGACCTGGTCCAGCACGGCGGCCGGCACCGACGTCACGGCGGTCACCACCTGGTCCGCGGCCGCACCGGTCGCGGCCGGCTGTGTGGTCGTCCGGTCGCCGATCCCGCTGACCTTGACCACCACCAGAGCGGCGACGACCAGCACGACCAGCACGACCGGCAGGCCGAACCACTTCAGCCGGCGACCACGCTGCTGACGCTGGGCCTGCTCGGCAGCCAGCCGGGCGCGCGCACCGGCCGGGGCCGAGCCGCTCGACGAGCCGCCGGACGAGGGCTTCTGCGATGACGAAGGCACCCGCCCAGTCTGCGCGTCACCGCGTGCCCCCGCTCGGACGGACCGGCAGCAGCACGTCCTCCACGCGGGCCACGATCGCCGCCGGGCTCGGCTGGGACGCGATCTCGGCGGCGACCTCGGCCGCAGCCGTACGGAAGGCGGGCTCGTCGAGCAGCCGGGTGACGAGGGTGCGGGCGGTCCCCACGTCCAGGGTGGTCGGGTCGTGCGACAGCCCCACCCCTCGATCGCTGACGCGCCGTGCCGACAGCGGGTTGTCCGCGAACGACGGCAGGACCAGCTGGGGCACACCGAGGTGCAGCGGAGCCGCGGTGGTCCCCGACCCGCCGTGGTGGATGATCAGCCGGCAGGTCGGCAGCACCGCCGTGAGCGGCAGGTAGCCGACGGCGCGGACGTTGGGCGGCAGCTCCGTCCCGTCCGCCAGCCTCGCGTCACCGAGGGCGAGGACGACCTCCACCTGCAGCCCGGCCAGCGCAGCGAGCAGGACGGAGACGACGTCGGTGCCGGCCACCGTGGGGACCACGGTCCCCAGCGTGACGAGCACCCGCGGCCGGACGGGTGTCGTGCGCATCCACGGCTGCGTCACCGCACCACCGTTGAACGGCACGTACCGCATGGACCACCACGGGACCCCGTCCCGCGGATCGGGCTCGTCAGCGGCCAGACCACCCATGCTGGGCGCTCGCGGATCGATCCGAGCGATCAGGGCCGGCCCAGCAGGGTCGAGCCCCAGCTCCGCGCGTACCGCCTCCACCGCGGAGATGTCGCGGACGGGCCCCCCGTCGTCCCGGGTGGACCAGGACACCCGGTTGCCCACCTCCAGCCCCGGCAGGCCGACGATCGAGGCCGCCAGCTCACCGCTGCCGTGGTCGGAGGTGTAGACGACGAGGTCGGCACCGAGCTCGCGGGCCGCGTCGGCCGTGCCGGGGGTCATCTCCTCGGTGAACATCCGGAACGGCGAGGCCGGCGGCCCTCCACCGGGACCCTTGCCGACGTTCGACTGCAGCAGGGCCCACAGGTCGCGACCGGGGCACACGTCGACCACCTCGAGGCCGGCGTCGGCGGCGACCCGGCACATCCGGCCGGTGGTGGCCAGGCGCACCGCGTGACCGGCAGCCTGAGCGGCCCAGACCAGCGGGACGACCGGCATCATCAGCCCGTAGCCGGGCGCGGTGGCGAACAGGATCCTCATCGCCCGACCATCTCAGCCGGGTCCGTGGACCGCGTCCACCGGGTTCCCCATGCGGCGGCCGGTCCGGATTGTCCGAGGTGCGCCACGGCACGTGCAGGTCAACCGGGGCGATCCGGACAGGCACGTCCTCCGACCCCGGAGCCCGCCTCCGCCGGCGTACCGTCGAGGCAGGAAGCCACCGCGGGGGTGGTGAGGCTGCCTGCAGGACGCCGTGAGCTCGGGGGCGCGGCGAGCTCCAGAAGCTCAGGGCCTTCGACGCCCGCCGGAGGCCGGCCCCGTCTCGCGACCCCACCCCGAAGGACACGTATGTCCACCCGTCTCGACCAGTCGCAGACCCCCGCCGTGGTCCGCCGTGGCGGCAAGGTCGTCATGACCATGAGCCCGACACAGGCCAAACGACTGGCGGCGTCGATCTGGCTCGCTGATCTCGGGCATGCCGATCACCTGGCCTGGCTCGACTCGACGGCCGAGCTGCTGACCGACGCGAGCAGCCTCTACGGCTCGATCATGCGCTCGGGCACCAGCCCGGTCGGGGCCTTCGCGGAGGCTCTGCAGGACGGGAGCGACCTGGAGATGGAGGCGGTCAGGTCCCTGGAGGCCACCGCCGTGGAGGCGGCCATGATCGCGGCGCGTGCGGTCCTGGCGGCCGCCGACACCGCCAGGACCGCAGCTCTCGGCGCCCAGCAGGCACGGGCGGCCGCGACGACGAGGACCGCCGACGTGATGGCCGAGACGGTCAGGCAGCAGGCGCTGGCCGTCCAGGACCGCGCCGACGCGGAGGCACGAGAGGTCGCCGCGGCCGCCGCCCGGGCGGCCACGCGGGTGGCGTCGGCGGTGCTTCCGGGCCACGAGGTCGAGGCGAGGGAGGCGGCGGTGTTCGTCGCGCAGATCACCACGAAGGCCGCTGCCGCGACGGCCGAGGAGACGGCGCTGGTAGCGGCGGCTGCAGCACGCGCCGCGGCGTCCGCAGCACTGGACGCCGCAGCCGAGGCGGCCGACGCGGCGATGCTGATCGAGCTCGAGGTGCGCAGCACCGCGAAGGCCGTCCAGGACACGGCGGACGCGGCCGCCACCCAGGTCGCCGCGGAGACCCAGAACGCCGTGGGGCTCCTCAGCAGCTGAGCGGTCGCCGGATCGGCCCGGTCATCGCCGATCACCGCGCCCCGGTCAGCGAGCTCTCGTCGCCCCGTCCGGTGGGTGAGCCACGACGGTCGTCCCGGCGGGGTCGTCGGCTCCGTCCCGCACCAGGTCCGCGAGGCCGAGCAAGCGGTCCATCACGCGGAGGCGGTAGGCGGCGCTGAGGGCGAGGAACCAGAGCAGCAGCAGGGGAAGGGCCGTCTGGTAGACGATCCCGGCCGGCCTGGTGAGTCCGAAGTAGTCACGCAGGGTGGGGACCACCAGGGCGGCGACCAGCCCGGCCAGCAGCGCGACCACGAGGACCAGGGGGCGCTTGTCGGGGTGGGGGCGCGTCCAGGCGGCGAACAGACGCGTGGGTGGTTCGAGGAAGAGGATGAGGAGGATGGAGGCCAGCGACACGAACGTGGACAGACCGGTCTGGGCGCCGAGCGTGGCGGCCGCCTGGACGAAGTCGGCGTCGACGCCGTAGGTGAGCCCGGTGTACTGCTGGAACTCGGCGGCCAGCCGGTCGCGCAGGTTCGGGTCGTCGAAACCCTGGGTGATCGTGGTGAAGAGGTAGGTGTACGCCGCCACGGCGAACCCGGCCGTCAGCACGCTGGCGGGCAGGACGAAGCGGGCGAGGTCGAGCAGCAGGCGGGGGTGCGGCCGGGCCGGCCGGGCCCAGGCGGTGAGGAAGAGGGTGGGCAGGCCGACGGTGAAGAGCGTCAGCCCCGTCTGGGCGGGCGAGTAGGGGAATCCGAGCCCGAGCATGGTGATCGTGACGATGATGAGGGCCTGCGTCGCCACCCGGGTGAGGAAGACCTGCGCGGAGACCGCGATGCCGCTGATGATCCGACGTCCCTCCCGCCGGGCGGGCAGCAGCGAGGCGAGGGAGTCCTCGACCAGCACGACGTCGGCCGCGTCGCGGGCGACGCTGCTGCCGCTGCGCATCGCCACCCCGACGTGGGCCGCCTGCACCGCGCGGGCGTCGTCGACGCCGTCACCGACCATGGCCACGTAGCGGCCCTGCCGGCGCAGGGCCAGGACGATGCGTTCCTTCTGCTCGGGCGCGACGCGGCCGAAGACGGTCGCTCGCGTCACGACGGCGTCGAGCTCGGGGTCGGTGAGCCGGTCGAGACGCGAGGCGTCCACGGGTGCGGCCGCGTCCAGGCCCACCCGGGTGGCCAGCGCCGCCACGGTGTCCGGGTCGTCACCGGAGACCACCTTGACGGCGATGCCCTCCTCCTCGAGCCGGGCCAGGGTCTCGCGCAGGTCCGGGCGCAGCTCGTCGATCAGCGCCACCACGGCCAGCGGCTCCAGGGCGGGCAGCTCCGGGCTGCCGTCGGTGCCGCGCAGCACGCCGCCGGCCCCGGTGGTGGCAGCGGCGCGGGCGAAGACGAGGACGCGAAGGCCCTGCGCGGTGCGGGCGCGCACCTCGTCGTCGAGGTCGGGTCCGGCGAGGGCGGGTGCGAGAACCTCCGGCGCGCCGAGGACCCAGGTCGCCCGGTCGATGCGCACGCCGCCCCAGCGCAACGAGGAGCTGAAGGGCACCTCCTCGAGCACGGGCACCGCGCGACCGGGCAGCTGGGCCGCCAGCGCGGTGCTGGTGAGGTCGGCCGTGCTCGAGCTCCTGGCGTACGAGCCCAGGGCGGCGGCGACCTCGTCCCGGTCGTGCCCGCCGAGCGGCACGACCTCCTCGACCTCCAGCCGGCCGGTGGTCAGCGTGCCGGTCTTGTCGGTGCAGAGGACATCGACGCGACTCAGGGACTCGACGGCGTTGACCCGTTGCACGAGCGCCCCGCGCCGGGAGGCGGTGACGGCGCCCGCGGTGTACGCGAGCACGATGAGGAAGAACAGCCCGTACGGCACCAGCCCGGAGAGCACCGCCGCGGTCTGCACCACCCGCACGAAGGCCGAGCCCTCGAGCGCGGCCTGCAGCAGGATGGCCCCGCTCATCAGGACCACGACGACCATGATCAGACGGACGCAGAACGCGATCTGGTGCTGCAGCGGTGTCGTGTCCGGGGTGGCTCGTCGGGCACCCGAGGTCAGCCGGTTGGCCTGGGTCGCCGCACCCACGTCGCGGGCGAGCTGCAGCCCGGCGCCACCGACGCAGTGGCTGCCTGAGAGCAGGTCCGCCCCGGGCCTGCGCGGCTGCGCCTCCGTCGCCCCCGTCAAGAGAGACTCGTCCACCTCGACGTCGCCCCTGAGCAAAGGTCCGTCGACGACCAGCTCGTCACCGGGACGCACCCGGACGACGTCACCGTGGACGACCTCCTCGGGCAGGACCTCGGTGTCGCGTCCGTCGCGGACGACGACCACCCTGCGGCGCTCGGCCAGCTGCAACCGGTCGAGCTGCCGCTTGGCCCGGATCTCCTGCACGGCGCTGATCAGGGCGTTGAGCAGCCCGATCGCCGCACTGATGAAGGCGTCGCCGTAGCGGCCCAGCGCGAGGAGCGCTCCACCGATGACGAAGAGGATGGTGTTGTAGAGGTTGAAGACGTTGGTCCGCAGGATCCGCGCGTAGGTGCGCGACGACGTGCTGACCGCCCGGTTGTCCTCGCCACGGCGCCGGCGAGCCTCCGCCTCGGTGCTGGACAGACCGCTCGTCGGCGCGTCGAGGTCGAGGTCGGCCAGCGGGTCTCGCGTCGAGCCGGGCACGGACCCCATTCTGGGACAGGCCACCTGAGCCCCGGGCCGCTCGACCGTCGCGCTCTCCGCCAGGCGTCCGCGTCGAGCCGGTAGCCGAGGCCGCGGATCGTGTGCAGCGTGCTCAGGCCGGACGGTGCGTCGAGCTTCCTGCGGAGGTAGCCGACACAGACTTCAACGTCCGGTGTCCTGGCCTACCGCCGGCCGGTGCTGCCGGCCAGAGCCGGCTCCGGCTCGGCGTGCGCCAGCTCGTCGTCGTGGGTGTCGAGCATCGTGGTCTCGTCGAAGGGCCGCTCGCCGGCGAGGACGGCGTCGACCTGCTCCCGGTCGATGGTGCGGGTCCACGACCCCACCAGGACCGTCGCGACCGCGTTGCCCGCGAAGTTCGTGACCGCCCGGGCCTCCGACATGAACCTGTCGATGCCCACGATGATCCCGACGCCGTCCACCAGCTCGGGCCGGTGCGAGGCCAGGCCGCCCGCGAGCGTGGCGAGGCCCGCGCCGCTGACGCCTGCCGCACCCTTCGACGCGATCATCATGAAGCCGAGCAGGGAGATCTGCTCGGGGATGCTGAGCGGGTCGCCGAGGGCCTGGGCCACGAAGAGCGACGCCATCGTCAGGTAGATCGCGGTGCCGTCGAGGTTGAACGAGTAGCCCGTGGGCACGACCACGCCGACGGTCGGCTTGGCGACCCCCAGGTGCTCCATCTTGGCGATCAGCCGCGGCAGCGCCGACTCCGAGGACGAGGTCGACACGATGAGCAGGAACTCCCGGGCCAGGTAGCGCAGCAGCTTGAAGATGTTGATCCCGGTGACGGCCTTGAGCAGGAGGCCGAGGACCCCGAAGACGAAGATCGCGCAGGTCAGGTAGAAGCCGACCATGAGCACGGCGAGAGCCTTGAGCGCGTCCCACCCGGTGGCCCCGACGACGGCGGCGATCGCCCCGAAGGCACCCACGGGTGCCGCCCACATGATCATGGCCAGGACCCGGAAGACCAGTCGCTGGAGGTGCCCGATGCCGGTGAGGATCGGCCGGCCGGCGGTGCCCATGGCCTGGATGGCGAAGCCGACCAGGAGGGCGACCAGGAGCGCCTGCAGGACCTGACCGCTGGTCAGCGAGGAGATCAGGGTGGTCGGGATGATCTCCAGCAGGAAGTCCGAGGTCGAGCTGCCGCCGCCGCTCGCCTGCGCCGCGCCCTTCTGGGCGAGCTCGGTGGTCAGGTGGAGGCCTGACCCCGGGTGCAGGAGGTTCCCGACCACCAGGCCGATGGCCAGGGCGAAGAGGGACATCACGATGAAGTAGACCAGCGCGAGGCTGCCCACCCTGCCGACCTGGGCCGCGCTGCGGAGCGACCCGATGCCGAGCACGATCGTGCAGAAGATCACCGGCGCGATCATCATCCGGATCAGGGCGACGAACCCGGTGCCGAGCGGCTTGAGGGCCACGGCGAAGTGGGGAGCGACGAGCCCGACCACGATGCCGAGGAACACCGCGACGATGACGGCGATGTAGAGGTAGTGGGTGCGGTCGCGGTGCGGACGTGGTGAGGTCGGTCCACCGAGGGCCGGTGCTGTGGTCATCAGATCTCCTCCTTGAGACGGGCTGGCGGTCGAGGTGTCGACATCCCGGGCGGCGGGCGTCGGTCACGGTCGTCGTGCCGGGGACCTGCGACCGCGTAGCGCCGAGACGTCAGGTGCGGCAGGCGGGACGGCGCCATCGGTGGGACCTCGGGGGTTGAGTACGTCCTCGAACGAGCACTGATGATCGCACCGACGGCCCGCGTCGTCGAGACAGGCGCACCGGCGGGCGGGCCACCGCTCCACGGGCGTGCTCGGCGGGTCATCGGCCCCGCATCACCCGCACCGTCACCGGCACCCGTGCAGCGTCAGCGGCTTCCCGGGATCACGCCGGTGCGGACCAGGTCGTTGGCGACGTCGCGCAGCTTGAGACCCGTGTGCTGGGACGCCTTCGAGAGGAGGGTGAAGGCCTGGTCGGCGGTGATCTTGTGGCGCTCCATCAGGATGCCCTTGGCCTGCTCGATCGCTCCGCGGGTGACCATCGCCGCTCGCATGTTGGCCGCCTCGTCCGACGCCGACGCGGCTGCGGAGGCGTTCGCGACGGCGAAGGCCACCCAGGAGGCGACCTCCTGACCGACCGCGACGTCGTCCTCCCCGAACGCGCGAGGCCGGGTCGAGTAGTTGTTCAGGGCGCCGATCGTCGCGGCCTGGAACGGCAGTGGCACCGAGAGCGAGCTGCCGACCCCTTGGGCGGCGGCGTGCCGCGTGTAGTCCGGCCAGCGCTCCTCGGTCCGCATGTCGGCGATGAGGAACAGCTGGCCCGAGCGTCCCGCGTCCACGCACGGCCCGTAGTCGCGCTGGTACTGCAGCTCGTCCGCGTCGAGGGCCATCTGCCCGTCGTGAGCGGCGGTGAACGGATCCTCGTTCCGGATCAGCGTGATCGACGCGGACTCGGAGCCCGGCATCGCCCGGCGCGCGACTCCGGTGAGCTCGCCCAGCACCTCGGCGAGGTCGCGCCCCACCAGGACGACCCGCGCCAGCTCCTCGTGCAGCGTCCTCATGTCGACCATCCCTCAGCACTCCTCCTGAGCAGCAGCCTTCGCCCGTCGGCGCTCGCCCGATCACCTACCCCTGCGCCGCGACGATGTCCCGCGTCGCCACACGGACACGGTCGTCAACCCGGCTCAGCCGGTGACGGGCCCGCACCCGGTCACAGGATCGCGCAGGCCATCGTTATCACCAAGTCTTGAGCGGTCGACGACACGAGGCGGTGCGCATCCGCACCCGCACGGGGACCGGGCAGGTGGAGTCACGGACCCGTCGCCGTGACGGGCGAGGCTCGGCAGCCGTTAGCCGAGCGCGCGATGTGGGTAGGACGCTGGTACGACTTCGCGGCCTCCTAGGGGTGCTGAAGGCGAGGAAGTCTGGGTCAAACAGCCGGCCCGGCTGCCCGGCAGGGTGGTGGCCGAGACTGCTCTCGGCCACACCCCGCTGGCCACGGCCTCAGGACGGGCAGCCTGAGCGAACGCCTGAAGATTCTGAGAATTCGTCATAAAATGGTCGGGATCGGCCGACCGGCCACTGATGGCCTCGATCAAGCCCTCCCACCGAAGGGCAGTGAGCGATGGAACCGAACCTGCTGATCGGCCTCGCAGGCATCCTCGGCGTCGGCGTCGCCGTCGTCTTCGTGGTTCGGTCCCGGATGCGGTCCGTGCGCCTGCTCAGCGACGCCGTCCAGCACGTGGTCGAGACCAGGGACTTCCAGCCGGTCGCCGTCCCTCACGCCACGGGTGAGGTCGCAGCTCTCGCCTCCTGGTTCAACCGGCTGCTGCGGATGGTGTCCCGGATGCGCGAGCGTCAGACCCGCCTCCTCCTGGACGCCGGTCACGAGCTGCGCAACCCGCTGACCAGCCTGCGGACCAACGTCGACCTGCTGGCCGTCGACCTCGACAACGGCCGGCTCTCGGTCGACCAGCGGGTCGAGATCGTCGGCGACGTCCAGGCCCAGATCGGTGAGCTCAGCACCCTGGTGACGGACCTCACCCACCTGGCGCGCGACGAGGACGAGGTGCGACCGCAACCGCTCGACGTCTGCGAGGTCGTGCAGGACGCGGTCGACCGCGTCCGGCGCCGGGGTCAGGACCGCGTCTTCGACGTCGAGCTGCAACCGCTGTTCATGTTGGGTCAGGCCGACTCGCTCTCGAGGGCGGTCGTCAACCTCCTGGACAACGCCGTGAAGTGGACCCCGAGCGGAGGGACCATCCAGGTCCGGCTCGAGGGAAATCGGCTACGGGTGTCCGACGAGGGACCCGGGATCCCCGACGCCGACCTGCCCTTCGTGTTCGACCGGTTCTTCCGCGGTCAGACCGGGCGCAGCACGCCGGGCACCGGGCTCGGGCTGTCCATCGTGGCCAAGACCGTCGAGGACCACGGCGGCAGCGTCCGGGCCGGGCGGGCAGCCTCGGGCGGAGCAGAGCTCACCGTCCAGCTGCCTGGCGTCACCAGCCGCGAGGCGCTGTCTCGCCAGCTGCAGGGGGGCGAGGCCGAGCTGGACGCCGCGAGATCGGTGGTGGCTGCCGCGGTGGAAGCCGCCGTGGTCGCGGAGCGGGCCGTGACTGCGGCCGCGGACAGAGCAGAGGCAGCCGCTACGACCGCGCGACGGACACGTGCGGCTGCGACGACCAGGACCGCCAGCGTGATGGCCGAGACGGTCCGGCAGCAGGCGTTGACGGTTCAGGGCCACGCCGACGCAGCAGCACGGGAGGTGGCCGCCGCCGCGGCCAGGGCTGCGTCCCGGGTGGCGTCGGCGGTGCTTCCGGGTCAGGAGCTCGAGGCACGGAGGGCGGCGGCGTCCGTCGCCCGCATCACGACGGAGGCGGCGGCAGCAGTCGCGGTGGAGACGGCGATGCTCGCCGCTGCGGCAGCGCGAGCCGCGGCAGCGGCAGCCCTGGAGGCCGCAGCTGCCGCTGACGACGCCGCCATGATGATCGAGCTCGAGGTGCACGGCGCGGCGAAGGCCATGCAGACCACGGCGGACGCTGCCGCGACCCAGGTCGCTGCTGAGACGCACAACGCCGCAGAGCTGATCCACGGCTGACCTGCAGGACGCGCCACCCGGCAGGCGGGACGCGCCCGCTGAGTCGCTGCGACCGAGCAGCGCGTCCCCATGGGTAGCGGTGGCTCAGCCCGTGGTCAGGCGCCGGGCACCAGGATGACGACCTTGCCGGACAGGGCGCCGGCGGCCGCCTGGGCGTGCACCGTCGACAGCTCGGCCAGCGGTGCGCGTCGCGCGACGTCGACGTGCAGCTCGCCACGGTCGACCAGCGCGGCCAGCTCCGCCAGCTGCGCGGCATCGCTGCGCACGAAGAGGTCGACGCCACGAACTCCGCGCCCCTCGTCGGAGGGAGCCGGCATCCACACGGTGGTGTTGACGAGGACGCCGCCGTCACGCACCACGGCGACGAGCGCGGTCAGCTGCGCGGGATCGACCGGGGCGAGGTTGAGCACGAGGTCGACCGGCCCGGTGACGGTCGCCAGCACGTCGCTGCTGGTGTGGTCGATGACCTCGTCGGCGCCTGCCGCCCTGACGCGCTCGCTGCTGCGCGGGCTGGCCGTCGCGATGACGTGGGCCCCGACGCTCTTGGCCAGCTGCACGGCGTACCCGCCGACTGCTCCGCCCGCACCGTTGACCAGCACCCGCTGGCCGGTCTCGAGCCGGCCGTGGTCGAAGAGCGCCTGCCAGGCCGTGAGGCCGACGATCGGCAGTGCGGCGGCGTCAGCCAGCGGGATGCTCGACGGTGCAGCGGTCAGGACCTCCGCCGGTGCGACCACGTACTCTGCGGCCGCTCCGTCGGCCACCATCGGCAGGAACCCGATGACCTGCTCGCCCACCTGCACACCGCTCACGCCGTCGCCGAGCGCGTCGACCGTCCCGGCCACGTCGATGCCGGGGGTGTGAGGCAGCACGACGGGGATCGGCCCGCGCATGCCGCCCCCGCGGATGTTGGCGTCGACGCCGTTGAACGACGTGGCCGCCACCCGGACCCGCACCGTTGCGGCGCTCGGGGTGGGCACCTCCACGTCCTCGTGGCGCAGGACCTCCGGGCCGCCGTACTCGTGGAACCGCACTGCCTTCATCGCGAACCTCTTCTGCGGGTCGATCGGGGGTGGAGCGCTGCGAGCGACGCGGGGTCGGTGGAGCGGGCGTGAAGCAGCATGGCGTCCACCGTACAGCAGAAGCGGACGGAATCGTCCGGTTAGCTGGCGATCCCGCGGAGGAACACCCCTCGCTGCTCCGCGGCCGCCGCTTCCCAGCCCGGGACGTTCGACATCGGCTGCGCGAGCATGGCGCCGAACCGGACGACGGTCCCGGCGTCGACGTGCCGACCCACGGTGCCGTCCTGGTGACCGCGTTCGACGATCGCCGCCATCGTCTGCTGCATCCGCGCGCGCAGCTCGGCCGACTCGGTCCCCTCCGTCATCGGCGCACCGTGCAGGGGCAGCACGAGCTCGTCGCGGTGGACGAACGTCTGAGAGAGAAAGCGGGCCACGGCGTCGAGGCCGGTCTCGCCGGAGGCCAGGGCGTCCTCGGCCTCCGCGAGGATCAGGCGGTAGGCGCGCACCGCCATGGCTTCGAGCAGCGCCTCGCGGTTCGGGTACCGCCGGTAGAGCGTGCCGACCCCGACCCCTGCGTCAGCCGCGATCTGCGCCATGGGCACCGCCCTGCCCTCGGCCAGGCCCGCGCGGACGGCCGCAGCGATCACGCGCTCGGCGTTCTGCTCCGCGTCCTTCCGGAGCTTCCTGGGCTGGTCGGGGGACATGGTCGACGACACGTTACGCGCGGGATCTCCGGTCCTGGTCGCTCGCTGTGCGGAGCCGGCGATCGAGCACACCGACCGGACGAGCCTCCTCACGCCGCATTCCCGCCGACGTCGGGCTCGTGACCCTGACCGACCTCGAGCCTGGTCCACGTCCGAGCCACCCGTAGGGGGCCGTGCGAGCATGACGTCATGGGGGCCGAGCACGCCGACGTACGAGACCTGTACGAGCGCTATCTCACCTGCTGCAACGAGCACCGGCTCGACGACCTGGGCGAGCACGTCTCCGACCAGGTGACCGGGTCGGGGCCTGTCGACGGGCTCGCCGCCTACATCGACGGGGTCAGGGCGGTCTGCGACGCCTTCCCCGACTACCGCTGGGAGCTGCAGGGCACGGTGGTCGAGGGAGACACGGTCGCCGCGCGGCTGACCGGTCGGGGGACGCACACCGGGTCCTTCAGCGGCATCGCCCCCACCGGCCGCCGGATCAGCACCCAGGAGCTGGTCGTCTACCGGTTCGCGGAGGGCAAGATCGTCCGGTGCTGGGGAGACCTCTTCCCGGTGGTCCGCGACGCCCTCAGGGCCGCGACCGACGCCACGCCCTGACGAGCAGCGCCTGACGTCGCACCAGCACGGACCAGGCCCTGCCCCGCCCGCGATCTCCTTCGCCCCGGACCTCCTTCGACGGCAGCTGCCGGGGGTACGGGTCCTCTCACGGCTCAAGGTCCGGCGGTCCGGCCTCGCCCTGATGGGTGAGCAGGAGCGCAGCGGGTACGCCCAGAGGACGGCGTCGCGCAGCCGCGACGCGGACCGACCCTGGGAGATGCTGATGGACGACTCGCCGAAGACCCCTGACCTCGACCTGCCGGGCCAGCAGCACGACCAGGCGCCGGACATCGTGGTGGAGCCCGAGCCCGAGAGCCCGCGGGCGGACGGTGCTGCCGCCGGCAGCTCCGACGAGCAGGAGGGGACGGACGCCTCGGCCGACGACCCCGCGCTGGGGAACACCCTGATCCGGCCCGAGAACTCCTAGCGCTGCCCGATGCCCGGAGTGATCGGGGCATAACGGACGGTCGGCCTCGGGCTGGACCTGCTGAGGGCCCGCGCCGCTACCGTTGTCAACGTTCGTCCGGGGGATCGGTCACGTGTCACGCAGCGAGGTGGCCGACGCCGTTGCCGATCTCCACCTTGCGATCGAGGGCACCGGATGAGCTTCTCACCAGGCGGGTTGCGCCGCGCCTTCCGGGGCAGCTCTCGACCGCTGCACCGTCGGCTCACGCTGCTGAGCATGCTGGCGGTCGCGGTGACGCTGGTCGCGGTGTGCGTCACCGGGTGGGTCGCGCTGCGCATCACGTTGTTCGACATCAACGAGCGCGGCTCGCTGCTGATCGCCCAGGACCTGGTCGCCCCGGCCCGCCAGGACATCGCCTCCGCCGGCACGCTGAGCGCCCGGGTCCTGGGCCCCGGCAGCACCGTGGTCGAAGCTGTCGGGGCCGACGGCACCGTGCTGCTCACCCCCGGCGAGGACACCGTCCTCGACCTCGGTCCGCCGGAGGTGGCGGCTGCGCAGCAGCAGGAGCAGAGCGTCCGCAGCACCGTCAGCGGCAGCGGGGAGACCTACCGGGTCGTCACGGCGCCGTTGGGCGAGGCGGGCTACGCGCTGGTGGTCGGGCGCCCCCTCGCTGCGGCCGACGAGGTGCTGCGCGTCTTCGGGCTGGTGGTGCTGAGCGTGGGTGGCGTCGGGATCCTGTGGGCCTGGTTGCTGGGGCGGGCGGTGGCGACGACGGCACTTCGTCCGGTCCTGGACTTCACCGAGGCCGTGGCCCACGTCGCGGAGACCGGAGACCTGCGACCCGTCTCGGGCGGCTACGCCCGTGGGATCGTCGCTTCGTTGACCGAGACGTTCAACCAGATGCTGACCCGCCTGGCGGCCTCGCGGGACCAGCAGGACCGGCTGGTCGCCGACACCAGTCACGAGCTGCGTACGCCCTTGACCAGCATGCGCACCAACCTCGAGCTGCTGGCCCTCGACGCCGGCAGGGGTCGCCTCAGCGAGGCGCACCGCGTGAAGATCCTCGACGACGTCCTGGCTCAGACCGTCGCGCTGGGTGCACTCGTCACCGACCTCGTGCACCTCACCCGCGAGAGCGCTTCGCCTCGTGGCCCGGTGGGCCTGCGCGCCGTCGTCCAGACCGCGGTCGAACGGGTGCGCCTGCGCGCGCCGGGGCTGGTCTTCGACGTCGAGCTGGGCTCCCTCGTCGTGCTGGGCCACGCGGCTGGCCTCGAGCAGGCCGTCGGCAACGTCCTCGACAACGCCGTGAAGTGGAGCCTGCCCGGCGGGACCATCCACGTCCACCTCGCCGGCCACCAGCTGCGCATCGGCGACGAGGGCCCCGGGATCGCCGCCGCCGACCTGCCGCACGTCTTCGACCGCTTCTACCGCGCCGACTCGGCGCGCAGCACCCCTGGCACCGGACTCGGTCTGGCCGTCGCCGCCAAGGTCGTCCACGACCACGGCGGAACCATCTACGCCGAGAGCCCCCCGCGGGGTGGCGCCCACCTGGTCATCGAGCTCCCCGGCACCGTCGACGTCACCGGCTCGGTGTCGGACGTGCAGGCAGCACCCCGCCCGCTCGGAGCCGCGACCGCCGGGCGCTGACACCCGGGCACCGGTCGGTCGACCCGAACCTCAGCGGTTGACGGCCCGCACCCGGACCACCTCGGCTGGTCGGCATCGACGTCGGGGGCCTCGTTGCCGGCCCCAGCGGCCCGGCCGCACTACCGTCGCCAGGTGGATGTCGCCGTCGCTGCCGTGGCAGGGGGCGTCCACGTCTCCGTGCTCGACGAGCACGGCCGGGCCACCGAGGTGCACCGGCTCACCTGGTCCGACCTGCCCCCGTTCGTCATCGGGTTGGGGGCACAGCACCCGCGCTGGGTGTGGGCCGACACGGGCACGGTCTACCCGAGGCTGCTCGACGCGGGCCTGACGGTCGCTCGGTGCCAGGACCTGCGCCAGTGCCACGCCATCCTGTCCCGGTCGACCTACGTGACCAGCCCGCTGACCTCTGTCGCCGACGGCCGGTGGGGACCGCACGAGCAGGCCCAGGACGACGGGGCCGCCCCCGCTCTGCTCGACCTGACCGACACCGACGGCACCCCCACCCTGGCCGAGGTCGTCGACGAGCACCGGGCGCAGCACGAAGCGGTGCGCGGCTCGGCGCAAGGCGCGCGGCTGCGGCTGCTGCTGGCCGCGGAGTCCGCCGGAGCGCTCGCCGGCGCCGAGCTGACCCACGTCGGTCTGCCGTTCGACGCGGCGGAGCACGACCGGTTCCTGACGAGCCTGCTCGGCCCGCGACCGCTGCCCGGCGTACGGCCCCGCACCATGGAGGACCTCGCCGACCGGGTCCGCGCCGAGCTCGGAGCACCGACCTTGAACCCGGACTCGGCACCCGATCTCCTCCGCGCCCTGCACAGCGCCGGGATCACCGTGGACACCACCCGGCAGTGGGAGCTCACCCAGGTCGACCACCCGGCGATCGGACCGCTGCTGGAGTACAAGAAGCTGGCCCGGCTGCACGGCGCGAACGGCTGGTCGTGGCTGTCCACCTGGGTCGCCCAGGGACGTTTCCGACCCGGTTACATCCCGAGCGGGGTGGTGACCGGGCGGTGGGCGGCGCGCGGCGGAGGCGCTCTGCAGCTGCCCAAGCAGATCCGCGGCGCGGTGGTCGCCGATCCCGGCTGCGTGCTCGTCGTCGCCGACGCGGCCCAGCTCGAGCCCCGGGTCCTCGCGGCGATGTCGCGCGACGAGGCGATGGCGCGGGCTTCTCGGCGCCGCGACCTCTACCAGGGCCTCGTGGACGACGGCGTCGTGGACACCCGTGCGCACGCGAAGGTGGCGATGCTCGGCGCCCTGTACGGGGCCACCTCGGGGGAGTCGGGCCGCCTGATGCCCAGGCTGCAGCGCAGCTACCCGGCGGCGACCGCGTACGTCGAGGCGGCGGCGCGCGCGGGAGAGGCGGGAGAGGTCGTCACCACGTGGCTCGGCCGCAGCTCCCCGGCGCCGCCGGAGTCGTGGCAGCAGGCCCAGAGCTGGTCCGCGCTGCCCGAGGCCGACCCGGACGAGCGCCGCCGGGCTCGTACGCAGGCCCGCGACTGGGGCAGGTTCACCCGCAACTTCGTGGTCCAGGGGACGGCCGCCGAGTGGGCGCTGTGCTGGCTGGCCGACCTGCGCCGTGAGCTCGCCGCTCTCGGCGACGTCGGCGGCCGGCCCGCACGGCTCGTGTACTTCCTGCACGACGAGGTGATCGTCGAGGCGCCGGTCGAGCTGGCCGGGGCCGTCACGGACGCCGTCCGGTCCTCGGCACGTCGGGCAGGACAGCTGCTGTTCGGCTCGTTCCCGGTCGAGTTCGCCCTCGACGTCTGCGTCGTCGCCCGCTACTCGGACGCCGGGTGAGCCCGCCGGACGGGCGGGACGCGGTCCGTCACGCCCCGCCGGAACCGCCCGTCAGGCCGCGGTCGTAGGCATGGATCACGGCGTGCACGCGGTCGCGCAGCTGCAGCTTGGCCAGCACCCGGCCCACGTGCGTCTTCACCGTCGGCTCCGACAGGGGCAGCTGCTCGGTGATCTCCGGGCTGACAGCCCCGCAGCGACGTACCGGCGTACCTCGCGGCTCGTGCCGCGGACGCCGGTCGGGTGGTCGACCGGCTGTTACCTTCCTGCGGGTGCTCCTACGCGTATCAGACCGCCTGATGATGACCGCCCGAAGATGCCGGACGACCAAAGGACAGCAATGAAGCGACGCGAAGCACTCGGTCTGATCTCGGGCGCAGCCCTCACCGTCGGGCTCGCGGGCTGCACCGGCGGGACCCCCGGTGGCGCCTCCGGCCCCACGCCGAGCTCCGACGCGGAGGCCAACTCGATCCGCTACCTCGTGGAGCAGCCGGAGGACCCCGCCACGCTGAAGAAGCTCGAGGAGCACATCCAGACCTACGCGGCGGCGAACCCCGGCACCACGGTCAAGGTCGAGGCCATGCCGTCGGAGAACATGCGCACCGTCCTGCAGACCCAGCTGCGGTCCGGCGAGGGCCCGGACGTCTTCAGCTGGGGCTCCGGCCCCGGCTACGCGGGCGCCCTCGCCCAGGCCGGTCTGCTCTTCGACCTGACCGCGGCGTACGCGCAGTACAAGTGGCCGGTCTACGACTTCGCCAAGCAGCGCGTGACCTTCGACGGCAAGATCGTCGGCATCCCGGGCGAGATGGAGACCGTCGGCCTGTTCTACAACAAGGACCTCTTCGCCCAGCTGCAGCTCACCCAGCCCCAGAGCCTGGGGGAGCTGCAGACCGCGGTCCAGAAGATCAAGGCCGCGGACAAGACCCCCATCGCCGCGGCTGACCAGGAGGGCTGGCCGGGCGGGCACATGCTGAGCATGGCCCTGTCCAGCAGGATCGGCTCGAAGGGCATGGAGGCGCTGCTGAACGGACAGGCCCCGTGGAACAACCCCGACGTCGTCGCGGCCATGCAGGTGTGGAAGGACTGGAACGGGGCCGGCGACCTGCCGAAGTCGCCCACCTCGGTCACCACCGACAACGCCGCAGCGCTGTTCTACTCCGGCGACGCGGCGATGCTCCCCACGGGGAGCTGGGCGATCCACGACATCGAGAAGAACACCAAGTTCGAGGTCGGCTACATGCCGTTCCCCTCCGAGGCCGGCGCCGGCGTCTTCACCAGCGGCCTGGGATCGGGCCCGTTCGTCTCGGCCAGCAGCAAGAAGACCGACGCCGCCGTGAAGCTCCTGAACTTCCTCGCCTCGCCGGAGCACGGGCGCTGGACGGTGGAGGAGCTGGGCACCATCCCGGCCTTCCCGGTGGACACCACCGGGCTGAAGGTCTCCCCGCTCTTCAGCCAGGTGCTGAAGGACACGGCCGCGTTCTCCGGCGGCTCGGGCGACTTCGGCCTGAACATCGACGTGCTCGCGACCGACCGCTTCAACAAGGCCATGTGGGACGGGATGCAGGCGGTGCTGAGCGACCAGAAGACCCCGCAGGAGGTGGCGCTCAGCCTCGACAAGGCCGCCAAGGCGGCGAAGTAGCAGGGGCGGGCGGCAGGCGGACGACGGGCGCACGACGGTGAGCCGCGCGAACGCCCACGTCCCACCCGCGACCCGACGGGCGCAGACCCGGCTGGGCATCGCCCTGATCGTGCCGCTGATGGCCCTGGTGGTGATCTTCTTCCTGTTCCCCCTGGTCAACGCGATCTACTACGCGTTCGTCGACTTCAACGGGATCAACCTGAAGCCGCCGTTCATCGGGCTCGGCAACTTCACCGAGCTGGCGCAGGACCCCGCCGTGTGGCCGGCGCTGAAGAACAACGTCATCTGGATCATCATCGGGACCGCGGCCCCGCTGGTGATCGGGCTGGCCCTGGCCCTGCTGATGTGGAAGGTGCAGCGGGGGAGCCTGGCCTACCGGGTGGCCTTCTTCCTGCCGTACATCCTCCCGCAGGTGGCGATCGGGGTGGTCTGGAGCTGGATCTACGACCCGACCCGCGGCTGGCTCAACCAGGTGCTGCAGGCCGTCGGTCTCGGGCGCCTCGCCGGCGGGTGGCTGGGCAACCCGAGCACCGCCCTGTACGCGGTGCTCGGCACGGCCGTCTGGGCGACCACCGGGTTCGTCTTCCTCATCCTGCTGTCGGCGCTGCGCAACGTCGACGCCGAGCTGGTCGACGCCAGCATGATCGACGGGGCGAACGCGCTCCAGCGGGTCTGGCACATCGTCCTGCCGCAGATCATGCCGGTCTTCCTGATGGTCACCACGATCACGCTGGTCGGGGGGTTCAGCGTCTTCGACATCATCTTCGTGATGACCGGCGGCGGACCGGCCGGAGCCACCGAGGTGCTCGGCACGTACGCCTACTCCAGCGCCTTCCAGCTCAACCGGATCAGCTACGGCACCACCCTGGCCCTGGTCATCACCGTCCTCGCCATCCCCTTCACGGTGGCGCTCAACCGGCTGCAGCGGCGGCTCTCACTGCAAGGGACAGGCGCATGACGGACACGTCGCGACAGACGCCCACGCCGGTCGTGCGCGACGCCGGCCGCCTCGACGACGGCCCCCGCCCGGACAGGGTCATGTCCCCGAAGCGGCGTGCGCTGCTCGGGGGCAAGCACCTGCTGCTGATCGTGCTGTCCCTGCTGGCGCTGTTCCCGGTGATCCTGACCATCTCCACCGCGCTGAAGACCGACGAGGACGTACGGGTCAACCCGTTCGGGCTGTTCTCCTCGTTCTCGTTCGAGAACATCGTCACGGCCTGGACGGTGGGCAGCTTCGGCGACTACGTCCTCAACAGCTTCCTGCTCTCGGTGCCGAGCACGGCGCTGGTCGTGGTGCTGTCCACGATGGGCGGGTACACGTTCGCCCGGCTCCCGTTCCCCGGTCGTTCGATCTGCTTCTACCTGGTCGTGCTCGGGCTGCTGGTGCCGTTCTTCACCTACATGATCCCGCTCTACTTCCAGCTGCGCAGCATGGCGCTGCTGGACAGCCTGGTGGGGACCAACCTCGTGCTGGCCACCACCGGGCTCTCCTTCGGCACGTTCTTCATGAGGGCGTTCTTCTCCGACCTGCCGACCGAGCTCGAGCAGGCGGCCCGGGTCGACGGGGCGTCGGAGTGGCAGATCTTCCTGCGGGTGATGCTGCCGCTGGTGACCTCCGGGATGGGCGCGCTCGCGGTCTTCACGTTCCTGCAGAACTGGAACAACTTCCTCGTCCCGCTCCTCTACCTCCCCGGCGGCAGCTACCGGCCGCTGACCACCGGCCTCTACCTGTTCCTCGGCGGCCGCTCCATCGACATCGGGCCCCTGGCCGCGGGCACCCTGATCACGATCGTGCCCATCATCATCCTGTTCGTCGCCCTGCAGCGGCAGGTGACCGAGGGCTTCCTGTCCGGAGCCGTCAAGGGCTGAGGTCCGGCTCCGCTCACGCGCGCCCTACAGCACCTGACGGATGGCGCGCTCGAAGCCGAGCACGTGGTCCAGCGCGAGAGCGGCAGCCGTCTCCGCGTCCCCGGCGGCCACCGCCTCGAGCAGGCCGTGGTGCGCACGCACGTGGTCGGCCAGGCCAGGGACCTTGTCGATCACGAGGCACCAGATCCGGGTGGCGAGGTTGTCGTAGCGGACCAGCACGTCCTCGAGGTGGGGGTTGGCGGTGGCCCGGTAGATCAGGCGGTGGACCGCCATGTCCTCGTGGATGAAGCGGGCGCGGTCGCCGTCGGCCAGCCTGAGGCCGCGGATGTCCTCGGCGGTCGCCCGCATCTGGACCCGCATCGGCGGGGTCGCGTTCTCGGCGGCCCGTCGTGCCGCGTGCGGCTCGAGCAGCTGGCGGAGGTCGGAGATCGCGCCCAGCTCGGTGACGTCGACGGCGGTGGCGAAGGTCCCGCGCCGCGAGTAGGACACCACGAGGTGGTCGGTCTCCAGCCGCTTGAGAGCCTCACGGACCGGGGTGCGGCCCATCCCGAGGTCCCGGGCCAGCGCCAGGTCGTTGATCGGCTCGCCCGGTCGGATGTCGAGCATGATCAGCTGGTTCTTGAGCCGTTGGTACGCGCGGTCGGCGAGCGAGGTCCCCGACCCCTGCTCGTCGAGGCTCTCGACCGCGAGCGGCAGCAGCCCCACGCTAGCCGCGCAGCCGTGTCATCTGCGGGTCGTGCAGGGGCTCCGACGCCACGGTCGCGGCCACCCGGCGACCGAAGTACTCGATCTCGACGGCGTCACCCTCACCGATCCCGCTGGGCAGGTACGCGTACGCCACCGGCCGTCCGACGGTGTAGCCGAACGCGGCGCTCGTGACGTAGCCGACGCTCTGCCCGTCGTGGAACACCGGTTCCTTGCCGAGCACCACCGACGTCCCGTCGTCCACGGTGAGGCAGCGCAGCCGTCGGGCGGCCGTCTCCTCGGAGCGGCCCTCGAGGGCCTCGGCCCCGACGAAGCCCTGCTTGCCGGCCTTGACCGCGAAGCCGACGCCCGCCTCGTACGGGTCGTGCTCCGTGGTCATGTCGGCACCCCAGGACCGGTAGCCCTTCTCCAGGCGCAGCGCGTCGAAGGCGGTACGCCCCGCGGCGACGACGCCGTGCTCCTGGCCGGCCTGCCACAGCACGTCCCACAGCCGCTGACCGTTGTCAGCGGTGGTGTAGATCTCCCAGCCCAGCTCGCCCACGTAGGACAGCCGCATCGCGGTGACCGGGATGCCGCCGATGCTGGCCCGCTTGGCCCGGAAGTAGCGGAGCCCGTCGTTGGTGAAGTCGTCGGCGCTGACCGCGGAGACCACGTCGCGCGCCCGGGGCCCCCACAGACCGATGCAGCAGGTGCCGCCGGTGATGTCGCGGACCTGCACCCACCGGGTGGGGTCGGCCTCGCACTGCTGACGTGCCTCCCGCCGGAGGTAGGCCAGGTCGACCGGCCCGTTGGCCCCGACCTGGAACAGGTCGGTCTCGAGCCGCGCCACCGTCACGTCGCTGCGGATGCCGCCGTGCTCGTCGAGGAGCAGGGTGTACGTGATGGCCCCGGGCTTCTTGGCCACGTCGCCGGTGCTGAGGCGCTGGAGCAGGTCGACCGCGCCCGGGCCGGAGACCTCGAGCCGTCGCAGCGGGGTCATGTCGTACATCGCCACGGCCGTACGGGTCTTCCAGGCCTCGACGGCGGCGACGGGGGAGTAGTAGCGCTGCGCCCAGGCGTCGCGCTCGACGGGCTGCCACTCGGGCGGCAGCTCGGCGATCAGGTGGGCGTTCGCCTCGTACCAGTACGGCCGCTCCCACGCGCCGGCCTCCAGGAAGAACGCGCCGAGCTCGCGCTGCCGGGCGTGGAAGGGGCTCACCCGCAGGTTCCGCGGCGACTCCCGGGGCTGGTGCGGGTGCAGGATGTCGTAGATCTCCACGAAGTTCTGCTGCGACGTCTCGCTGACGTAGGAGCTGGAGAGCTGCACCTCCTCGAAGCGCGACAGCTCGCACTCGGCGAGGTCGATCGTCGAGTGCCCGGTGGTCAGGACCTCGGCCAGCGAGCGGGCCACCCCGGCGGAGTGGGTGACCCACACCGCCTCGGCGACCCAGAAGCCGTCGAGATCGGGTGCGCGCCCGACCAGGGCACCGCCGTCGGGGGTGAAGGAGAAGATGCCGTTGAAGCCGTCGCCGACCTCCGCCTCCTGCAGGGCCGGCAGCAGCGCCTGGGACTCCTGCCACGCCGGGTCGAAGTCCGCGGGGGTGAACTCGAGGCGAGACGGCATGTGGTGCTCGTCGACCGTGGCCGGCGTCACGCCGAGAGCCGAGGCCACCACCGGCATGGGGCGGTGCCCGTAGTAGCCGATGCCGTAGCGGTCGCCGTGCTCGCGGAAGTAGAGGTCCTGGTCCTGGTGACGCAGGATCGGCAGCCCGGCGCCGTCCGGCCCCGCGTGGCGACCGGCCAGCGCGGGCACGGGCGTGGTGCGCACGTACTGGTGCGCCAGGGGCAGCAGCGGGATCGGCAGCCCGACCATCGCGCCGATCTCGACGCCCCAGAAGCCCGCGCAGGAGACGACGACGTCGGCCGGGACGGTGCCGGCCGGGGTCGTCACGCCGGTGACCCGCCCTCCCGCTCGCTCGATACCGGTGACGGGGGTGGACCCGAGGTAGCGCACCCCGGCGGCGCTGGTCCGCTCGATGAGCAGCTGCACGGCCCGGGCCGCGAGGGCGAGACCGTCGCTGGGGATGTGCAGGCCGCCGAGCACCAGGGCCGGGTTGAGCAGCGGGTAGAGCTCCAGGCACTCCGGCGGGCTGACCAGGCGGGCCTCGACTCCCCAGGAGGAGGCGTACCCGTGCTTGCGCTTCAGCTCCTCCCAGCGCTCCGGGGTGGTCGCCACCTCGAGCCCGCCGACCTGGTTGAAGCAGCTCTGGCCGTCCTTCTGCAGCGACAGCAGCTTTGTGACCGTGTAGCGCGCCAGCAGGGTCAGGGTCTTCGAGGCGTTGGTCTGGAACACCAGGCCGGGCGCGTGCGAGGTGGACCCGCCCGGCATCGCCAGGGGCCCCTGCTCGACGACGGTGATGTCGTCCCAGCCGAGGGTGAGGAGCTCGTCGGCGAGGTTCGTGCCGACGATGCCGGCTCCGATGATCACGACGCGGGGTGCAGATGACACGGGCGTAGTCCTTGGCGGTGTGGTGGGTGGGCAGCGGAAGACGACGGTGCTGCAGCCGTGGAGCAGCACGCGGTGTCGTCGAGTCCGTCGCGGCTCGTATCCCTTTGATATACCAGTGGCAGGAACGTACCCGGCCGCCGACAGCGGGTCAACGAGCGCTGGAGGTCCGCGCCTCTGGCCCGCGGGAGGGGCGCGGTCACCGCGGTCGCGCGACACCGGGTGCGGGCGGGCTCTCCTGCCGCCGGACGACGGCGTGCAGCTGTCACGCCGTTGTCACGTGGCACCTCTTGACGTCCATGGCCAACTCCAGCCAGAGTTGCGTGTGACGCAAAAGGGTCGCGCCCTGCGCAACGCCAGGTCAGGAGGAGAGACCGATGATCGTCGCCTGCCGGCGTGACGCCCTCGAGCCGGGCGAGGCCCTGCGCCTCGACGGGCCGGAGACCCAGGGTGTCCCGATCGCCCTGTTCCGCACCGACGACGGCGAGTTCTTCGCGATCGACGACACCTGCACCCACCAGGACGCGTCGCTGGCCGACGGGTGGCTCGAGGACTGTGCGGTCGAGTGCCCGCTGCACGCCTCCCGCTTCGACCTGCGTACGGGGGCGGTGGACGCTCCGCCGGCGAAGCGGCCGGTACGCACGCACGAGGTGGTCCTCGACGGCGACACCGTCTTCCTGGTCCTTTCCACCGACCAGCCGAACCTGCCGCCCGGCATCGCCCCGGCCACGACGGCGTGACCCCGCGCTCGCCTGCCGACGGAGACCACGCGTGACCCTGACCGAGCACGTTCCGCAGGTCGACACCCTGGCCCTGGAGCCGGGCGACCAGATCTCCGAGAGCCTGGTCCGGACCCTGCCCGGCAGCGCCCACTCCTCGTCGGAGGTGTTCGCCGCCGAGCAGGAGCACATCTTCGAGACGATGTGGGTGCGCGCCCTCCGCGCCAGCGAGCTGCCCGGGCCCGGTGACTTCAGGACCGTCCAGGTGGGGCGCGAGGGCATCATCGTCAGCCGCGACCGCAAGGGCCGGCTGCGCGCCTTCTTCAACCTCTGCCGCCACCGCGGCGCGCGGGTCTGCAGCGAGGGGAGCGGCAGCGGCAGGCGCTCGTCCCAGTGCGGCCACCACGCGTGGACCTACGACCTGGACGGCAGGCTCATCGCCGCGCCCAACCCTCATGAAGATGCCCGACATCGGTCGGGAGGAGTACGCCCTGCACGTCGCCCACGTGCGCGAGTGGCTGGGCTACGTCTGGATCTGCGTCGCCGACGACGCACCCTCGTTCGAGGAGACGGTGATGGGTGCGGTGCGCTCTCCCGGCTCGGCGACGTGGAGTCGATCGAGCACCACGGCGTCGAGACGCTGCAGGTCGGGCAACGGATCACCTACGACGTGAAGGCGAACGGGAAGCTGATCGTCGAGAACTTCATGGAGTGCTACCACTGCGCCACGATCCACCCCGAGCTGACCGAGGTGCTGCCCGAGTTCGCCGACGGTCTGGCCGCCCAGTACGTCGTGGGGCACGGCGCCGAGTTCGGCGAGGACGTGCAGGGCTTCACGGTCGACGGCCCCGAGGGCCTCGGGCGCATCCCCGGCGTGACGGACGACCAGGACCGCCGGTACTTCGCGGTCACCATCCGGCCGAACGTGTTCGTCAACCTCGTGCCCGACCACGTCATCTTCCACCGCACGTACCCGATGGGGCCGGACCGCACGATCGTCGAGTGCGACTGGCTCTACCTCCCCGAGGTGGTGGCGTCCGGGACGGACCTCACGAAGTCGGTCAAGCTCTTCGACCTGGTCAACCGTCAGGACTTCGAGGCGTGCGAGATGTGCCAGGCCGCGACGGACTCGAAGAAGTACGCCGACGGTGGGGTCCTGGTCTCGAGCGAGCACCACATCGCCGAGTTCCAGAGCTGGGCGACCGCAGCCATCGCCTGACCGCAGACCGACCCGGACCGGTCGGTGGTGGCTTCGTCCGGCGTGCACCGGACGCGGGTCGCTCCTGCCGGGCGCCTTCGGTCGGACCCTCAGAGGTCGACGAGCCCGAGGGCCGTCAGGACCAGGGCCGCTCCCACGATCACCAGCGCGACAGCGGCCGCCCCCGCCCGTGCAGCCACGGGCATCACCTAGCCTGGACCGGCGTCTCCCGGTCCGTCCGCCGACTCCGGCAGGAGGCTCGAGGTCGAGGGACGCCTGGGACAGAGAGTGGGAGACCATGGGAACCGCCTTCTCGGAGACGCTGCGGGGGGAGAACGACCAGACGTGGTCGCAGGCGGTGCAGCACCGGTTCGTCCAGGAGCTGCTCGCCGGTCGCGTGCCCGATCCGGTGATGGCCACCTACCTGACGCAGGACTACCGGTTCTTCGACAGCTTCCTCGCCCTCGTCGGGGCGGCGGTCGCCACCGCTGACCAGCCCGGGGCGAGGCTGCAGCTGGCCCGCTTCGCCGGCGACATCTCCGGGGACGAGAACACGTACTTCCTCCGCGCGTTCGAAGCCCTGGGGGTCAGCACGTCGCAGCGCGAGGCCGTGCCGGACACGTCCGCGACCACGGGGTTCAAGACCCTCTTCGAGGAGGCGGCGGCGACGCGTGAGTACGCGGCGATCATCGCCGTGCTCGTGGTCGCGGAGTGGCTCTACCTCGACTGGGCGAGCCGGGCGCCCCAGCCGATGCCGACGAGCTTCGTGCACGCGGAATGGATCACGCTGCACGACAACCCACCCTTCCGGGAGCTCGTCGGCTTCCTGCGCAGCGAGCTCGACCGCGTCGGGCCCGAGCACGCCGAGCAGGCCCGGGACCACTTCCAGCGCGCGGTCACGCTGGAGCTCGCCTTCTTCGATCTCGCGTACGAGCAGCCGCGCTGAGGCTCGACTCGGGGCCATCACAGACGTCTGAGGTCCGAGCGCGACGCTCAGCGGCCTGGTTCCTCGGGCACCCTGCGGCGGGCGGCGTCGTGCACGGGTGCTGCGCCGACGCCCTGCACGACGTCGCGAAGGTGGTGCACGACCGGGTGCCGGTCGTGGTCGGGCGGCTCCTGGTGGCCCCGGGCGAACCGGACGAAGCCGAGACCCAGGCCCTCGGCGATCTCCTCGTCGTGGTTGGTGTCGCCGACCATGAGCACGCGGCTCGGCTCGTGGCCGGAGGACCGGAGCCAGCTCGCGACGACGTCGGTCTTGGACGGTGCGTACGGGTCGGTGATCCCGAGGACCTGGTCGAAGTGGCCCGCGATCGCGTGGGGAGCCAGCTGGTCGTGGAGGACCTCCGCGACGGTCGCGGAGATGAGGACCTGTTCCGCCCCCAGCCGCCCGATCGCGGACAGGGTGGCGTCGGCGTCGGCGTGCAGCTCGGCCTGCCCGACGCCGGAGGCGAACAGCTCGAGGTAGCGTCCCGCGGCCGCGAGGAAGTCGACGTCGGCGACGCCCAGTCGCGCGTAGAAGGCCTGCACGGGGAAGCCGAAGACCTTCCGGTAGGCGTCGACGTGAGGGAGCACCGGCAGATCACGCTCGTGCAGCACCGAGTTCATCGCCGCCAGAGCGATGGCGGTGTCGTCGAGCAGGGTCCCGTTCCAGTCCCAGCAGACGACGTCGACGTCGGTGGTGCGCGCGAGCCTCACGGGGCAAGACTGCTCCATCACGTCGTGCGCTTGAGTGGTGACCGTGGTCGACGCCGAGTTCGGACACCCGCGGCTGGCGGGGATCTACGACGCGCTGGACCCGGACCGGGCCGACCTCGAGGTCTACGTGGGTCTGGTCGAGGAGCTGGGAGGCCGTCGCGTCCTCGACGTCGGCTGCGGCACGGGCACCTTCGCGTTGCTGCTGGCCCGCCGTGGCTACGACGTCGTCGGCCTCGACCCCGCGGCAGCATCGCTCGCGGTGGCCCGGGCGAAGCCCGACGCCCATCTCGTCCGATGGGTGGAGGGGGACGCGGGCGTGACCACCGCTCGGGACCGGGACGTGGTCACGATGACGGCGAACGTCGCGCAGGCGATCGCCGACCCTGACGCCTGGGCGTCGACGCTCCGTGCGGTCCACCGGGCGCTGCGACCCGGCGGGGCGCTCGTGCTCGAGACCCGCGACCCGGCGGCTCGGGCGTGGGAAGGGTGGACGCAAGAGGCGACGCAGCGCACCGTGGTCCTGCCGGAGGCGGGTGAGGTGACCTGCTGGACGCAGGTGACGGACGTCGTGGGGCCGCTGGTGCGTTTCCGCTCGACGTGGCGGTTCGCGGCCGACGGGGAGGTGCTGACGTCGGACTCGACCCTGCGGTTCCGCACCGAGGCCGAGGTGGTCACCGATCTCCGGGCCGCCGGCCACGTCGTGGTCGACGTGCGCGACGCGCCCGACCGTCCCGGGCGCGAGCTCGTCTTCGTCGCCCGCCGCGGTGCTGCTACTCGCCGACGCCGACCAGCTCGGGGTCGGGCGTCAGCAGCTGGTAGAGCACGCAGTCCTGCCAGGCGCCCGCGATCTTGAGGTAGGCCTCCGCGGTCCCGTACGCCACGAAGCCCAGCCTGAGCAGCACCCGGCGCGACCGCTCGTTGTCTCGGAGCGTCTCGGAGCGGGTGCGTGCAGCAGCCATGGACGCCCCTTCTCGGCTCGTGAACGTGGCGGTCAGCGGCAGAACGTTCAGTGAGACATCACCCTATCGGCGTCAGACCAGCTGCAGATCCGTCGCCAGACCCGACCGACGGCCGCTGCCGGCCCCCGTGGTCAGGAGGGCGAGGACGCCGAGATCCCGCGGCGGGTCGACGCCAGGAGCGCGCCGCCGAGGACCACGGCGGCCCCCCCGATCAGGAAGACCGTCCGCACCCCCGCGGCGTCGAGCAGCACGCCGCCGACGGCTGCGCCCGAGGCGATCGCGATCTGGAAGGTCGAGACGAACAGTCCGCCGGCGGCCTCGACCCGATGGGGCTCGGCCCTGGAGACCCACGTCTGCGACATCGTCGGGATGGCGCCGAAGCCGATGCCCCACAGGGCGACGGCGACGAAGACCAGGAGCGCCGACGCGGTGGACAACGAGAACCCGATGATCGCCACGGCGATCATCAGCGGGACCAGCACCATCGCCAGACCGAGGTGGCGGTCGGCGACGAGCCCGGACAGCAGGTTGCCGAGCAGACCCCCGACGCCGTAGACGGCGAGGAGGACGGCGATCGTGGTGGGCGTGAGCCCAGGTACGCCCTCCGCGGCCGTGCGGATGAAGGTGTAGCTGCCGAAGTGGCCGGCGACCAGGAGCCCGATCCCGACGAACCCCACCAGCACCACCCGCGAGCGGAGCACGGCGACCAGCGTCCGGAGACCGCCACCGGCCTTGGCGGGCACAGAGGGCATCACGGCGACGAAGAGGACGATCGCGACCGCGGTCGCGGCGGTGACGGCCCAGAAGACGGCCCGCCACCCGGCGATCGAGCTGACCAGCGCCCCGAGGGGGACGGCGGCCACGGTCGCGCCGGCGACGCCGATGTTGACGACCGACATGGCTCGCCCCACCTGTCCGGCGGGGACGAGGTGGGAGGCGACGGCCAGCGCCATCGACCAGGTGCCGGCGATCGCGACGCCCAGGACCAGGCGCGCCACGACGACGAGCGCGTAGCTCGGCGCGACGGCGGTCAGCAGGTTGGCGAGCAGCGCCAGCACGAGCAGGCCGATCAGGAGACGCCGGCGGTCGAGGCGCGGGAACAGCAGCCCGACCCCTGGCCCGGCGAACACCCCGACCAGTGCCGTGGCGGTCACGACCTGACCGGCGACCCCTTCGGTGATGCCGAAGTCGCTCGCCATCAGGGGGAGCAGGCTCGCCGGGAGGAACTCGCTGGTGACGAGGGTGAAGATGGCGACCATCAGGGCGATCACACCGGGCCAGCCCGATCGGGCCGGCGTCGGTACGGGTGTCTCGGTGACGGAGACCGATGTGGTGCTCGTCATGTCCAGCTCCTCGGATGTACGCGCGCCCCAGGGCCCGTGAGGGCGGGCCTGGGCAGAACGACGGGACGTGGTGCCCGGCGGACGGTGGCGGGCGAGGCAGCGGGCCTGACGGGGCGCGTCACCCTCGGACGCAGCCAGACCCGAAGGGCGAACGTCGGGGCTCGCGGTTTGCTTCCTCGGTCGCGCAGCACCTCGCCCTGCCTGGGCGCAGCGGCCCTTCTGTGGATCGTCTACGTCGACCGGCTGGCGACCACGAGGTCGCGGCCGGGCCCGGGTGACGTCGGGCTCTGGGCCGTCCTCCGCCTGGCGACCACCCGTGCGCTGGCCGCTGGCCGCTGGCTGCTGGCCGTCGCCTGGCTACGGGCGCGTGCCCGTCGTCCGCGATCCCGCTGATCGAGCGCCCGTCGCTCTGGCGTGATCATTGCTCCGGCATGATCATGGTCCTGCCGCCTGGCCGTCCTCGCCGTCCTCGTCGACGCGGCCGTCGAGGCCGCTCGCCACCGCCACCACCGCTGCCCGAGCCACCACGGCGACGCGCACCGCCCGCGCCTCGGTCTCGACCGCCAGCTGGTGGGCGGCGGCAGCGGCGACGGCGGTCGCGACCTCCTCGGCCGCCGCCTCAGCCTCCCGGGCGGCCGCGAGCGCGGCGGTCCGAGCGGCGGCGGCCACGTCGAGCGCCGTGCGAGCAGCCTCACGGTCACCTCCGGACGCACGAGCAGCTGCGGCGGTCGTGGCCGCACGCGCTGCGGCGTGCCGCAACGTGGTGGCTGACGTGTCCGCCCGGGTCTGCACCGCCGCGGCTGCCCGGCCTGCCCGGCTGGCGACGGCGTCAGCGGCCGAGCTCGCCGCCGCCGCTCGGCCTGCGCGGGCCTTGGCTGCAGCGAGGGCGGCGGTCCTGGCGGCCGCTGCCACGGCGTGCCGGGTCGAGGTCACGCCCTGGGCTGCCTCGACCACCTGCAGCTCGCGAGCGAGGTCCACGGCCCTCGCCACCGCCGACCGGCGGTCGTGCTCGGTCTCCCGGACCACGCGACCGGCCAGCAGAGTGGTGTGGCGTGCGGTGAGCATCTCGGCCGACTCCCTCAGTGTCCCGTCGAGGGGGATCCCCGGGGCGTGCTGGCGGAAGAGCTGCAGCGCGAAGGACGACCCGGCGAAGTAGACCGGGAGGCCGGCCTCCGCCATGGTCATGACCGACTGGACGGCGCCGCCGCCGACCGTGGGGGTCTGGGAGGACAGCACGACCGCGGTCGGGTTCACCAGTCGTGCGGCCAGGAGCAGTGATGCGACGGGGGTCTGCGCGCCGAGGTTGCACACCTCGACGCCCCGGCTGGCGAGCAGCAGGTCGAGGCAGTCGAGGGCAAGGGTGTGCATGTCCTGCGGCCCGGCGGCGAGCAGGATGGTGCCGCTGCGGGCGCTGCCGGACGCAGGGACGGACCTGCCGGCGACCCACCGCGCCACGACCGCGGACAGCAGGTGCTCGTGCGCGACGTCCATCCTGCCGCTGGCCCAGAAGGTGCCGACCAGGCGGAGGGCGGGCAGCACGACCTCGTCGATCGTGACGTCGAGGCCGTGGGTCGCGGCGGCCTCGTCGAGGACGGTGCAGACCCGCCTGCGGTCGAACACGTGCAGCGCATTCAGGAGGGCGCCCACGTACTCGGCCGGTGCGGGGTCGACGGGCACGGTCTCCACGCTCCTGGGACGAGAGATGGCGGTGATCGACCCCCGTCGACCGGTCTGACTCGGTGCCCATCCTCACACCTGTCATGACGCTTGGCGCACGGAGGCGCGATCGACAGCGATCTCCCCCCTGACATGGGTCGACGACCCGCGCAGGCAGGAACGAGACCTCCGCTCGCGGGGAAGGTCGGGGTCGTCGCCAGTGCCGGCTCCCGCCCGGCTCGGACGCGCCGCTCCCCCTATCGTTGCGGACGTGACTGTCGCACCGTCGCCCGCTGCCGTCCTCGACGACCGGTTCGCTCGCGAGCTCCCCGAGCTCGCGCTGCCGTGGCGGGCACGGGAGGTCCCCGACCCGCAGCTCCTGGTGCTGAACGAGTCGCTGGCGGTCGAGCTCGGCCTCGACCCGGCCTGGCTCCGTACCCGGGACGGACGCAGGCTGCTGGTGGGGGATCTTCTCCTTCCGGGTTCGACCCCGGTGGCGCAGGCCTACGCCGGCCACCAGTTCGGCGGGTACGCCCCGCGCCTGGGCGACGGGCGCGCTCTGCTGCTCGGCGAGCTCACGACGAGCGACGGTCGCGTGCAGGACCTGCACCTGAAGGGATCGGGGCGTACGCCGTTCGCGCGGGGCGGCGACGGCCTGGCCGCCGTCGGACCCATGCTGCGCGAGTACGTGGTCAGCGAGTCGATGCACGCCCTGGGCATCCCGACCACCCGCTCGCTGGCCGTGTCCGCGACCGGGAGCACCGTGCAGCGGGAGACGTCGCTGCCCGGCGCCGTGCTGACCCGGGTCGCCAGCAGCCACCTGCGGGTCGGCAGCTTCCAGTACGCGGCGGCGACCAGGGACCTCGACCTCCTGCGCCGTCTCGCCGACCACGCGATCGTGCGCCACCACCCCGCCGCGGCCGAGGCGCAGCACCCCTACCGCGCTCTCCTCGACGCCGTGGTCGCCGCCCAGGCGGAGCTCGTCGCCCGGTGGATGCTGGTCGGGTTCGTCCACGGTGTGATGAACACCGACAACATGACGATCTCGGGCGAGACGATCGACTACGGGCCGTGCGCCTTCCTGGACGCCTTCGACCCGTCCACGGTCTACAGCTCGATCGACCGGGGCGGGCGCTACGCGTACGCGAACCAGCCGCTCGCCGCGGAGTGGAACCTGGCCCGCCTCGCCGAGGCCCTGCTTCCTCTGCTCCACCCCGACGAGAAGGAGGCGGTCGCTCTCGCGATGGCGTCGCTGGAGACCTTCCGCCCGCGGTACGACGCGGCCTGGTCCGGGGGGATGCGGGCCAAGCTCGGCCTGGGCGACGACGTGGCCGAGGGCGTCGTGGCGCCACTGGTGGAGGAGCTGCTGACCCTGCTCACCGACGAGCGCCTGGACTACACGTCGTTCTTCCGCAGCCTCGTCCGGGCTGCGGACGCGCCCCGCCAGCACGTCGTGCTCGGCCCTCTCGACGCCTGGCGCCAGCGCTGGCAGGCGCTGGGTCCCGACGCTGTCCTGCTCGGACACGTCAACCCGGTCTACATCCCTCGCAACCACCTGGTCGAGGAGGCGCTGCGAGCGGCGACCTCCGGGGACCTGGACCCGCTCGGCCGGTTGCTGGACGCGGTCACCAGGCCCTACGACGAACGACCCGGGCTCGAGCGGTACGCCGCCCCCGCTCCCGAGGACTTCGGGGCGTACCGGACCTTCTGCGGAACCTGAGCCCGCCGGTCAGCGAGGGCAAGAAGAGCGCCCGGGTCCAGTCGGCACAAGAAGTTGGCGGGCGCGTGCCGGGCTGTGGGAAGATTTCGCGGCCCCGAGCAGTGGGGCAGCAGAGCAGGACGATGAAGGAACGCTGGGTGAACGACGTCACGGGCTGGGCCGATGAAGAGCTGTTGGTCGAGCTCGACCGCCTCGAGCGGGCGCTGGCCCGCGGCATCGCGGCCAGCCGCCGGACCGAACCATCAGGTCGGAGCCGGCTGCGCGTGGGTGAGGATCTGCTCGCACTGGCCGGGCGTGAGCACGCGGTGGTGCAGGAGCTGCGGCGCCGGCACCAGGCCGCATCGGCGGGTCGAGCCGCCTAGACAGACCAGTCCTGCAGGTCGTCCACGCATCCGCGCCTTCTGCCTCACCAGCGTCGATCCCGCTGCGTACGCTGTCAGCGGTTCGCGGCGGGTCAGGCGGCTCGGTACCCGATCAGCTGTTCGGCCCCGGGTGTCCTGCCCGGCGACGCACGACCTCTCTTGGGAAGGCACCCACATGAGCATCACCGTCGAAGAGATCCAGGAGCTGGCCGGGCACGGACGCGTCGTGACGGACCGGGGCGAGAAGGTCGGCTCGATCGGCGAGATCTACCTCGACGACGCCACCGGCCTCCTCAGCTGGGTGACCGTCCGGACGGGACTCTTCGGGTCCGCCGAGACGTTCGTCCCCCTGGACGACGCCCGCATCGAGGGGACCGAGCTCGTGGTGCCCCACGCGAGAGACCTGATCAAGGACGCTCCCCGGATCGAGGTGGACGGCTCCCTCAGCCCGGAGGAGGAGCAGCTCCTCTACCGTCACTACAGCATCGGCGGTCACCTCGGGCACACCGACGCCGTCGACGAGGCCCCCGACGAGAGGGGTGAGCAGGTGGGGCGGGCCGAGGCGACCACGGACACGGCGATGACCCGCTCGGAGGAGCGCCTCGTCGTGGGCACGCAGCAGCGTGAGGCAGGGCGAGCGCGCCTGCGCAAGCACGTCGTCACGGAGCGGGTGACCCAGACGGTGCCGGTCCGCCACGAGGAGGTCCGCCTCACCCGGGAACCGATCGCCGCCGCCGACCGTGACGCCGCCCTGGTCGGCCCGGCGTTCGGCGAGGAGGACTACGAGGTCGTCCTGCACGCCGAGGTCCCGGTCGTGGAGAAGACCGTGGTGCCCGTCGAGCGGGTGCGGCTGGACACGGTCACCGTCACCGCTCAGGAGCGCGTCTCGGCCGACGTCCGCACCGAGCAGATCGAGCTCGACGACCCGACATCCGCGACGGAGCACCCCACGGACGAGCGGCCAGCCCGGTAGCAACCGCGACGGTGGGCTGCAGTCCGCGGACGTGCCCTGCCGGGTTCGAGCGACAGGGAGGACGACGCCCCGGGGACAGCGGGGTGCGGCCGAGAACAGGTCTCGGCCACGCACCGCCGGGCCGCTGGGCCGACTGTTTGACCCACGCGTCCTCGCCCTGGCGGCCGCTAGGAACCGCGCCGGACGTGCACGGTGCCTACCCGTGCACGCGGCGGTCAACCGTCGAGGAGCCGTTGCCGCTGTCGCCCCGCTCGGCAGCGCCGCCAGACGGAGCCCAGACACCGAGTCCGAGTCGGTCGGTGGCTGCAGACGAGGGTTTCGGGCTCGACCGGGGTACGCGGCACCCGAACGCCGCTATGGTTGAAGAGTCTTCGAGTGCACCCTCGTCGAGCGAGGCCAGGACTTCCTGCTTCGAGATCGAGGTGAAGGGTGGCAGAGATGAAGATGCTGCACGAGGAGCTGGCCCGGGTCGTCCTGGTCGGGCGGGACCTGGCCGAGGTGCTGGCCGAGATCACCACGATCGCGCGACGATCGATGCCGGGGTCCGACGCGTGCTCGATCACCCTCATCCGCAACGACGAGCCGTTCACGGCCGCCCACGACGGACAGATGGCTCTCGACGCGGACGAGCTGCAGTACCAGCGCGGCTACGGGCCGTGCGTGGACGCGGGCCGGTCCGGGCAGCCGTTCACGGTCAAGGACATGGCGACCGAGCAGCGTTGGTCGGACTACGGGCCGCACGCCGCCGCGCAGGGTGTCGGCAGCTCCCTGTCGCTGCCGTTGCCGTTCCAGGCCGCGACGATCGGCGCGCTGAACAGCTACTCGACCCGGCGGGCCGGGTTCGGCGACCAGGACGTGGCCGTCGGGGAGGAGGTCGCTTCCTGGGTGGCTCTCGCGGTGGCGACCGCTTCGGCGGCGGCCTCCATGGCGGAGGAGGCGGCCAACATGCGGACGGCGATGGTCACCCGCGGCACCATCGAGCAGGCCAAGGGGATCCTGATGGAGCGGTACAAGATCACCGCGGACCAGGCGTTCAGCCTCCTCTCGAAAGCGTCCCAGCACACCGGTCTCAAGCTGCGCGACCTGGCCCACGAGTTCGTCCAGACCGGCACGATGCCGGGCAGCCGCTGACCGGCGGCTCTCCTCGCTGCAGAACCCGAGCCGACGTGACGCGCGGTGCCGGTGTCAGCAGGTCCCGGCGAGCTCCGACGCCCAGCCGGGCTCGCGTCTGACGTCCTACCGATGCGTCGTCTCACATCTCTGGTCCAGGGTCGGGTGGCGATGGACAGGGCTGGTACGAGGCTGCCGGTCGTGGCGCTGATCGTCGCGCTCCTTGTCGGGTGCGCGAGCGACTCCCCGGCGGGAACGTCAACAGGTGGGGCGCATCGCCCGGGCCGAGATGCCCGTTCTTCAGGTCGAACCGATCAAGGTCCTTCAACTCGCCCGCCGTCGTTGCCAGGACCGATCAGTCC
>Ga0210040_10000590_pt1 | contig 60328 bp, 45 predicted proteins | sample CryGeyCG12114_NA_FD_185462 | JGI IMG/M metagenome (GOLD analysis project Ga0210040, IMG submission 185462) | Groundwater microbial communities from aquifer - Crystal Geyser CG19_WC_8/21/14_NA (SPAdes) (version 2) | ecosystem: Environmental > Aquatic > Deep subsurface > Groundwater | place: USA...
CCGCCGCCATTAACATACCGCCCATCATAACGGCCATTTGTTGTTTTTGCGTAACACTTACGGCGCGGGTACCGCCCGCAACTGTATAAATAATTACCACCAGGCCAATACAAAATATGGTGAGGTTGATATTCCAGCCCAGGATCGTAGATAAAATAATAGCCGGCGCATATATGGTAATACCAGCCGCTAAGCCCCGCTGAATTAAGAAAAGTAAAGCGCCCAGGGAGCGGGTTTTTAAATCGAAACGGTTTTCGAGGTATTCGTAAGCCGTATAAACTTTAAGCCGGTAAAAAATAGGAATAAACGTAATGGAAATAATTACCATGGCCAAAGGCAAGCCAAAGTAAAACTGCAGAAACCGCATGCCATCTTCGTAAGCCTGTCCGGGCGTAGATAAAAAAGTAATGGCGCTGGCCTGCGTAGCCATTACGGAAAGGCAGATGGTCCACCATTTCTCTTCATTATTGCCTTTTAAATAGCTCTCTATATTCTGGCTGCCACGCGTTTTCCAGATGCCAAAGGCCGTAATAAAAATTAAGGTGCCCAGCAGTACAAACCAATCCAGTAAACTCATTCGAAATATACCGTTATACCGTAAAACAGAATAATCTGGGAGATTAACGCACCAATTACCAGCCAGTATAAACTGCGCCAGTTTTTAAATAAAGGAGGTTTTTCGTCCGGAAAAGAAGCGTTTTGCTCGGTCATATTTTATTTGCCAACTGAAATCAGGTTTGTGAAAAGCCGGTAAGCGCCCGGTACACCTGCCGGTAATTGCCGGAAGAAAGCATAGCCGGTATAAACATAATAGCCTTTGCCGTATTTAGCTACCAGTAAGCCACCGCTCTGGGGCGCCTCACCCGGGTCTGCCGCCGATAAAATGGCTTCGTAGGCCTTATCCCATTCACTCGGGAAATAAAGCCCTCGTTCCTGTACCCAGCCATCAAAATCGGCAGGCGTAATTTTATTCGGATTATTTAAAACCGGATGATCTGGTTTCAAAAACTGCACCGGTGCTTCTTCCACCGTTATGCGACCCGAGGAAATTTTCAAAGGATAAGGTCCTAATTCATTTGTTACCAGCCGCGAACTAACGTTATACTGCGCTACCACGGTGCCGCCGTTCTTCACATAATCATTTAACGCTGCCTGGCTAAATTTAAGTGTCTCTATAATATTATAAGCCCGTACGCCAATTACCACGGCATCGTATTGTTTTAAGCTGCCGGTCGTTAAAGCCGCCGGATTTAGAAGGGTTACCTGGTACCCAATCTGGCTTAAGCTAACCGGTACTTCGTCGCCGGCTCCCATTAAATAACCGATTAAATTGCCTTTCTTTTTTAAATCTAAGCGCGCCACTTTGGCCGTGGCATCCGGAAATAATAATTCTTCCGGAATATGGCTGTAATTAATCCCGACAAGGCTTTTATCGTAGGTTTGGTTATTTACGGTAGCCATTGCTTTTATAATACCCTCGCTTTGGCTGGCACTCGGATATACCCGGAAAACCAAGGTCTGTTCTTCGTCTTTTATTTTTAAGTGAAAAGGCAGGGAGGCCGGTTCGGCGCGCCAGCCGGCCGGTACCTGTAATTGCACGCTACCATCCTGGTTTTCGCGCCCGGCTTTCACTTTTATCGGTACCACTTTAGGTTCAGCATCGGCAAATACATAAACCGGCTCGGCCAGGTTCAGGAAAACGGGCGGGGTAATAGAAAAAGGTTTGTAAACTTCCCCGTCAACCGGATCTACGCGTTTATATACCACTGGCACAGTAAATGTAAATAACTCGTGGTTTACCATAAGTTTATACTGCACCGATAAAGCCGGCGGATTTTCCGGTAAACCGATTAACTGCGGATCGGTAACGGTGTACATACCCAAAGAGCCTGCTTCGCGGAGCCAGTAAGGTTGGGAATAAGGCGCATTGGCTGGTATGGTAAGCTTGGCTGGGGTTGTATTCAGTTCCTGGGTTAAGCTTTTATTTACCTGTATTACCTGCCCGGTAGGCTGAATGGTTACCTGCTGCAAAGTTACCGGCGTTTGTGCCCGGCTAACCGCAGTTACTGATAAATTAATAGTTTCCTGGGGAGTGGCCGTACTTTGGGTAGCCGTTGTTTCCAGGAATAAGCCCAGACAAGCTTTTACCAGTTCTTGTACTTCGTTTAGTTTGGTTTCTTTATAAGGATTATCCGGCATTTGGCTCATAGCTCTTTTTATTTGCAGCAGAGCCGGCACCGAGGCGGCCGGGTTTTGCATATTAAACTGCTGAATGGCTTTTTGCACCAGTTTACCCACTTTATCGCCGCCTTTTACCCTCGTCCAGGTTAAGTTAATGCCTTCAAATAAGTCTGAGGTGGCGCGGTCGCCTTTGGTGTGCTCCAGGTAATCGATTACTTCGCCGTAATTATTGCCGCTGCCAAACCCCTGGCTTTTGTGCATGCTCCGGCTGGAGGCCGCAATTTCGGGGTAAGATCTTCCCAATAAGGGATTAAAAGTACTTACTTTAATGGCTATTTTCCCCGTGGGGTCAAACTTGCGGTCGGGGCCGTAAAAAAAAGAAGAAGTATTCCAGAGCAGGCGCTTGGGTTGCCAAACTTGTACCTGGCTCAATTGTTCCGGGAAACGTTTCGGATCGGCGGCGGCTTCAAAAGCTTCGCCCGCCAGAATAGCCGAAGTGGTATGATGGCCATGGGTGCCGCCCGGCACCGGCGAAAAGCGGGTAATCATCACATCGGGCCTAAACTTGCGAATCGTCCAGACCATATCGGCCAGCACTTTTTCTTTATCCCAGATGCGCAAGGTTTCCTGGTAGTCTTTCGAAAAGCCAAAATCATTGGCGCGGGAGAAAAATTGTTTACCGCCGTCAAGGCGGCGGGCTTGTAATAATTCCTGCGTCCGGATCAGGCCCAGCCGTTCCCGTATTTCCGGACCAATCAGGTTTTGCCCGCCATCGCCCCGCGTAAGCGATAAATAACCGGTATTTACCAGTTGTTCGTTTGCTAACCAAGCAATTAAAGCGGTGTTTTCATCGTCCGGATGAGCGGCAACGTACAAGGCACTCCCCACCACGTTCAATTTTTTTAAATCCAGTAAAATATCGGCAGCATTGGGTTTTTTCGGAGCCTGGGCCCAGCCGGAGCGGACAACAATTATCAGAAAAAAAAGAAGAAAATATCTATGTAGGGTATGCAGCAAAATTGCCATTTAAGATAAGTAAATTTAGAAAAGCAAATAAGCACCAGTTTATCTGCTGCTAAAGTAAAAGGTTTGCCGCAATAAAGGGGCGCGTGGTGTTGATTTTTGTTTATTTAATTGTAAGGAAAATTAGCTTTATTATAAATTCAAAAAATATATAATCTATTTGTTAGTTTCCGGAGCAACAACAGGAGATAGCTCAGGGTTTTTTATTTAACATAATAAATTAAATATTTTCTAAAATATCCCGGGTTAGTGCGGAGCGTTGATCTCCGGTGTTCAGGGTAGAGGCTGGTTCAAACAGCAAAATCTGAACTTCATTTTGGGCTATGGGGCGGTGTTCGATGCCACGCGGAATAATAATAAATTCTCCGGGTTGCAGTAATACGGTTTTGTCGCGCAGCTCTATTTTTAACTCACCGGCTACTACAAAAAATAATTCGTCTTCGAGTTCGTGCTGGTGCCAGATAAATTCACCTTTTAGTTTAGCTAATTTTACGTGTTGCCCGTTGAGTTCTCCGGCCACGCGGGGATGCCAGTAATCGGTGAATAACGCAAACTTTTCCTGTAAATTAACTTTTTCAAGAATCATAATACACGTGCTTTTTTAACAGTAGAAGATTTCAGATATATTTTCAAATTTTAATTATTACTTAGCTCGTCCGGCAAACACAGCTAAACCAAAAACAGGCAAGCCGGCCCCCCAAGAAGCATAATAAATATTAGTTTTGTTAAATATCTAACTTATGTAGCTACCGGCCGGTCGCTATGGCCCAAAGGTTTATCTGGCGCTATCCGGTCTCTGATTAATTGTTTTAGTTCTTTCGACTCCGGGAACCGACCAGCTTCCTTCCTTGAAAACAAAAGTTCTTCGTTTAAGCGCACTTCAAATATGCCGCCGGTGCCGGGCACTAAGGCCACTTCGCCTAATTCCGTTTCGAAGGTAGTTAGTAATTCCTGGGTCATCCAGGCGGCCCGTAAAAGCCAACGACATTGGGTGCAGTATATTATTTCTAGGCGAGGAGTTTTCATATGTCAGTTTTGTAAAGTGAAGTTACTAAAGTAAGTTATAACGGCCAGCTAATTTCTCTAACTTGGTGAGAGTGTCTTGCTTCTTTTATCATTATTTTTATGTATAATTTCTTAAATCAGCATCTTTCCTGATTACAATTATTCCGTATTTATATTATAACGCCCAAGAATAGATTAGATTTCTTTTTAGATTTTTGAATTACAAGTTCAGATTTAACACAGATTTGTTTATTAAGTTTACCGTGTCTTTTGGGAAAAGATTCTTTTCGCTCCTTTAATATTCTAAACTGCTTCTCTTAAAATATGATTAAATATATACTTCTGTTTTTTAGTTTCTTCTTTTTATTATTACCAGCTTACGCGCAGCAAGTATCTGTTTCCGGTACGGTACAAAATGCCACCGATAAAAGCAGCCTGATTGGCGCGACCGTGGTAATTACAAATAAAACCAATGCTACCCCTATTACCGGTACTACCACCGACCTGGAAGGCAAGTTTGGGCTGGAAATAGCGCCGGGGCAGTATTCGCTTAAAGTGCAGTATCTGGGTTTTACAACGCTCAGCAAAGCCATTGAGGTAAAAAATACCGCTTTAAATTTGGGCATCATTTTCTTACAGGAAGAAGCAACCGCTTTGGGCGAAGTACAAATTATCGGCCGTATACCGCCCGGCGAACAAAAAGGCGATACGGCCCAGTTTAATGCCGATGCCTTTAAAACGGCTCCGGATGCCAGTGCCCAGGATTTGGTACAGAAAATGCCCGGCGTAATGGTGCAGGACGGCCAGCTGCAGGTACAAGGCGAGGCGGTACAACAGATTTTAATAGACGGCAAACCTTTTTTTGGTACGGATGTAAACGCAGCTTTACAGAACTTGCCGGCTAATGTGATTGCCAATATCCAGGTGTTCGAGAAAAAAAGCGATAAAGCCGAACTAAGTGGTTTCGATGATGGCGAAACAATTAAAACCATTAATATCGTAACCAAACCCAACCGGAAAGTTGGACGTTTTGGTAAAACATCGGCTGGTTACGGTACCAACGACCGGTATTTGCTGGGAGCCAGCGTTAACTTTTTCAGCGACGACCGCCGCGTAACCGTTACTGGTTTAAGCAATAATATAAACACCCTGAATTTCTCCGCTGATCCAAATAATTCAGGTGACCAGCCCACTAATGGTATCATCAGTACCAAAGCCATTGGTTTAAATTACAGCGAAACCTGGGGAAAAAAGATAGAAGTATCGGGAAGCTATTTTTTCAATAACCGCCGCAATATAAACAGCACCGAAAGATACCGCGATTTTATATCGCTGACCGACTCGGGCAAGGTTTACACCGAAACCAACCGCTCTACCAATATAGATGCCAACCATAATGCCTGGCTGCGCCTGGATTACAAAATAAACGACCGGAACCGGATCTTGTTTACACCAAGTATTTATGTGCAGCATTATGATTTTGAATCGTATTTAAAGGGCGACATGATAAATGACCTGGGTCCGCTGAGCCAAACCACGAATAACAGCCACGGCAACAATGTCAACGCCGATTATAACAATAATATATTATATAGCCACCGTTTTGCCAAGCCGGGCCGTAGCATCACCTTCCGGTGGAGCAATAGTTACCACGTAGATGATGCCATTAGTTACCGTCTGGCCGAAAACATATCTTACCGGGAAACTGACAGCACCACTAATCTAAATCAATACACCAATCTGGACCGGACCGGGGTTAACTGGGAAACCGAAATTTCCTATGCCGAACCAATTGGCAAAAACGGCCAGATAGAACTGGAATACGAAATTGGTAACCGGGCCAACGACTCCGACAAACGTACCTACGATTACGCCGAACAAGCTGATAATTATTCTTTACTAAATGTGCCGCTGAGCAATACTTTTAATAACGATTACCTGACCCAGGAAGCCGAAGCCGGTTATAAATTTAATAACGATAAACTTCGTTTCCAGGTAGAGGCTTCTTACCAGCAGGCTTCCCTGCAAAATTACCAGGTTTTTCCGGAGTCCAGCAACTTAAACCGGCAGTTTACCAGCATTTTGCCTTTTGCCCGTTTAGAGTATAAATTTTCCTCTTCCCGGAACGTGCAGTTTGAATTCCGCGCTAATACCAATGCCCCAGGGGTAGAGCAGTTGCAGGATGTAATTGACTACTCCAATACTTTGCAAGTGCGTCGGGGTAATCAGAATTTAAATCAATCTTACCGCAATTGGGCCCGAATACGATACCAGGCGCATAATCCCGAAACAAACCAGTCGTTTTATGCCTCTGTATCGGGTAGCCGGGAGCAGGATTATATTACCAATAGTACTTTAAATATTGTACAAGATACCTTGCTGAACGGGCAAATACCCCTGAACGAAGGCGCGCAGCTTATCCGGCCCGTAAACCTGAACGGATACTGGGATATCCGGTCGTATTTCTCTTACGGCAAACCGGTTAATTTTATATCATCTAATGTAAACCTGAATGGCTCCATCAACCATACAAACCGGCCCGGCTTAGTCGATAACGAACTAAACCAATCTACTTCCAGTAATTTTCGGCTGGGTTTATCGCTGAGCAGCAATATCAGCGAAAATATAGATTTTACAGTTTCTACCAACTCCGGCTATACCATTGTTAAAAACACGCTCCGCCCTGCAGCCAATAACAACTACTTTGTGCAGACTACCCGTTTACGCTACAATCATATTTTCTGGAAAGGCCTGGTGTACCGCACCGATCTGAATCACCAGGCATACGGCGGATTATCGCCGGTAGGTACCAATTTTCTGCTTTGGAACATGAGCCTGGGCAAAAAAATATTCCCAAATCAGCGCGGGGAAATTAACCTGAACGTATACGACCTGCTAAAACAGAATAATAGTATCTGGCGCAATATCTCCGATGCCTACGTAGAAGACGTGCAAACCAATGTACTGCAACGCTACTTTATGCTCTCTTTTACTTATAATATCCGCTATTTTGGACTGGGCAGCAGTATGGAAGATTTCAAAAAATAAGCAGAAACAAAATTTTGTTTTGCTATTTTCTTTAAAGTTGCTGTTGATGCATTTTTGCGCTTGTAAAAGAGCGTATACATTTGCGGCCGGTATATAAGAATACTATTGCTACCAAAATTTAGCCGGGAGAAAACCATTAACCCAAGCACGCATGCCTGAAAGTAAATCCCAACTCCGAACCGTACAGGTTACCCGTTATGTAACGCCTTTACGCGAAGGAGGCTCCTTGCCGGCCATTGTGGAGGCGGATGACGGCTTTTTGTACGTGCTTAAATTCCGGGGCGCCGGACAAGGAGTAAAAGCCTTGATATCAGAGCTGGTGGCTGGTGAATTAGCCCGTGCCCTAGGCTTGCGGGTGCCGGAACTGGTGTTTGCGCACCTTGATGTGGCTTTTGGCCGCTCCGAACCCGACGAGGAAATCCAGGATTTGCTAAAGTTTAGCGAAGGCCTCAACTTAGGCTTGCATTATTTGTCTGGGGCCATTACATTCGATGCTCTGGTTAATACTGTAGATACCCGGTTAGCTTCCCAGATTGTCTGGTTGGATTGTCTCATCACCAATGTAGACCGCACGGCCCGCAATACAAATATGCTGATGTGGCACAAAGAATTATGGCTCATCGATCATGGGGCAGCGTTCTATTTTCATCATGCGCAGCAAAACCCTGCTGAGGCGGCCCAACGACCATTTGCGCAGATAAAAGATCATGTTTTGCTGCCCCAGGCTAGCGAGCTGGATGCCGTAGATGCGGCATTTCGGGCCATACTAACTCCCGACCGCATTCAGGCTATTGTGTCGGCTATTCCGGACGATTGGCTGCAGGGTGATTCGCCGGATGTTGCACCGGAAGAGAACCGGAATATATATACCCAATTTTTAACTACCCGACTCGCCCATACGGAGATTTTTGTTAAGGAAGCCCAAAATGCCAGAAAAGCACTTATTTGAGTTTGCCGTTATCCGCGTAGTGCCCCGCGTGGAGCGTGAAGAATTTATAAATGTGGGGGTGATTTTATTTTGTCCGGCCCAGAATTTTCTGCAAACAATTTACGCGTTGCCAGAAGATCGCCTGCGCGCTTTTTCGGGAACTTTGGATATAGCGGAACTACAGGAACGTTTGCGGGTTTTTGCCCGCATTTGTGCAGGACGCAAGGAAGGAGGCACCATCGGGCAATTACCTATTGCTTCCCGCTTTCGCTGGCTTACCGCCGCCCGCAGCACCGTCGTGCAAACGTCACCGGTTCACCCGGGCTTGTGCGCCGATGCCCCGGAAACATTAACCCGGCTGCATGCCCAACTGGTTTTGTAAAGTTCTTAGTTATTAATTATTAGTTATCCTGCAGTTGGTAATTATCTCAGCCATATCGCGGGCGTCCGCGCCCGTGATTCTATTCTTCCGGCCTCTGGCCGCGTTAAAGTTTATATGACAATTTGTTAGGCAATAATTGATCTAACACTAACATTGCTCAATAAATAGCCCCAAAAGAAGTGTATTCGCAACAGTAGCAGAGCATTTATATCAGCCAAAAGCTCTTTTCTTACTTAAATATGGAATCCAGCAAAACCTAACAAAAAAGCCCGGCTATAAACAAATAGCCAGGCTCGTTGAAGTTTCAAACGAATTATTAAATTAACTTAGCTTAGCTCAATTCAAACTGCAGTTTTAATAAATTTGCGTACAAGCCGTTTTCGTTTGAAGATAAGTCTTCGTGCGTACCTTCCTCCACAATTTGGCCGTTCTCTATTACTAATATTTTATCAGCTTTCCGGATAGTAGATAAGCGGTGGGCAATAATAATACTGGTCCGGCCCTTCATGAGCTCATCCATAGCTTCTTGTACCAACTTTTCCGATTCAGAATCCAGCGAGCTGGTGGCTTCGTCCAGGATTAAGATAGCCGGATTTTTAAGAATAGCCCGGGCAATGGCAATGCGCTGGCGTTGTCCGCCCGAAAGTTTAATGCCGCGTTCGCCCACCACCGTATCCAAGCCTTCCGGAAAAGTTTGAATAAAGTTATAAGCATTCGCTTTTTTAGCAGCCATTATAATTTGTTCCGACGTGGCATCCGGCCGGCCATAAGCAATATTTTCGCGGATGGTACCGCCAAAAAGCAATACTTCCTGCGGCACAATACCTATATTCTGGCGCAGTTGCGTTAAGTTCAGGTTATTTATATTTTGGTCGTCAATTAAAATCTGGCCGGAACTAAGGTCATAAAATTTCATCAACAACTGCACAATCGTAGATTTACCCGCACCGCTGGGGCCCACCAACGCAATTTTTTCTCCGGCTTTAATCTCAAAAGAAATATCTTTTAGTACTGCAATATCTTTCCGGGTAGGATACGAAAACGCCACATGCTCATAAACAATATTGCCTTCCACCGCTAAAGGCTGCTGGTTTGCTATCGGTTGATGCGTTGGTTCTACCGGCTCGTCCAGAATTTCCAGAATTCGCTCCGAAGCACCTAAAGATACCTGTACTTTGCCGTACATATCGCCCAAGCCACCTACCGAAGCGCCAATAAAAGTAGTATATATAATAAATTGTATCAGCTCGCCAATGGTTAATTCGCCGCTTTCTACCAAAGAAGCACCGTACCACAATACGGCAATAATACCGCCAAACAAACCCACAATGATAAAAGAAACAAAGGCTCCCCGGAAGTAAGAAGCCTTTAATGCGTTTTGTACCGCCCTGGATAAAGATTGGTTATAACGGCCAATTTCAAAAAGTTCGTTCGTAAAGGTTTTAACTACCTGAATGGCTTGCAGGGTTTCTTCTACAATTACATTGGTTTTGGCAATTTCTTCCTGCGTAGCTTTTGATAGTTTTTTTATTTTTTTACCAAATACAATGGCCAGTATAATTAATACCGGAAATGTGGCCAGCATAAATAAGGAAAGCTTCACCGACGTAACCATTATAATAATGACGCCTACCACCAGGGTAATTACCTGACGGAATAGCTCGGCTAAAGTAATGGAAAGCGTATCCTGTAACTGCGATACATCAAAGGTAATGCGGCTGGTAATTTCGCCCACCCGTTTCTGTTCGAAAAAAGGAATAGGCAATACCACAAACTTGGCGTAGAGGGCCCGCCGAATATCGGCTACCGTATTTTCGCTTACTTGGGCAAAGAAGTAAATCCGGAAAAAAGAAAAGATGCCTTGCAGCAAAATTACCCCAAATAAACCCAGCGAAATTAAGTTAATATCCTGCAACAATTTGGAAGCTTGTCCGGTGGCACTATCTACTAACTGGCCGGTAAGAGCCGGAAAAATCATAAAGGTACTGCTGGACAAAGCCAGGAAAACCAGCCCGATAAAGAATTTGATTTTGTAAGGGAGAACGAAGCTGAAAATACGGCGACCGTTTCTAAAATTCTCTTTGGTAAGCGGTTTTTTAATTTCCGGATTTAATTCAGCGTTACTGCCCGATCTGCGTTTAGCCATTAAAAGGTATTTGTTCTTTTTCTGTTGAGTTCTATCAATGTATTAACAACATGGGCTCCCCGGAGGTGCCAGAATTTGCACAAAGTTACATATTATCCGCTAAACAATTTGTTGTGTTTAAACCTTTTAAAAGATAATCATTAATAAGTATTCAGAAGAACGGAAAATAGCTGCTACAATAATCTTATTAATTATACTATATTATATGTATAGTATAACTTAAGCGGTTTTCAGGATATCCGGGGCAAACTCCATTAAAAACAATTAAAATTCAGCATAAATGCTTTGTAAATTTACTGGTATAAGTTGAATTTGTATTATTATAATATATATGAAAATATTTATAATTATATATACCTTGCTGAAGCAATAATTTTTTAAAGCTGAAAATTAATTATAAATAAACATAATGTTTACGCTTTGTAATGTTACAAATAAAGGCAAAAGTAACTGATATTATTTATAAAAACGGTTTAATTTTAATTTAAACACATGATTTAATAAATAAAGCAGTAAAAAGTAAGTGTTACAAATATGGGTATATTGTCCTTGTTTAGGCTGTAACCCAACTGTACTTTTATATCGTTGATAGTGCAATAAAGATTTAAGCCAGGAGAGTTGAATTAATATTGAACTATAAAACAGAAGTAGTTAGATTAAAGCAGCTCGGAGCTACGAAATAAACACCAGAAGTAAATATAATAAAATAAAATACACGGCTGCTCTTAAAGCGCTGATATTTAAATAGTACATAATTTTAAATTGAGGAATAGTATTATGGAAACGAAGATTATTTTAAGCAAACCATTATCTGATCATTTAGACAAGGTAAAAGTGTTATTAAATAAGGCTACCGAAGAATATGACTTCAATGTAAAGTGTGCCGCTTCTAATTTCGGATATTGCGAAATTATTGCTTTGGATACATCCAGCTACGAAGGCAAAACTTTGAAAAAAGCAGCTATCGATATTTTGGAAGTTCCTAGTCCGGATGAGCGCGAAAATATTATAGCCTCTATTACGACTTATTATCAGTTGGTACAGTCACGGGCCAACGAAGCGGGTAAAATTAGCAAAAAAGATATGCAGGATGTATTAAATAACTTGTACAGCGAAGTAAAAATGGCTGCCTAAGGTATCTGATACAATTCTTTTTCTTAAACAATAGGAAAACCCTGGCCTTGGTCAGGGTTTTTTGTTTTATAAAAATAAAAGTAACTGATAAAATATCCAGGCAAATAATGATGGAATAAGTGAATGAGCAAATGCGGGAATAAATATTCAATAATGAAATTTGAAGTTTTTAATTAATTTAAACTAATTTATTCCGCTTGCTTATAATTGATGATACGCAACCACCTATATTTATTTAAGTAAAGAGACTAAATACACTGAGAACAAAGTAAGGTTAGAAAAGAAAGGTAGCTCAGCCAAAAAGTCCCCCTTGGGAGGGGGTAGGTGGAGGAAAATAGCTTTTATAGGCAACAAGGCAATATTTGAACTTAACTTATTTTCTTCCCAGTGCAATAAATTAACTTAATACACAAACCAAAGTAAACTAATATAAGGTAGAGCCTAAAATACTCCTACCCAAAAAACACTTACCAACTAGCTCCCAATCTAAAACTATGAATACATTTGATTTAGCTGAACACCCGCACCGTCGTTACAATGCCTTAACCGGCGAATGGATTTTGGTATCACCACACCGCTCCAAAAGGCCGTGGCAGGGACAACAAGAAGCCATACCCAAAGACGAAAGGCCAGCTTACGATCCTACTTGTTACTTATGTCCGGGTAATAAAAGGGCTAATGGCGAAACGAACCCTGATTACAAAGAAACCTTTGTTTTTGATAACGATTTTGGCGCTTTGCAAGCTCAGGTGCCAGCCGGAAGCTTTACCAAAGGCGACTTGTTAAAGGCCGAAAGTGAAAGAGGAATTGCGCGGGTAATCTGTTTCTCGCCCCGGCACGATTTATCTTTAGCCGACATGCCGGTTACAGAAATAAGAAGAGTAATTGAGGTTTGGCAGCAGGAGTTCAGGGAATTGGGTAGCCTCGATTATATTAATTATGTGCAGATATTTGAGAACAAAGGGGCGGTAATGGGTAGTAGTAACCCACATCCGCACGGGCAAATCTGGGCCCAGAGCTCCATACCGGTAGAGCCGGCAAAAGAAACCAAACAGCAGTTAGCTTATTTCGAAGAGCACGGCCGCAGTTTACTCGCCGATTACCTGCAATTGGAACTGGCAGAAAAACAACGGATAGTAGTAGAAACGAATGAATTTGTGGCATTGGTACCTTTTTGGGCCGTTTGGCCTTTCGAAACTATTATCATCAGCAAAAGACATTTTCAGCATGTACTGCAACTAACCGAAGAAGAAAAAGATGATTTTGCCTGGATTATAAAAATACTGACCGGCATTTACGATAAACTATTCCAAGTGTCTTTTCCGTATTCGGCGGGGCTGCACCAAAGCCCAACGGACGGAGAAGAACACCCGGCCTGGCATTTTCACATGCACTTTTATCCGCCTTTGTTACGGTCGGCTACAGTTAAAAAGTTTATGGTAGGTTACGAAATGCTGGGCAATCCGCAACGCGATATTACCCCCGAATGGGCCGCCGAAAAGCTGCGCAGTTTGCTTTAGTTGCTATCTGTTTTGCTAGGAAATACAGATAAGCATGAATGCGCATAAAGGTATAATTTTATTTGAGCCAAATTGATGATCTGTTTGCCTTAAGCTTTGAACACCATAGCGGATGTAAGATAAATACCTTATATAGTTTGCCATAATTGCGCTTTTCTATAAAACAATAACTTTTAAAAGCTTAATGCTGTTTATTGCCGGTAATTAGTTTGCCCCAAACCAATTACCGGCAATAAACACAAATGATTCTATTGCAATTTGAAAGACTAAAATTTCTTATTACAGTTTTACTATATCACGTCAGCTAATCAGCATATTGATGTGCTTATCTTAAAGCATAAAAGCAAAAAAAGGTGCAGATAAAAAGTTTAACCCGGGCCTAAGATAAGGTGCTTAAAAATAAAAATCTTACTTTATAAAGCAGATAAGAAACCCTGGAAAATTAAATTTAAAATATTGCAATATCCCGGAAATATAATCTGAAATATAGTAATAAATACGGATAAAAAGCGTTGAATTATATGGAAAAACGCTGAAAAATGTGTATCTTTACCAGATTAAAACAAACCGAGATTAGTGCATATACATGAACGACCTACAAGAACAAAAAGTAAATAATTATTCAGCAGATAGCATACAAGTTTTAGAAGGTTTAGAGGCGGTTCGGAAACGTCCGGCTATGTACATCGGTGATATCGGCATTAAAGGTTTGCACCACCTGGTTTGGGAAGTAGTAGATAACTCCATCGACGAAGCCCTGGCTGGTCATTGCGATACCATCGATGTTTCCATTAACACAGATAATTCAGTAACGGTTTCCGATAATGGCCGGGGCATTCCGACCGATTTTCACCAGAAAGAAGGCCGCTCTGCATTGGAAGTAGTAATGACCGTGTTACACGCCGGCGGTAAATTCGATAAAGATTCTTATAAAGTTTCCGGAGGTTTGCACGGCGTAGGGGTTTCCTGCGTAAATGCGCTTTCCACCGATTTAACCGTTACGGTTAAGCGTAATGGTAAAGTTTTCGAGCAAGGCTATAAAATTGGTATTCCGCAATATCCGGTCCGGGAAATTGGCGAAACCGAAGATCACGGCACCACGGTCCATTTTAAACCAGATGATTCGATCTTTACCGTAACCGAATATAAATACGAAACCGTGGCCAGTCGCTTGCGCGAACTTTCTTTTCTGAACAAAGGCATCCGGATTAACCTGCAAGATTTACGCGACCCCAAAGAAGACGGTACTATCTTGAAAGATTCTTTTTTTTCGGAAGGAGGCCTGAAAGAATTTGTATCGTACCTGGAAGAAACCCGCGAAAACCTGATACCAGAACCGATTTACGTTGAAAACGAAAAAAACGGCATTCCGATCGAAATTGCGCTGCAATACAATTCTTCTTATACCGAAAATATTTTTTCTTACGTCAATAACATTAATACCATCGAAGGTGGTACGCACGTAGCTGGTTTTCGGCGGGCGCTTACCCGTACTTTGAAAGCTTATGCCGAGCGTTCGGGTTTGCTGGAGAAAGCCAAGGTAGAAATTCAAGGCGACGATTTCCGCGAAGGTTTAACCGCCGTTATTTCGGTGAAAGTACAGGAACCGCAGTTCGAAGGCCAGACCAAAACCAAACTGGGTAACTCCGATGTAATGGGCGCCGTGGACGTAGCCGTTGGCGAAATGCTGGCCAACTTCCTGGAAGAAAATCCGCGGGAAGCCAAAATTATTATCCAAAAAGTTATTTTAGCTGCTCAGGCCCGGCAGGCGGCGCGTAAAGCCCGTGAAATGGTGCAACGCAAAAGCGTACTCTCCGGAACCGGCTTACCCGGTAAATTAGCCGACTGCTCCGAATCTGATCCGGCTTCCTGCGAAATATATTTAGTGGAAGGTGATTCGGCGGGAGGATCGGCGAAGCAAGGCCGCGATCGTAAATTCCAGGCTATTCTGCCTTTGCGGGGTAAAATCCTGAACGTAGAAAAAGCCCAGGAACACCGCATTTACGAAAACGAAGAAATCAAAAATATGATTACGGCCTTGGGCGTAAGCTTTGGTACCGCCGACGATCATAAAGCGCTAAACCTGGAAAAATTACGTTATCACCGGGTGATTATTATGACTGATGCCGATATTGATGGATCTCACATCCGGACCCTGATCCTGACTTTCTTTTTCCGGTACATGAAAGAGATGATTGATAATGGGTATATTTATATTGCTTTGCCGCCGCTTTATTTAGTGAAGAAAGGCAAAGAAGAACGTTATTGCTGGACCGAAACCGAGCGGGCCGAAGCCATTAAAGAATTGGCAAGAGGTGGCAAAGAAGATTCGGTGGGTGTACAACGTTATAAAGGTTTAGGCGAAATGAACCCGGAACAACTCTGGACCACCACCATGCGCCCCGAGACCCGCAGTTTAAAGCAAGTTACCATCGAATCAGCGGCCGAAGCCGATCATTTGTTCTCGATGCTGATGGGCGATGAAGTAGCTCCCCGCCGCGATTTTATCGAGCGCAACGCTAAATACGCGAACATTGATGTTTAAGCGGGAGCTAACAAAAGAAACAGGTTATCACTTTAACTAATTAACAACACCAAATTATATTTAAAAAAAGCCTGCTGGTCAGGCTTTTTTTATCTTAAAAGAAAAAAAATTAAGGCAATAAAAGTTTATTCGCATCTTTAAATTTCCGTAAATAATACTTTAAGCCAACTCAGGAGCAATAAGCGTAAGACCGAAAGCAACACATCATGCAACCGAATAAGATATCTGATCAGATAAGAAAAAGTAAATACATTAGCCGCGATTTAAGCTGGATACGTTTTAATTACCGGGTTCTGGATCAGGCTAAAGATACTTCCCGCAACTTATTCGACCGGCTTAAATTTATTGCTATTACCGCTTCCAACTTCGATGAATTTTTTATGATCCGGGTAGGAAGTTTGTATAATTATATTGATTACGGCAAAGAACGGATAGATTATTCTGGTTTGCGGGAATTGCCTTTCCGGCGAAAACTGTACGAATTTGCCCACCGGCTGGTAAACGATATTTATTTAACCTACCAACACGAAATACAACCTCTTTTCGTTAAACATGGTTTTCAGATTTGCCAGATAGATGAACTGACCGAAATAGAGCAGCGTAAAGCCAGCAACTATTTTAAAGATACCATTTACCCGATGCTGACGCCCATGGTATACGATAATTATCATGGCTTTCCATTGCTCATGAACCAGGGCTTAATTTTTGGGGTAGTAACCAAAACCGATGAATCGAAAGCCCAAAACCGGCTTACCTTTATTCAGATACCGCAAAACATCGGGCGTTTTTACGAAATTCAGCGTAAGGACAAACTGATTTTTGTGCCCATTGAAGAAATTATCCGCTGGCAGATCGATAAATTATTCCGCAATGTAGAAATTGTAGCGGTAAGTTTGTTCCGGATTACCCGTAACGGCGATTTTACCCTGGAAGAAAGCGATGATATAGATGCTGATTTTATCCAGGAAATAAAACTTAAGTTAAAAACCCGCAAAAAGGGTCGCGTGGTACGGGTAGAGATAGAAAAAAATGCATCGCCTTTTATGGTGCGGGCCGTAAAAGAACGCTGGAATATTGATAATGCCAATTTCTTTATTATTAATCCGGGTAACTTAATTGATTTAAAAGGTTTATGGCAGATTTTAAAGCATCCGCAATTCCGGAATAACTTAGCCCGCCAACTAACACCAGTTCCGCCGCTTAGTTTACCCGATTTAGAACAGGAAGATCTTTTTGAATACCTGAAAACACGGGATGTATTGTTGCACCACCCTTTCAACAGCATAGAGCCGGTGCTACGCTTACTGGAGCGGGCCGCCGAAGACCCCAACGTACTGGCTATAAAGCAAACTATTTACCGTTTAGCCGATCAATCGCGGGTAACGGCCGCTTTACTGCGGGCTGCCGAAAACGGCAAGCACGTTTCAGTTTTGTTTGAGGTTAAGGCCCGTTTCGACGAAGAACGCAATATAAAAGAAGGAGAGAAGCTGGAAAAAGCCGGCTGTTTTGTTATCTACGGTATTAACAAGTACAAAACGCACACTAAAATGCTGATGATCATCCGGAAAGAAGAAGGCGAAAAAGTAACCCGGTACGTGCACATTGGCAGCGGTAATTACAACGAACAAACCAGCCGCCAGTACACCGATATTAGTTTACTAACCACCGACGAAACGTATGCCCACGATGTATCGGAGTTTTTTAATGTAATTACCGGGCACTCGTTCCCGAACAATTATGAGTACCTGATTACGGCGCCTAAAGATATGCGCCAGCAGATAATAGAATTAATAAAAACAGAAGCTCGTAACGCCAAGAAAAGTTTGCCCAGCGGCATTGTTATGAAAATGAACTCGCTGGAAGATAAAGAAATTATTGATGAGCTCTACAAAGCTTCTAAAGCTGGCGTATCCATTAAACTAATTATCCGGGGAATATGCTGTTTGCGCCCGGCCCGCAAAGGTTTAAGTGAAAATATAATGGTAATTTCTATTGTGGGTGAATACCTCGAACACACCCGCTTATTCTATTTTCACAACAACGGCGAACCCAAAATTTACGGCGGCAGCGCTGATATGATGGTACGCAGCTTCGACCGGCGGATAGAAGCGCTATTCCTGATCGTAAACGAAGAAATTAAACGGGAAGCGATCCAGATACTGCAATATAACCTCCGCGATAACCAGAATACCTATATTATGCGGGAAGATGGCGCTTATATTAAAAAGCGGGAACCGGCCGATAAAGCTTTTAATATTCACCGCGAATTTTACAATATGCACCAGCCGGAAGAAGAACCCATTGCTTTAATCTGAAAAACCTGATTCTGCATTAAAGCAGAATCAGGCGTAGCGCTCGTAAAGGGCCTGCAATATACCATCTTTTAAACCCACGGCAGGTACCAGCATGCTTTCTACCTGGGCCCATTTCATGGCCGATAAATAAATGCGGGCGGCCGGTACAATTACGTCAGCCCGGTCCGGATTTAATAATAATACGCTTAGCTTTTCTTCCAGGCTCATGCCCTCCATTTGCGTTACTATTTCTTCTATTTGCTTCCGGAAAATAGGTTTGCCTTCTATTTTGCCGGCCATTTCGTATATTTTATTAATGTTACCGCCGGTGCCAATAGCCCGGGTTACATGGTTTTTACGGGCATTTTCCTTTACCCAGGCTTTCATCGTCGACCAGATAACATCGTTCGAATCGCCGGTCTGGTACCGGATAGAACCCATTTCAAACGACCGGGAAGCTACTTTTTTCTGATCGACGTAAATGTTAAATTCGGTGCTGCCGCCGCCTACATCAATATGCAGGTAGTTTTTTTCGTCGAGTAAATTATAGATAACCTTATTAATCAGTTCGGCTTCGGTTTCGCCGTTTATCACCTGAATTTGCATGCCTAAATGATTATGGACCCGCTGAATAATTTCGGCGGCATTGGCCGCCGAACGCATGGCCGAAGTAGCACAAATCATGTAATGCTCCACTTCGTGTACTTCCATCAGGAGTTTAAGAGAATGCAGAAATTTGGTAAATTTAGTTTCTTTCTCGGCCGATATATAACCTTTGGTAAAAACATCGTCGCCAAACTTCATCGGGTAGCGGATGTATTCTACTCTTTTAAAAATAGGTTTAGAATTATAAATTAATACATTGGAAATCTGACACCGGACGGCATTAGAACCAATATCAATAGCTGCTAATTTCAAAAGTAAAATTTTATCTTTAAAGGGTAAATTTTGCCAAATATAACAGGATTATAAAAAACTATTACCACTTATATAATCAGGTTTATTGAATTAGGCTAAACGGAGCTTTATTTTATTTTTTACATTTATTTCAAGCTGCCCGCAAAACCTATTTATTCCTTTAATGCGGCATCAATTTATTTGTCGAGGCTGATCTTAGGCGATCTTAGCCTAAAAACAAACATTTAGAATTTATACCGCGTCAGGATGCACGGCTAAGCAACAGAACCCGCAAAATTTAAACGCCGGTTTTAAAAATATTGATTTACCTTTGAACGTAGATAAAAAGGCCCGGCAGGAGTTTTAATTGGGTTGCGGCCGCAAGTAGTTTAAAGAATGAAAAAACCAGTTGTAGATATATTTATTCCTTGTTTTATTGATCAGCTCTTTCCCGAAACCGGAATAAACATGGTGCGGGTTTTAGAAAAGTTAGGTTGTGAAGTGCAATATAACCCCAACCAGAGTTGTTGCGGGCAGCCGGCTTACAATGCCGGGTTTATGGAAGAAAGCCGGCGCGTAGCGCACAAGTTTTTGCAGGATTTCACGAACGAAGCATCTGATTTTATCGTGAGCCCCTCGGCTTCTTGTGTGGGGATGGTGCGCAATGCTTACCCCAATATTTTTGTAGCTTCTTCGGAATTTACCAATTACCGGAGTATGGAAAAAAAAGTATTTGAGTTTAGCGAGTTTTTGGTAAATGTATTAAAAGTGACAAAAGTACCAGGCACCCGCTTTACCGGTAAAGTTACTTATCACGATTCCTGCAGTGCTTTACGCGAATGCAACATTAAAGCTGGCCCCAGGTTGCTTTTACAAAATGTACCGGGCCTACAATTAATCGAAATGGAAGATACCGGCACGTGCTGTGGTTTTGGCGGAACTTTTGCGGTTAAGTTCGAAGCTGTTTCGGCGGCTATGGCGGAGCAGAAAATAGAAAATGCGCTGGCTACCAGTGCCGAATATATTGTGTCTACCGATACCAGTTGTTTGATGCACTTAGACGCGTATGCGAAGAAAAATAACAAGAAAATAAAAGTAATGCACCTGGCCGATGTACTGGCCCAGGGGTTGTAGACTGTTCAGTTTTATAAACCAGCAAATTAAGTACCCGGACGATTCGATTCATGGTTCAGTTATAAGCAAAATGCCCGGCAGATTTTCGGTATCTGCCGGGCATTTTGCTTATAAAAGCACATTAATAAATAACGTTATGCCAATAATGTAATTTATTGAAATTAATGTTCATGCGCTTATTTCTGTTATTCCAGAATAAACTGAATTGATCCTGCTAAGATGACAGGTGTTGGCTCATTTAGCTCAAATTCTCATTATTTGATGTAAAATCAGTTAATAAGTTTGCCAGTTACTTCTGAAGTTATATCGCTTTTCGGCCCGCATTTGCTTTAACTTACCGGTCACGGGCACCACCGTAAGAAAGCAAGCCAGCGCTAATACCATACAAAGACGTAGTGACAAAACTAAAATAAGATCTTTGAAATCGGCCAGGAAAAAAATGCCTGCCAAAATCAGGGTGAAAGAAGTGAAAATAATACCGACATTGATCAGAATAGCTTTGGCTAAATTAAAATTTGCGATTTTATTCTGCTGATCGGCATAATCTTGATAGGAAGATCGCTGCATTAAGTTATATCTAATTAAAATTTGCCCGAATGTTTATTGAACTAATATAATTTACCTCTAATATAGGGGGTTGGTATATTTAGTGCAAATAATTATATACAATTATTATTTATAGCTTGATAATTAATGTCTTATATTTGTTGTGTATATAAATAGTTAAATTTAATTTTAAAATGTTTATAAAAGCTTCTGTAACCTTGCTTTTAACGAAGTACTGGCTTCAATGAGAGGTAGCCGTACTGAGGCACCGCAAATTCCAAGTATTTCCAACGCGGCTTTTACCCCAACCGGATTGCTCTCCTCGTACATCAAGGGGTTCAGGTCCAGCAATTGAAATAAGATTTGGCTGGCCTCCTGAAATTTATTTTCTAAACCAAATTTTACCAATTGGCTGTATTTGCCCGGAAAAGCATTGGCTAATACCGAAATAACACCTTCGGCGCCAAAGGTCAGCATGGGTAAAGTAAGTAAATCGTCGCCGCTGATCAGCATAAAATCAGCCGGCTTTTGCTTCGCGATTTGCATGCATTGTTCTATATTGCCCGAAGCTTCTTTGATGCCGATAATATTAGGGTGTTGGGCCAGGCGTAAAGTTGTTTCGGCGCTGATGTTGCTGGCCGTGCGGCCCGGAACATTATACAGGATAACCGGTACCGGCGATGCATCGGCTATATGCCGGTAATGCTGGTAAATACCCTCTTGCGAAGGTTTATTGTAATAAGGAGATACTGATAAAACCGCCGTAACTCCGCTTAAATCAATTTGTTTTAACTGTTCTGTTACCTGAAGGGTATTGTTGCCGCCTAAACCGTAAACAACAGGAACCGCCCCGTTTACTTTTTCTTTAATAAACGCTAATATTGCATCTTTTTCCTCGGCCGTAGTAGTAGCGGCTTCGGCCGTAGTGCCGTTTACCACCACGTAATCTACTCCTCCTGCTAAGTTAAATTGCAACAGTTTAGCAATACCGGCATAATCTACTGCAAAGTCACTAGTAAAAGGAGTAACTAAGGCCACCCCGGTACCTCTTAATATTTCCATGTCCGGAAAGTAAACTTTATCTGAAAAATATTTTTGATCGGCAAAAGTACAAGGAATAGGTTTGATAACCAATTTATTCCGGGTTTACCATTTGCAGCAACTCTGCTTCCGAAATTATTTTAATGCCCAGTGCAGTGGCCTTTTCCAGTTTAGAAGGTCCCATTTTATCTCCGGCCACCAGGTAAGAAAGCTTCTTGGAAATAGAAGAAACCATTTTTCCGCCGTGGCTAACAATTAAATCCTGCAATTCTTCGCGGCTGTACAACTGAAAAACACCCGAAATAACAAAAGTTAAATTTTCCAGTTTGTTGCTGTTACGGACCGGTTTAGCCGCCTGATCGGCGGTAAATTGCAAACCGGCAGCACGTAACCGCTCAAGAATTAAACGATTATCCGGGTCCTGAAAATAGTTGAGCAGCGACAAGGCAATGCGATCGCCGATTTCCGGCACCTGAACTAATTCTTCGTAAGAAGCTTTTTGCAGGGCATCTATATCGGTAAAATGAGTTGCCAGTTTGCGGGCTACTGTACTGCCCACAAACCGGATTCCCAGGGCAAATATAACCCGGTCGAAAGAGGCTTCTTTGGATTTTTGTATGGCGCTCAGAATATTCTCCACCGTTTTGGCCTGGAAACTTACTTTCCGGGTTTTGCCGGTTTTTTCATCTACCAGTACTTTCTCCAGGCCGTATAATTTTTCGTAGGTTAAATCGTAAAACTGATCGGGTGTGCGTACCAGGCCTTTGTCGAAGAGTAATTCAATTTTGCCTTCGCCCAGGCTCATAATATTAAGCGCGTTGCGGCTGATAAAGTGCTCCAGCTTGCCTTTTATTTGCGGGTCACAGCCTTTTTCGTTGGGGCAGTAATGCTGGGCTTCTCCTTCGGTCCGGATTAAAGGGGTTTGGCAGGCGGGGCAATGATCGAGGTACCGGATTGGCAAACTGCCGGGTAGCCGTTGGGTTTTATCTACGCCAGTAATTTTGGGTATAATTTCTCCGCCTTTCTCCACAAAAACCACATCTTGTTCGTGAATATCCAGCCGCAGAATTTCGTTGGCATTATGCAAAGAAGCTCTTTTTACCGTAGTGCCGGCCAGTAATACCGGTTGCAACAGCGCCACCGGCGTAACCGCGCCGGTGCGGCCCACCTGGTACTGGATTTGTTTTAAGCGCGTAGCCGCGCTCATGGCTTTGTATTTATACGCAATGGCCCAACGCGGACTTTTAGCCGTATAACCCAGTTCTTCCTGCTGATTAAAGTTATTTACTTTTATAACAATGCCGTCGGTTGCGATGGGTAATTCAAAGCGCTTGCTTTCCCATTCGTTTATGTAAGCTAGTGCTTCGGTTATATTTTTACATTTTCGGTAAGTATCAGAAACCGGAAAACCCCAATGCTGCAACGATGCGAGAGCCTGGGAATGATTATCGAAGGGGAGCGGGGTGCTTAAAAAAGAGTAAATAAAACAACTCAGTTTACGCTTGGCCACCTGGCTGGAGTCCTGTAGTTTTAAGGTGCCGGAAGTAGCGTTGCGGGGATTAGCCAGCAGTACTTCCCCGATATCTTCACGCTCGGCATTTAATTCCTGGAAAACCGAAAAAGGCATAAACACCTCGCCCCGCACTTCAAACTCATCGGGGTAGTTGCCTGGCGGCAAGTGCAGCGGAATGCTTTTAATGGTTCTCACATTATGGGTAATATCGTCGCCGCGGGTGCCGTCGCCGCGGGTAACGCCGCGGGTGAGCTGGCCTTTTTCGTAGGTCAGGCTTATGGCTACGCCGTCGAACTTTTGCTCACACACGTACTCAAAATCACCTTCCAGTACTTTTTGTACACGCTGGTCAAATTCCCGCAAATCTTCTTCGGAATACGTATTGCCCAACGAGAGCATGGGATATTTATGAACAACCGTGCTAAAGTTTTTGGTTATAGTGCCACCCACCCGCTGTGTAGGAGAATTAGGTAAACGCAAGTGGGCATAATCTTTCTCGAGTTGAATTAATTCTTCCAGCAGTATATCAAATTCATAATCAGAAATTTCCGAAATGCTGTTTTGGTAATATTCGTAATTGAGGTGGTGGATGCGGTTGCTTATCTCCTGAATACGGGCAGCAGCTTCTTGTTCGGTCATGGGGGAGCGAAAATATTTAATTTTGGCTGTGGTTTAAAATGTATGATGGATTAATTTCGAGAAAATGCATTAACAACTTAATACAAGACTTTTAAAACTAAATCGTTCCTTAAAACCCATTGTTGTGGTCACATTTGACATTCTAATAAGTCTGCATTGATGGCTTATTGCTTAACTTTATATTGATTTTCAACCATTTATAGTCATCATACATTTTAAACCACAGCCTTAATTTTTAATTCTGTACTTTTTGAGAATTATACGCCGGATATAAACCGTAAAGATATAAAATCTAACCTTGGGCTAAATAAAAAAGGTTACCGGCGGCGGTAACCTTTTCTTTACAAACCAACTTTTTATTGAATTTCCACGCCGCTTGCAACAAAGGTTATACTTCGTTGGGGCTGGGAGATAGCTTTTACTTCGGCATCCGATTTACCGGCATCCTGGGCATAATGCTGTTGTTCGGCTACCGATAGGGTTTTATTATAAGCCATACCGTTTATGGTTACAGTTTTACCCGCTAAATCTTTGGGTACAAAAAAGCCATAGTCTTTAAATCTTACTTTCATAGCCGAATTGTCGGCTAATTTAACGTCCATCCAGCAACCTTTAGCCTGACAGACCTGTTGTACCTGGCCGGTAACTTTTACCGCCACTGAATCCTGCGTGCCCAATAAGCGGGGCAACTCAGCGGCCGGAATGGCATTTTTAGCATTAAAAGCGGCGCCTAATCCATTTGGTTTAGATTTGCTCTGGGCTTGTGCGCCCCCCATCAGAATAAGGACAGACAAAATTGCTACTAAAACCTGCTTCATAACCGTTACATTTATCTAAAACAAATATACAGCAAAGCAGCGCATCATCGTTCTGGTAATAAGAATAAAATATTAATAATACCAAGAAGTAAAGGAGTAATTAATGGTAGGCTTATATCAGCACGCTTTAGCCCATTTTTATACCCGTAAGCTTTATGTTTAAAAATTTTTGATTTTTTTAGAAAAGGAATTAAATTAGGAAACAAACTAAAAAACAAACTAGTTGTTAATAAGTATAGACAAAAAGGTTTAAAACCTGACAGCAAATGGGTTAAAGCGGTTTAGTACAAAGATAATCCCGGAGATAAACATGGATTTTGATAAAAAAAATAAGGTAGGCACATCAAGGGAATCGGCCTTTTCACGAATAGAAAAAATGCATCCTTTTATGATGATGCTTTACCTGAGTATGATGGGAATAGGCATACTTTTTCTGATGTTAACCATTGCCTATGTGCAGTCCAGTGCGGTAGATACGGATGCTGCCAAGTTTACTTTTCCGCGCTTTTTTAGTATCAGTACCATTTTGCTGCTAATAAGTGGTTATACTATTAGCAAAACCAACCGGAGTTATAGAAAAGATAACCTGAATAAACTTAAAAAATATTTTTTGTTTACCATATTGCTGGGAATAGGTTTTGTGCTCTCGCAATTAAGCGGCTGGTACGAAATATCCGGCAATGGCATTAGTTTCCGGGGTTTAGCTACCGGTACTTACATCTATTTAATTTCGGCCTTACACGCTGTGCATTTAATCGGGGGCTTTATATTTCTATCTTTCATGTATTTTAAAACCCAACAAGCGGCCAACGACCCTATCCGGACTTTGCTATTTATTCGCAATCCGTTTGTGCAACAGCAAATAAGAATGCTGGGCATATACTGGCATTTTATGGATGGGCTGTGGGTTTTCTTATACCTGGTTTTCCTGTTCACCATGAAAAGCTAATCCATTCATTATTACATTATAAAACAAAAGCGGCTAGTAATAAGAGGCCGCTTTTGTTTTATAGAGATCTCTTAAAAGGTAAAAACAAGTTTTTTACAGAAGCTTAACGCACTAAAGTTACCGTACCGTTATATTTTTTATCGGAGTAGATAATATGGTAATAGAAAACGCCGTCGGTTACGCCTTTGCCATCCCAGGCAAAATTTCGATCCTGACTTTCGTAAACTAAGCCGCCCCAGCGATTATAAATTTTAATGCGCGAAAATACACTGTTGCAAAAATCGGGGGGAAGGGTAGGCATTACAAAAGTATCATTTAAACCATCGTTGTTGGGCGTAAAAATATTAGCCGGAATAAACGTAGGTGGCGCCTCGTACGTGATATTAAAGGTTACGGAAATGGTTTCCGGTGGGTAAGCTTTACAGGTACTTTCGGTAAGCATAAAATTAACCCGGTACTGGTTTTGCGAAATTACTGCACAAGCTGGTTTCCAGGTAAATAAGGCCTGAGCCTTTCCGTTGCCGCTGCCCGGGGTAAACTGCATACCCAGGTCTGCTAAATTAAAATCTTCGCCTTCGGCGGATAGCGCAATTAAATCTAAATCCGGATCAGTACCGAAAATACTATCGGTGAAAGTAGTGCCAAATAAAACATCAATGGTTTTACCGGCTAAGTCAGCAAATATGCTGGGTTTATTGTTTTGGTATTCCGGCCGGACTTCAATAAAAGTATCTTCGGTAATGGTATCTCCGCACACCCGGGTAGTGGCTGTAAATTTTAAAGTATACTGGGCCTGATTGGTAGCATTGCAATCTATTTTCCAGGTAAACGGCGATGTAACCTGACCCGTAGCAGCATTGTTCGGGAACGTGATGGATTGGGCATTCACGTTGAAATCTACGCCGGAAACCGACAAAGATACCAAGTCGTTATCGGCATCGCTGCCTATTACATCAAAGGCCAGCACATCGCCCAAATGAGGCCGGAGCAAAACAGAATCGGCGGTAGTAGCAATAGCGGGGCCAACGTCCGGCACCGGATCGATCTGAAAAGAAACCCGTACGGTATCGGTTTTGGGTAAACTGCAGCCATCATCCCGCACAATAAGGTCGAGCAGGTAAATTTTGCCTTCCGAGTTCAGGCATTCCGGAAAACAAGCGGTAGTCTTCAGCGAATCTATTTTACCATTCTGGTTTACAATACCAGTTTGTAAGGCCACAATCTGGTCGGTTAAGGTAAAATTAATGGGTTTGGTTATAATGGTTAGGGCTTCATCGGGGTTGGGGTCGGAAGAAAATATTTCGAGGCAACGGGCATCGTTACCGGTAATTTTTATAATGTCTCCTTCCTGATAAAAAGAATTTTTACCCGTTTGCCTCACCTGAATAGCCGGCGGATCGTTTTTCGGACAATTTAAAACCAATAACTGGAAATCTCTTCGGACTTCGCCAATTTTTTACCGGTTGCGGTACTCCGAACATTTAACTGCGAAAACAAAAAGCCCGGTAAGGGTAGGTTGTACGGTAAAGCGCCCGGTATTAAAGTTAATGACCGCCGCCGGATTGCCGGGGATCTGGTTGGCGGTGCTTAAACCGGGAATCCACATTACCAAAGGATAAGGAGCCGGAGAGGCCCGGGGAGCAATCTGGTCGTTAGGAGTTGGGGCGCTATAGCCATTAAAAGGGGTTGTCATTTCGTAAACCAGAGAATCGCCGTCCGGATCTACGCCGCCAAAATCGTAATAAAATAAATCGTTTACACAAGCATAATCGCTCAGCGGCGGAAAAAGCTCCGGAGAAGAGTTTATGAATTTTGCGCCATTCTGTACTGTTGGCGGAAATTCCAGGTAAAAAGTTTGGCCGACATCTTGCGGGTTTACAATATTATCGATGGTGTTATTGCGGCAGCAGCGTTCGTACGCCATATAATATCCTGCCGGGTTCGAATACCCATTTTCCGGTAGATCCAGGTCTATCCGGTAAATTACTTTTTCGGTGCTTAAGCTGGGATTGGTACAAGCAATAAAAGAGTAATTTACCTTAGACCGGCCAACCAAAGAAATTCTCATATCAAGCACTCTTTGGTTGGTATCTTTTGTAAAAATACTGACCAAAATAGAATTATCTACGGCACCGGGGTTGCCGTTTAGTTTATCTACGTACAAGTTAAGAGCGAGCTGGTACTTGGTGCCGCTAACGTAAGACAACTGAAATTCTCCGCCTACAATATGCGTGGCCCGGGCTGGTAAAGTAAAACAGAGCAATAAAACCAACAAGTAAACGTATTTCAACTTTAAAAAAACATCAGATTAAAACATGCTTTCAATGTGAATTAAAATTAGGTAAGTTTTATTAAATTTTCTATTTTGAATATATTATTATAAAGTTTGGATTATGAAATTCTACTAAAACCTTTTTTGCTTTTACTGGTTATTAACGCAAATATTTTGCCCCTGATAAATAAGTGAAGTTCTAACGGAAGATAGCCTTATTTATCAGGTGTAAAAGACAACTTTTTAAGTTTTTTTACGAATAAAAGGGATTTTAAAATTAAACGCTCGCTCTCTTATGATCTACGACCTACAGACACCAACTTCCACGAATCTAGCTTTAAAACAACGGCTGCTTAACGAATGTCTTCGTATTCAGAATCTTCAAATCCAAACGGCTAAAAGTGCCATGGATGAAGCGCAGGAAAGTGCCAACGAGCACCAGGGAGCTATGGAAGATAAATTCGAATCTTTTCGGGAAGCTTGCCAGATTCAGCGCGATATGTTTGCGAAACAACTGGACGAAGCCATCACAACCTTATCGATTCTGAAACGCATTAATGCGACTAAAGAAAATAAAATTATTATGTTAGGCAGCGTTGTTATTACCAATACGCAAAAATTCTTTATTTCGGTGAGTTTAGGAGAAATTACGGTAGACGGAGAAAAGTATTTTGCTATTTCTGCCATGTCGCCTTTGTTTAAAGCCATGGTAAACAAAAATGTGGGCGATGACTTTAGTTTCCGCAATAATAATTACCACATAGAAGCTATATTTTAAGCAGGAATTTAAGTTTAAAAAGAAAGGTCGGCTTTTTCAAGCCGACCTTTCTTTTTAATGATATCTTAAATGTTTATTGAACACGCGTCCAGATTTGGCTCCGCCCGATTAAAGACACGCCGATATAACCTTTTACTTCTAATTTGTTCTGGTCCAGGAGTTTCATATAACACGAATACGTTTTACCACTCTGCGGATCATAGATGGTGCCGTTGTCCCATTTATCTTTTTCGTCCTGTTCGAAATTTTTCATAAAAACCATTCCCAATATAGGCCGGTTTTTTAAGCTCTCGTCCGGGTTATTTAAATCAACTTTGGTTTTGCCGTTGCGGGTAGGTTCTTGCATCCAGGCAATTTTGCCGCACAGTTTACTGCCACACTCATAAATTTCAAATTTAGCTTGTTTATCGGCATTCGTCCAGGTACCAACCGGCGTTATCGCTTCTTTTTGCACCAGCGATGTTAAAGTAAAAACCAAAAGCAATAGAAAGAAAAAGCCCTGTTTCTGCATGGTATTGTTGTTTAATAAAATTAATCTTGTCGAAAGATACAAAAATCAGGTTTAAGGCACAACTTGTTTTAAGAGTGCCGTTTCAGAGGAAAACTTTAAACATATATTAATATGATTCCGACGATAGATAAAAATAGGGTAACCCAAAAGCCGGTTTTATTACTTTGGCTGCATGGGCTTTATTTTGCCATACCCAGTATATGGCCCCTGGTGCACATGCCCAGCTTTTTAGCGGTTACCAGACCTAAAACAGATTTATGGCTGGTGCAAACAGTGGCCTTATTATTATTGGTGATGAGCGCGGTCTTTATAACGGCTGCTTTAACCGGCGAGTATCAAACTTATTTAGGCGTTTTGGCTATAGGCAGTACGGTTGCAATGGCCTGGGTAGATATTTACTTTGCTACTAACAATGTAATCTGGAATACTTATTTGCTGGATGCGGTAGGGGAGTTGCTACTTTTAATTGCCTGGATTTACTATCTTTTCAAAAAGAAAAGAGCTAAAATATAAGGTGCTGTATACCAGTATATTTAATAAAATAAATGCTATTTTTTGAAATAAATTTGTTTTAAAAAGTTGGCTCAGCATTAACCGGGGTTGTTTTCCGGAAAAAAAAGATGAAATAAAGTGCAATTATTTTGGAACCTTCCGGATTAAAAATTACTTTAGTATTTAGTAGTGAGTGCTACGGCTTTCGGCTATTAACCATAAGATATTTGGTGAACCCCCGGAAGTGATGTCGAATTTAAAGAAAGGAGGTATAAATGTCTAGTCCCAAACAAATTTTGTCAAGCCTGAACAATGTTGAACCTTCTAATGGTGTTCAGTTTTAAGACAGACTTTGGTCTGTTTTGAGACAAAACTTGTTCTTTAAGATCGAAAGATATTAGCCTTACCCAAGGTTATTGCTTGGCAAGATTTTAAAGGATTTTAAAAGCCTGACTGCGTCATCATCGGATGACTGGTCAGGCTTTTATGCTTTATAACATTTCTGAAGAGATGAATGTGAATATGGCACTTGCCAAATGCGGGATCAAATGGAAAGAATATATACATTAGCAAAAGTATGAATGGATGAGTATAGTAACAGCTAATAAATAATTTAAACATCCAAATTAACTAGCAGTACTTCAGACATAATGCGGATCATTGTATGTTTTTACATTTGTTTCGGTAGTTATGCCTCTTTTAAAAATAAAAACGGACTAGAAAAGAGTCGTAAGTTTAGTTAGTACAAAAAACAGAAATATGTCCTTAGCTAACTTAAAAACTGATTTTCATTAACTTATCGACAAAATTGAGAATGAAGAATTATTGTCTTCCTTTTACCAATTACTTGTTCAGAGAAGCCAAATCAAGAATGGACAGCTATGGGAAAGTTTGACTGATGAAGAGAAAAACGAGTTATTACTTGCCGACGAAGAAAGTAAAAATTCTAATAATTGGCTAAGTGATGAAGAAGTAAGGCAAAAACATCAACAATGGCTAAGAAAATAGTCTGGACTAAAAGAGCTGATGCGAAATTTGTTAAAATCCTGGAATATTTAAATGAAGTCTGGGGCAGAAAGTAACAGAAGCCTTTATTCATCGAACTTACGACTTTTTGGACCTACTTAGTGATTTACCTGAAATTGGAATAATTCAAAATGCCAGCAGAAACATTCGCGGTTTCACATTTCGAAACACTCTACTATCTTTTATAGAATAGAAAACCATAATATTATTTTGCTAAACTTTTTTGACAATCGACAGCGCAGAGATAAAAAATAAAACGAGGCCTAACACTATATGTATTCAGCCCTTGCTCTGCAACGGGTTCTAGATACATAGGCTTTAACAACAAGTTATTAGCAATCATCTGAACAAGCATCCATTTAACCATGGCACCGCCAAGACATGGCAGGCGGCGCCATATTTACTTTAAGAGTAAGCTTACAATTAATCCGGCTAACGCGTAACCCGATCAAAACGCTTATCTTTGCCGCGCTAATATTTTTGATTTTACATGCGCACTTCCACCAGAAGTTCTCAAAAATACTTACTGCTTGGCTCTAAATTACTGGTAGGCGGGAGCATTTTTTATTTTCTGTTCCGGGCAGTTTTCGGAGAAGGGTTTAAAGCGGAAGTGTGGCTGCACGATCTTTGGCAAGCTTTTAAGCAAGGGGCGGGCTGGCCCATAAGCATCGCGTTTGTACTTATTTTTCTTAATTGGGGTCTGGAAGCCTGGAAGTGGAAAAAATTAGCGGCTAAAGTAGAAAGTATTACTTTGGGGGCAGCTTTTAAAGCCGTATTAGTAGGTATTTGCCTGGGCTTTATAACGCCCAACCGCCTCGGCGATTATGCCGGCCGTATCATCGAACTCCGTACTGGGCAACGTTTACAGGCCTTTGGTGCTATTTTTTTAGGCCGTTTTTGTCAGCTATTCTGGACGGTGACCGGCGGCAGTATCGGCGTGCTGTACTTTATATTTATTGCACAAAAACAGTATGCCGGTTCTTATATTGGCTTAACTTTCAGTTTTCTGTTGCTTCATTTTTGTTTCTTAATCGTCTTATATCATCCCCGCATTATAACCAATGTGGTAGCCGCTTTACCCTTTCTAAACCGGTTTAAGCCTTATGTGGCAATTGTGGGTTTGTATACCAAATCCGAAATAAGCGTTTTGCTGGGCCTGTCGGGGCTGCGCTACGGTGTATTTGTTTTGCAGTTTGGCTTGTTGCTGTATGCCTTTGGCGTGCAAATTAGTTTGTGGCAAATAACTTTGGGCGTAGCCAGTACCTTTCTGCTGAAATCGGTGGTGCCATCGTTTTCGGCGGTAACCGACTTAGGCATGCGGGAATTATCGGCTATGTATTTTTTTTCTTTACTGCAGCAAAACAAAGCCCACGTAATGAGTGCCAGTTTAAGCCTTTGGTTTTTAAATATTGCATTGCCCAGCCTTTTAGGTTTGCTGTTTGTCTGGCGGTTAAAATATAAAAATCTAACTCTTAGTTAAAGCTCCCCAATAAGGCAAATTATTATAAAGCCAGGATTATAATGCCGCATAGAATGATAATCAAATATTTTTCTTTTTTTTGCTTGCCGGTTTAAGCCGGTTTTGGTAAGAATATCCTTGCCGAATAATAAAGCAGCATCCTTTGGCTTACTTTATTTTTATTCTGCAGCTTGTTGTTTTTAGCTTAATTGTGTTGTACGGATACGTTATTCTAAAACGTTTAGTGGCCTGGCATAAAATTCCTGAATTGCAGGTGCCGGAAAATGATTTTCCCCAAACTTTTTTATCGGTAATTATACCGGTCCGGAACGAAGCAACCAATATCCTGGCTTTACTACAGGATTTAAAGGCGCAAACGTTTACGCCCGGTTTAATGGAGGTTTTAATAATCGACGATGATTCGGACGACAATACTAACCTCCTGGTAAAAGATTTTGCCCGGACGGCCGCCTTTATCATCAAGTGTCTGCCATTAAAAGAATATACCCTAAAAACCGGCAAGAAAGCAGCCGTACAGGTGGGCGTGGCCCAGGCAACCGGCGAATTACTGGTATTTACCGACGGCGATTGCCGGGTGCCGCCCCATTGGCTAAGGCATACCGAATATTTATACCGGCAAAAGCAAGCTAAATTTATTTCCGGCCTGGTTTGCTATGATGCGCCAACTTCACTTTTCCAAAAAATACAGCTGGTAGAATTTGCTTCTTTAATAGGAGTAGGCGCCGGTTCTTTGGCCCTGAAGCAACCCAATATGTGTAACGGAGCCAATATTGCTTACCCCAAATCTGTTTTTAAAGAAGTTAACGGTTTTGCCGGCAACGAACATATTCCTTCCGGCGACGATGAATTTCTGATGCACAAAGTTTTTCAGCTTTATCCCGATTCGGTGCTGGTTCTAAAATCATCGGTCGCCGTCGTGTATACTGGGGCCAAAAAACGGGTTAGCGATTTTTTTGCGCAACGGGTAAGGTGGGCCAGTAAATGGCCGGCTTACAAGCAGAAAAAAGCTCAGCTTTTAGCCGTACTGGTTTTTAGTGTTAATTTTTTTATTCTGTTTTATTTTGGCTTATTTGTCTTTGGGCTAATATCCGGACTTAGCTTTGCCTTGGTTCTGGGAGCTAAATGTTTTATCGATTTACTTTTTTTAAAACCGGTTTTATCTTTTTTTCGGAAACAACGCTATTGCTTATACGTTATTCCCCTGCAGTTTATTTATATACCCTACGTGGTTTTTACGGCCTTAAAGGCTTTAAATGGCAGCTATAACTGGAAAGGCAGAACCATAAAAACTTAAAACAACAGCTTTTACGTTTTTTAGCTGCCATGTTTATTATTATATTATATAATTAAATTTCTTTACAACATGAACGATCTGGAATACGACATTATAAACGAACTATATTTTGTAACCGCTTTTAGGGACCTGGCCAGCACCTTAGATTTGCCCGATACTGAACTGAGCGCCAACTTGGAAGGCCTGGTGTTAAAAAATTATATCAAATGCTTTTATCCCGATCCGGATACCGAAATAGAATATAATGCCGAAGAGTTTTTCCAGAACTGCCGGAGTTATTATTTTCTGGCTGCCAAAGAAGGTTTGTTAGCCCATAATTCTAAGTAAATAAATGGATCAAATCAATTTAGGCGAAATAAGAACCTGAAAATCTTATAAATATTGATTCACTCCATTACTCAATCAGTCATTGTACCTAAATGGTTTTAACCCAAGCCGTCCAGCCAGATTTTCTTACCCCCGGACAAACTATCCGGCGCCGGCTTTTACAAAATAAACCGGCCATGGCGGGCTTATTCGTTATTGTTTTCGCCACGCTTATTGCTTTACTGGGTTATTTAATAATGCCGGATAAAACCACGAATGCCAATAATACCATTGTGCAGTTGCAAAAGAAAGCGCCGGGTTTTAAGGTGCCGGTTATTAAAATTCCCGCTGCGGAGGTGCCTGTTGCTACGGAAAATATTTTTTCTAAAATGTTGTTTGGTGAAAGGCAAAGTTTTTCCGAATATCCCTACCGCACCTATGTTATTCAGGGAGATTTTATCCGCTTAACTCCTTTTGAAAAAAATAATGCCTTGCCGCAGCAATCCCAGTTTTTTCAAATAAGCCGGGTTACCGGAGATAAAAGCCAGGACCTGGCCCTGAAAAAATTAAAACAAGATTATTTATATACCAAAACTTTCTGGCTCGGCACCGATAATGCCGGCCGCGATGTGTTAAGCCGTTTGATATTGGGTACCCGCATATCTTTGGGCATTGGATTAGTGGCCGTGCTGATATCGGTAATAATCGGGATTGCGGTGGGTGCCCTGGCCGGGTATTTTGGCGGCTGGGTAGATAAACTCATGCTGTTTTTCATGACGGTAGTTTGGTCCGTGCCGGGTATTATGCTGGTAATTGCCATATCGCTGGCTTTAAATAGTAAAGGTATTTGGGTTTCTTTTGTGGCGGTAGGTTTAACCATGTGGGTAGATGTAGCCAGGGTAGTAAGGGGCCAATTTTTAAGTTTGAAAGAAAAGACGTATATTGAAGCAGCAAAAGTACTGGGCTTGCCCCGATACCGGATAATTATCAATCATATTTTGCCTAATATGGTTGGACCACTGATTGTGATTGCTACGGCCAATTTTGCTTCGGCTATTTTAATGGAAGCTGGTTTAAGCTTTCTGGGTTTAGGCGTTCAGCCACCGGCACCTTCCTGGGGTATGATGGTGAACGAAGGCTTTCAGTTAATAGGTGCGCGGGCCGGTTTGTTTTTGGTTTTACTACCCAGTGCTTGTATAAGTCTGTTGGTTTTGTCTTTTAATTTGCTCGGAAACGGGCTACGTGATGCTTATGATCCTAAAATCATCCTTACCAATGCCGGAAGCTGATACAGCAGAAGTAAAAAAGGAGCTTAACTTAAAGAAATTAGAACTTGCGGCCTTACTGGAAATTACGCAAGCAATTAATAATAATTTGCCCGAATACGCGCTGTACAAAATATATCATTTTACCCTGCTGGCGCAATTACACATCAACCGCCTTACTTTGTTTGTACTGGAGGAAGAATGGGACTGTAAAGTATGTTTCGGAACAAGCTTTAATTTTAATAAGCTGGAAACTTTACCGGCCACTATTGCTAATCTGAAACAAACTACTTATATCAGCGAGCTGGAGCTGGACGACCGCTGGTGCGAATTTGAAATTATTATTCCGGTTTTTCAGAATAATAAAGTAATTGCCTTTGTCCTGATCGGGAATTCGCATGCTTATTACTCTGATATTGCGGCTTTGTCGTTTGTGCAAACCATCAGTAATATTATTATTGTGGCTATGCAAAACCGGAAAATGGCCAAGCAACGACTGGCCGAAGAAGCTATCCGGAATGAAATAAAAATTGCCCGGGAAGTGCAAACCATGCTGTTCCCGAAAAGCCTGCCCAACACCAGCGAAGTAGCCGTGCATGCCAGTTACATTCCGCATTCTTCTATTGGCGGTGATTATTACGATTATGTAGAAATTGATCCGGACCAGTTTTTAGTTTGTGTGGCCGATGTTTCGGGAAAAGGCGTACCGGCCTCTTTGCTGATGTCTAATTTTCAGGCCGGCTTACGCACCATTGTGCGCCAAACCAGCGACCTGGAAAAAGTAGTAACGGAGCTGAACTACCTGATTTACAACAATGCGATTGCCGAAAAATTTATTACTTCTTTTCTGGCTTGTTATAACCGAAAAACCCGCGAATTAAAGTTTGTAAACGCGGGCCACAACGCCCCGGTATTGCTTTACGAAGATAATTCGTATAAACTCCTGACCGAAGGGTGTACCATGCTGGGTATTTTCGAAGAACTGCCTTTTATTTCGGTTACTACTTTGCAAATACCCAATAAATCGATGATGCTGTGTTATACCGATGGGCTCACCGAAGTATTTAACCTGGAAGAAGATGAATACGGCCTGGAGAATACCATTAAATTTCTACAGAATTCCCGTTATATGAACTTACATAAAATGCACGAGGAATTACTGGAGGAAATTAAAGTACATAACCAGGGCAGTACGTCTTTTCAGGATGATATTACTTTGCTTTCGTGCCGGTTTAAATAAACAGTAGCTGTTGTTACTTAAGAACGCTTCTGTATTACCCGACAGCACTACTGTTATCATAATTTAAACCACTACAGCTAAACTATTTATCTTCGTGCCGTTTAGTCGTGTCTTTGGCTCAGTATTATAAATATTAGTATGGTTAAGCTGCAAACCGTTGAGATTTTTTAAAACGCCCCGTCTGGTATCGGGTTTACTTCCGGGCCTCACCTGGCGGCAACCCGGCTCCGGTAAAACTATTTATCTTACTTTCGATGATGGCCCGATTCCGGACGTAACCGAATTTGTGCTGGAAGAATTAAATAAATACCAGGCTAAAGCTACTTTTTTTTGTGTCGGAGAAAATCTCTTCCGTAACCCCATTATAGCGCAAAAAGTAGTGGCGGCGGGGCATCGATTGGGTAATCATACTTATAACCACCTGCGCGGCTGGAAAACGCCGGACCAAACGTATTTGCAGAATACGGCTAAATGCCAAAATGAGCTGGAAAAGTTTTATCCGGACCCAAGCCCTAAATTATTCCGGCCGCCGCACGGCCGGTGTACCCTGCAACAATACCGGCAATTAAAGGTAAACTATAAACTGATTATGTGGGATGTGCTCACTTATGATTTCGACGCTCATTTATCGCCGGAAAAATGTTTACAAAAAAGTATTTTAAACACAAGCCCCGGTTCCATTGTTGTATTCCACGATAGCTTGAAAGCCCGCCGGAATATGCAATACGTTTTGCCCCAATACCTGGCGCATTTTTCCGGTTTGAACTTTGAGTTTAAAAGTTTATGATCGTATCGCTTGTTTACTTTATTCTTTTCTTCGGCATTTTTCTGGCCATAATGGTTTTGCAGGAATTAAACCAGGTAAAACCGCCCGAACCCGGCTCTGACCGGCCTTTGGTAAGTATTCTGATTGCCGTCCGGAACGAAGAACTTAATATTATCCGCTGCCTCCAGGCTTTATCAGAACTAAATTACCCGGCTCAGCAATTAGAAGTTCTTATTGGCGATGACGCCTCCACCGATAACACTTATGCGCTTATTCAGGAATACATCCGCGATAAACCCCAGTTTACCTGTATTTCCATCCGCGAAAAACTAGGCCGGGCCAAAGGCAAAGGCAATGTATTGGCCCACCTGAGCAAATATGCCCGCAGCGAATATTTTTTTATTACCGATGCCGATATAGCAGTGCCCCCCAACTGGATTCAGAATATGCTGGCCGGACTAAAAGGTAATATTGCGATTGTTACCGGCATGACAACAATTACCGGCGATAAGTTCTTTTACCGGATGCAGGCCCTCGACTGGATAAATGCTTTGGGCTTAATGCAAATAGTATCGGATTTAAAACTGCCGGTTAGTACCATGGGCAATAATATGCTTATTACCCGGCAAGCTTACGAAGAAACCGGCGGTTACGAAAACATGCCCTTTTCGGTAACCGAAGACATTCAGTTATTTAGAAAAGTGATGAAACGCGGACATGGCTTCCTGAATATTTATCATCCCGGAGTACTGGCTTTTTCTACGCCGGCCCGCAATATAACCACTTTATTAAACCAGCGAAAACGCTGGATGCAGGGCATCTGGTATTTGCCCTGGTACGTTGCGGTTATTTTAATTATTTACGCTTCTTTTTATTTTTTTTGTTTTCCATTTCGCGCGTATTCTTCGGCATCCGTGGTAGCAGGTATTTTTTTTGGAAAATTTATTTTACAAACCTGGTTCAATTACAAGTGTTTACAGCGCCTAGATTTGCGTATGCCCACCTGGAATTTACTTATTTTTGAGTTTTATGTGATATTTGTATCCCTAACCACTATTGTTTTTTTTCTGCTGCCTTTTAAAGTGCGTTGGAAAGAGCGAAAATATTAGTCCGGCTATTACGTTCAGGTACTTATTATGTCTGATTTTACTTATATCGATTCGCACGCCCATATTTATGCCGATGCTTTTGGTGCCGACCGGAAGGAAGCTATCCGGAAAGCAACAGATGCCGGTGTGGCACAAATTTTAATGCCCAATATCGATCATACTTCGGTAGAAGAAATGCTGCGTACGGAGAGCGATCATCCGGGCACCTGCCTGGCCATGATGGGTTTGCACCCGTGCTCGGTACAGAAAAATTTTGAGCAGGAACTTTACGCGGTAGAGAATTGGTTAAGCAAACGCAAATTTATCGCCATTGGCGAAACTGGTATTGATTTATACTGGGACAAAACTTTCCTGACTCAACAACAAGAAGCTTTAAGAATTCAGGTGCGGTGGGCCAAACAATACCAAATTCCCATTGTGCTACATACCCGCGAAGCTTTTTCGGAAGTTTACGACATTATAGCGCAGGAACAGGATGGTTCTTTAACCGGCGTTTTTCATTGTTTTTCCGGTACCCCCGCCGAAGCCGAGAAAGTAATAAAGCTTGGTTTCTATATGGGAATAGGAGGAGTAGCCACTTTTAAAAACGGCGGCTTAGATAAAGTTATTCCGGATATTTCCCTGGATCATATTTTGTTGGAAACTGATTGCCCGTATTTGGCACCCGTGCCGTACCGGGGCAAACGGAACGAACCAGCTTATCTGCCTTTAATTGCCCAGCGAATTGCGGATCTGAAAAAAGATAATTTAAACCAGATAGCCCAAAAAACCACGGCGAATACGCGAAAATTATTTAATTTGTAATATGTTAATTCAGAAAGTACATCTTAATACCGCTACTACCCTCGAGCCGGAAGGTTCGGTGCTGGTGATCTATACCGGGGGCACAATTGGTATGGTGTACGATAAAGGTGCCGGCCATTTAGTACCCTTCAATTTCGGAGAAATTATGCAGCGCATGCCCGAATTGCGGCAACTAAACATTTCTCTTTCTTTAATCAGCTATAGCTCACCCATCGATTCTTCCGACGTAACCGATGAAGACTGGATACAACTGGCAGCTATTATCCGGGAAAACTACGAAGAGTACGATGGCTTTGTAATTCTGCACGGCACCGATACCATGGCCTATACCGCCTCGGCGCTAAGTTACCTGCTCGAGAATTTACAAAAGCCGGTAATTTTCACGGGCGCCCAGGTACCCATTGGTAAAATGCGCACCGATGCCCGCGAAAACTTAATTACCGCCCTGGAAATAGCTGTTTCTACCCGCCAGGGCCGGTGCATTGTGCCGGAAGTATGTATTTATTTCGGCGATTTATTGTTGCGGGGCAATCGTTCTAAAAAAGTAGAAAGCAGTCATTTCAACGCTTTTAAATCCGTAAATTACCCGGTTCTGGCGCACGCGGGCGTAAATATCGAATATCACCCCATGTACCTGCGGCCTTTACCTTCGGGGGCATTTAAAGCGTACCAGCAATTAGAACGGAATGTTGTCCGGCTGAAACTGTTTCCGGGTTTAGCCGAACGGGTAATCCGCAGTTTATTATCTACCGAAGGTTTAAAAGGGGTAGTTTTGGAAAGTTACGGCTCAGGTAATGCGCCCACGGCTCCCTGGTTTTTAAAAGCCATGCAGGAAGCTATTGATCGGGGTACCTTTATTTATAATGTAAGCCAGTGCGATGGCGGCCGGGTAGAGCAGGGACAATACCAGACCAGCAAGTATTTACAGCAAATGGGGGTAATTGGCGGCGCCGATATTACCAGTGAAGCTGCCGTTACCAAGCTGATGTTTGTACTGGGTTTGGGTTTGCCACCGGAGAAAACCCGCGAACTACTGGAAAGAGACATTCGGGGTGAAATATCGGAAGTACCCCTTTAATGAATATAATTATTAAGCGTTGAAATCTGAAACATTTGCTTTCTGCTGATTTTATCTCTTACTTTGCAGACAGAAACAGAGAGGTGTCCGAGTGGTTGAAGGAGCACGCCTGGAAAGTGTGTATACCTCAAAAGGGTATCGTGGGTTCGAATCCCATCCTCTCTGCTGATATAAAATAAAACCCGGTTTAAATCACTTAAGCCGGGTTTTTTGCTTCTTAGCGGGAATGTTAGGTAAACTATTCGTCAACATTTTTCAATCTTCATTAAAGACCAAATCGATTGTCGCATGAATTATTGTTGCATTAAAATTCTTCGGGTAAGCTTCTGTTAAAATTAAAAAAATACTTGAGCTAATTACCCGAAAATCTAAACAGTCCCTTCATCTATCTAACCGGTTAAAAAATAAAAATGTAAAAGCTTACTGATTTACCAAAGTAACTTTTTTCCCGGAACGTCCTTGCGCATTAAATACTTTTAAACTAATGATTCCTTTGGTAGAAACGGGCGCTGAATAGATAGGGCTTTTCTGGTCTGGCTCTGAACCATCGGTGGTGTACCGAATAGTAAAACCAGAATACATAACATTGGCTTTTACAACACCCTTACGGCTCTCTACACCCGGTTCAGGTATACGGTACTGATAGCCGCCCTGGTAAAAATCAAGCCGTGGCAGCTCCCGCCGACCTAGCGTACTGACAAAAGCCGAAAAAGCCTGCTGATACTGCTCATCTTGCCGGACAGAATCAGTAACCTGGGCCCAGGCTGGGTCCTGCGCCCAGGCTCTTTCGGCTAAGCCCATTAATTTTGGTAATAAAAGGTAATCCAGCAGGCCTTTTCGGCCCAGGGTTTCTGACCAGAGAGCGCCCTGTAACCCCACAATATTTTGCCGGCCCGCTGTGGTTAGTACTTTTTTGTTTTTAAATGCTTCCTGGGAAACCGGACGCCCATATTCATCTTCCGTCGTGGTTAGATAATAGTTATAAGGTATAAAGTAAAAAGGCTTATCTACATCTACAAATCCGGCCCAGTTCATACCGTGTTCATTAAAGCTTTTATTGTAGGCCATATCAAAGTACATGTTCGTTACATTAGATAATACTACTTTAAAACCGGCATTCGCTAACCGGTAGGCCAGGTCTTCGGCCCCCGTACCAATAATATTGTTCCAGACATCCGTGTGATAGTTCCGGTCAGCAACGGTAAGGTCTTCTACCCAACGCTTCCGACCGTTTATCATTTCTTTTTTAAGCCCGATTTCTTCCCATCCGGAGAGATACAGGTTCTGCTTTTTTAATATATTATTTACCTGCGTAAAATAATACGTCCATAAACCGCTTACCGATTTAATATTGGGATCTTGGGCCAGGAGTTTCTTAACCGCCGGCGACTTTTCCCATACACCTTCCGGCACTTCATCGCCGCCCATGTGAATAGTTTCTAGCGGCGCTTCGGCTTCCGCGTACATTTTTACTATTTCGTCTGTTACCTTACCAATAAACCGATAGGTGGAGGGCAAAGCCGCATTCATAACATTATCGCTCCAGCCTTGTACTGTCCGGTAAACGGATGCATCGGCCAAATCCCGGAGTAGATATTCTTCGGCTTCTGTTTTGAGATTCTTTTTCATGAAGCTACGGTAGCGGGCATCCATCGATTTAATGGCGGCGCGGGCGTGGCCGGGACTTTCTATTTCCGGAATAACCTTTATATGCCGGGCCGCCGCGTACCGCAGTATTTCTATGAAATCGTTTCGGGTGTAATAACCGCTGCCGTAAGTATTATCGCTATTGGGTCCCGAACCGTAGGAAGGCGGAAGCTTATCAGAACTGGTAAGCGTGTGCCCTCTGGTGGCACCTACGGTGGTCAGTTCCGGCAAGCCGGGTATTTCCAGCCGCCAGCCTTCATCATCGTTCAAATGAAAGCGCAACACATTCAGTTTATACAAGGCCAGCAAATCCAGTATTCTGAATATTTCTTCTTTGGGCTGGAAATTACGGGCAACATCCAGCATAAAAGCCCGGTACCCAAATCGGGGAGCGTCCTCTACCTGTACGGCCGGCACCAAAATAGAAGTTTGTTGAGCGGCCCACACTTCCGGCGAAAACAAGGTCTTAAGCGATTGTATACCGTAAAACATGCCTTCGGTAGAGCCTGCCGTAATAATAATATTTTTCTGATCAGTTGTTAAAATATAGCCGTGTTCGGGGGCACGGCCTTCTTTCAGATAAACAGAGCCCGATTTGTTTTTTGATATGATAGCCGGTTTTGTACCCAATATGCCGGCAAGCTCTTCGGCTAAAAGATTGGCCTCTTTTTGAAACAAGGGTGCCGAAACTATAGCTGTTTGGGTGTTGATGGTGAAAGAACCTTTATTACGTTGGTAACTAACTGGCGTGGGAAAAATAAGTGGGAGTTCCTTTTCCGGCACGGGCTTTATTTGTTCGTTGTTTTTATAACTATTAAAAGCAATGGCTGGCTCAATACTATTATTTTCGGGACTGGTGTTTTGGAGGAGAATACCTTTATCCGGATTAGTATGGTATACGATATAAAATCCGGCGGGCAGTTCGGTATAATTCCGGATATCCGGGACACTAATATGAATGGATTGCGTACTGCCGGGCGGCACAGGACGGTAAAGCTTTCCGGCCGTAAGCGCAAAAAGATCGCCGTTTACTTGTTTCAGATTAAAAGTGGCCGTATCCGCACTGTATAAAAAAGCCTTTTTTATGGAGTTGAAATAAATGGTCCAGCCGGTAGCCGGCAGCACCTGCGAATTCATGTTTTTCAACAGCAAAACCGGTTCCGGCAAAGGTGTCTTTAAATTTACCTCCCAACTATAAGTTAAGCCGGGGCTATTATTGGAGCTGGCAGTTTGCTGGCCAAAGGCAATAGATGTTGTAATAAAACAGAGCAGCAGGGTGTAAAGCGGGCTGCGTTTCCGGAAAATAAGTAAAGAATGATGCATGAACAAAAATACGGTTATTGTAGCGCTGCATATTTCCAATAATCCTGTTTTCAGGTAAAATAGTACAGGTTAAGATGCAAAAAACTTTTTACCTAAACTAAGTTGGCCAGCGCCTTTTTATCAGCCGCATTTTGCTTCAGCAAAAGCACGTATTCTTTGGGAGTAAGATTGTACTGCTTCATAAAACTTTTCGAAAAATAAGAAGGGGTGGCAAACCCAACCTCATACGCTACCTGACTGATATTTAGTTTGCCTTCCTGCAGCAACTGCAAAGCTTTTTTAAGGCGGATATTTTTAATAAAATCGTGTACTCCCAAATCAGTTAAGGTTTTAAATTTGGCATAAAGCACGGTGCGGCTCATAGAAGCGTGCTCACCCAGTTTTTTAAAATCCAGATCGGGTTGCGCTATGTTTTCTTCAACATAGCGGGTCATTTTCGCCAGGAAATCCTTGTCTAATTGGTTATAGTCCAGATCCTCCGGAATAAGCTGTTCTGCTACGGCAAATTTCCGCTTTATTTTATCTTGACTCACAATAAAGTTATAAATTACCCGGATTAATATTGGCTGGTTAACCGGTTTGGTCAGGTAAATATCAGCGCCGGCTTCGTAACCCAAAACCTGGCTTTCGGAGGTGGTTTCGCCAGTAAGCAGTAAAACAGGAATGTGGCTGGTAACCAAATTGCTTTTTATTACTTTACAAAATTCCAAACCATTCATTACCGGCATAATCAGGTCCGTAATAATCAGGTCGGGCTGGTCCGTAATAGCTATCTCAATGGCTTCCTGGCCGTTTTCGGCTTCTTTTATTTCGGATATTCCTGATAACAACACTTTTAAATAACTTCTTATTTCGGAATTGTCATCCACAATAAGAATGCGTTTTGATTGCAGTACCCGCCATAGTGCTGCCGGAAGTGTCCGTTCGGGGCCGTCAGAGATAAAGGTATTATGATTTGCTTGCGCACTAAGTAAAGTCATTTCTTCCGGCAAATCTTGGGCTTCTGCGAAATGGGGAGCAGGCACTGCTTTAGGCAACCTGATGCTAAATACCGATCCGTGGCCCGGCTTGCTTTCTATATCCAGGGTGCCTTTATTTACTTTGATAAAGTCGCGGCAAATTTGCAGGCCCAGCCCCGTACCGGTTTCCCCGGCTGTGCCCACCGATACTGGCGCATTAGGTTTTTGTAATTGTTCAATTTGTTGGGCAGACATGCCCATGCCGGTATCTTCGATAATGATGGCTATTTGGTGTTCCGTTTCCTCGGATCGCAAAATGATGTTGCCGGAAACAGGCGTGAATTTGATACTATTACTCAGCATATTCCGGATTACCGTATGAATCATCTGGTAATCGGCATAAATAATATGAGTGGAGCTAATAGCTACCTGACAACTTAGGTTTTTATGGGTAAGCTGTATCTGCGACAGGTAAACATTTTTCATCACCAGCTCGTGTAAACTAATTGCAACCGGCTGGTATTGCAGGTTCTTAGATTGCGTACGGGCCCAATCCAGCAGATTTATAACCAGGTTGTGTACGGAGTCGGACGACTTGCTGATATCCTGAACATAGGAAGCTATTTCGTGGTGGTTCAGGTGCGGCAACCGGGCTTTAAGAAGATCGGCCAGGCCGCTAAGCGCGGTAATCGGATTTTTAAGATCGTGCGCCAGAATAGAAAAAAAACGGTCTTTGGTCTGGTTACTGGCTTCCAGTTCCTGCACGGTTGTTTCCAGTTGCTGATTTTGGAACAATATCTGTTCCTGCTGCTGCAGAATTTTATTTGTTTTGTTTATAATTTCTTTGTTTACCTTTTGCAGATTTTTTTTCTGCTGCTTGATCTTCTCATTTTTCTCCTTTAAAAAAATATTGTTTTCCGATAACTGTTGCGTTCTTAAGCGTACTTCCTTTTCCAGGAGCTTATTGCTGTTTTTAATAGAGGACAACCGCAGATAAAAGACAGTGATGGTGGTTCCGGCCACAAAAAAAAGCAGCAAGGTTTTAAACCACCAGGTTTTCCAGAAAGGCGGTGTTATAATAAGCGCTATGCAGGCCGTTTTCCCGGACCATTTCTGATCATTATCCCGGCCTTTTACCTTTAACAAATAGCTGCCCGGATCCAGGTTAGTATACGTCAGGCTATTTTTATTTTCCAGGTAATGCCATTGATCGTCATAGCCCTCCAGTTTGTAGGCATATTGCTTTTTTTCGTTGGCCGTATAATTCAGCGCCGCAAATTCAAACGAAAAGGAAGAGTGCTGATAAGATAAAACAATCTTTTTGGCTTGGGAAACAGTTATTTTTAAGGGCGATTTATCCTGATTATTTACCGCCACTTTCACGTCTTTGTTAAAAAGCTGAAAATTAGTGAAAACAAGGGGAGGATCATACCGGATGGCTTTTATCTTATCCGGATTAAAAACATTAAATCCGTTGCGGCCCCCAAAATATAAAAAACCGCGGTGGTCCAGGCATTTTGCGTATTTAAACTCATCGGCCTGCAAGCCATCAGCGGTGGAATAATTCCGGAAACGCTTGGTTGCCGGATTAAACTTACTCAGTCCTTTATTGGTACTAATCCATACCATGCCGGCGGCATCTCCCAATACCGCTCCAATAGCATCATTCGGCAGGCCATCTTCGGAAAAAAAAGCGGTATTGTGGTTATTTTGCGGTTCAAACCGATTAAGTCCGAAATTAGTGCCCAGCCAAAGCCGGCCGTTTTTATCTTCCCAGATCGAAGTAATACTATTATTGCTGAAATGGTCGCTGCCGGGGCGAAATTTACTAGCGGTGGTATAAGTGGTAAAGTTTTTTTCAACTTCATTAAATTTATTCAGCCCGCCGCCGTCCGTGCCAATCCACAAATTGCCCTGGCGGTCTTCCTGAAGTGTAAGGATATAATTACTGCTGATGCTTTTGGCATTGTTCTGTTGGTTGATAAACCGGGTAAAACAATTTTTCTTTTCATCATAAAGGTTTAATCCGCCGCCATAAGTGCCCACCCAAATGCGGTTCCGGCTATCCCGAAAAACGGTATAAGCATAATTGCTGCTCAGGCTGCTGGTATCGGCCGGGTTATTGCGGAAATGCCGGTAAGTTTGCTTTTCGTAGTTAAATACCGTTAGCCCATCTCCCCAGGTTCCCAGCCAAAGATTTTTTTTGGCATCTTCGTTAATGCTTAAAACATAATTACCGCAAATACTGCCTGATTTTCCTGGTACATGGGTGAAATAACGGAACGAACCCTTAACCGGATTAAAAAGGTTCAGACCTCCGCCATCAGTACCAATCCAGATGTGGTGGTCGGAATCTTCAAAAATGGTATTTACAATATTGTTATTCAGGCTGTTATTCCGATGTTCGAACTTATAATGAGCAAACCGGGCTTCATCTATACTAACCATTGATATGCCGGCATTAGCCGTACCTACCCACATGTTACCTTTTGCGTCGCGCTTTATACAATTAATGGTATTACTCCCAATACTGGAGTTATCATCGTCGATGTGGCGATAGGAGGTGGCGGTGCCGGTGTTGGGGTTATAAATGCTCAAGCCGCCGTTTTCGGTGCCAATCCACAGATTGCCGGCCAAACCTTCTTCTATACACAGCAGAAAATTATGGGTGGCGGTATTTTCCTGGCGATTTTCATAAGCAACCTGGCGGAAACGCCGGCTATCCGGATCAAATTGGTTTAGCCCGCCGCCGTATGTGCCTATCCAAAGCCTTTTTTTACTGTCTTCAAAAACAAATTTGATGCGGTCATCCGAAAGGTTGTTCGGGGTATTACTTTGCTTATTGTAGCGCTGCAGAATTTGTCCGTTTGGGCTGATTACCGCTACCCCGGCCTGGGTAGTTCCTACCCAGATATTGCCCTGGTAATCTTCGGTAATGGCCGAAATAGCCGAATTCAGGTTATAGTGTTGGAAAAATTTAGTAGAGCTGTTTAAAACGTATAAGCCACTGTCGCTGCTACCTACCCAGATGTTCCCTTTCTTATCTCGGTATAGTTGCTGCATGTTCTGGCTCATAGTTCGGCCAGGAGGGAGCAAATTTTTTGCATAAAGAAACTTTTCCGTCTGCAGGTCCAAGGCATTCACGCCGCCATCCGCAGTAGCAATCCATAGGCGTTGCTGGTTATCCTGCAAAACGGCCTTAATATCGTTGGAGCTAAGAATGTTATTATTGGAGCTTCTCCGGAGGATACTAAAGTTATATCCATCATACTTATTTAGGCCGCCCCGGGTGCCGAACCACATAAATCCCTGCCGGTCCTGGTAAATACACTGCACCGCACTACTGGACAAACCATCCTGGGTACCCAACTGCCGGAATTTGAGGTTGTTTCTTTGGGCAAAAGTTGAGAATATAAGTAAAAAATATATATTAAATAAAATTATTGCCCTAATTTTCATTCACCAATCCCACTGAATAGATACTAACAAACGCCAGCTTACATTTTCTTGTTACCGGAGGCAAAGCATAATCAAACCGGTTCATCATTGCTCAGGTTTAGGAAGCTTTAATCTTAATTACTTAAGCCAGGATTAATAAAGATTTTAACTATTCCGGTCAGTAATCCGGAAGTCCAGAAATTAATAAAAGCCACTTTCCTACAAACCAAGATGCCTGAATTTTCCTGTCTGTAGTGCCTGATTATTACTTTTAAGAGATATTTATTACCAATGATTTCCGGTATTGCCGCTCTGTTATTGTAAAATTTATTTTACATAAATATTAAATAAATTAATGAATTTTAATAATTTTCATAAGAATATTTATTTAACATTTTAAAATAAGCAGGTTACGAACAGATTTACAGTAATTCAGGACTATTGGAAAGTTAAGAAATGATATAGTTAGTATACTTGCAAATAAGGTTTCCGGAAAAATTACGGACAACAGAACGGCACAAATGAGGCAAAAGCTACTTCCTATTTTAATTTTCCTGATAATTTTTGGTTTTAGTCTGCCGGCCAGGTCCCAAACATTCTTCGATGATTTTAAAGGCAAAAAGCTGAAACGATCCGTATGGGAGAAAGCAAATTCGAAATGGGGCGAGAATAAAGAAAAAGGAACGCACGGAGGCGTAATACCGGAAAATGTTTATGTGCAGGATGGCAACCTGGTAATTCGGGCGCACGGCAATTTGTACGCGGGAGATATAAACGGGCACGGCCAAAAAACGAAAGTAGGAGGAGCGGTTTTTACTAAGAAAAAATTTGCCTCCGGAAGTTATGAATTAAGAGCTAAGATTTGTCCGCAGGAAGGGGCTTTATCGGCTTTCTGGACTTACTATTATAAAAACGACACCACCAACCACGAAATTGATTTTGAGTTTCCGGGCCATAACCAAAAACCAAATACGCCGGCAAATTCAGATATAAACTGGGGTTTAATGACTAACTGGCGCGGCGTTAGTGATAGCCTGCACCGGAACGTGGATGCTTACTTCGGTAACCAGGCCGATGGAAACTACCACCTGTATCGGTTTGAATGGCACACCGGCTCAGATGCGGAAAGATCGCGGGTGGAGTGGTACTACGATAATAAACTGCTGCACACTGCCTACGAAATGGTGCCCAGCATCGCCTCAAAATTCTGGATAGGCATTTGGTTTCCTTTCTGGATCGGACAGGCTGATTTTGCCACGGATTATATGTATGTTGACTGGATAAAAATTACCGAATTTAAGGAGCCGGGTGATGTTCGTGATTAATGAGACCGATAAAATCAGGGGTTAATTATTAAAGCGCCAACCAACCTAAAGCTTTTAAATTTAAACAATTATATACTTACAATTTATTACTTAAAACTTTCCATTTACTTAAGTTTAAAAGATTTAAAACTAAAATCGGATAGAAATATGATGAAATGTTTTCCCAAAAATAGAGTTTCCCCCAAGGCATCTACTCCGGAACGGCGGCTGATTTTGCATACTGTACCGGTTTTTCTATCTGTGGCCTTGCTGATGCAGGCCGCCCCGGTAAAAGCCATTGACCAGCCTGTTCCTGTTGCCATAACTGTAAACGCCCAACAGCTGCCGATAACCGGAACGGTTACCGATAATGACAATACCACGTTGCCGGGCGTGAACATAATTATAAAAGGAACCAATACGGGCACGGTAACCAATCAGGACGGGACCTACCAGATAAATGCCGAGCCGGGGGCTACGCTGGTTTTTAGCATGGTTGGTTTTGCCACTAAGGAATTTGTGGTAGGAAACCAGCAGCAAATAAATATAAAACTATTAGCCGCCGAAAATCAACTAAACGAAGTAATGGTGGTGGGCTATGGTTCAAAGAATAAAAGCACATTTACCGGCTCGGCGGTTACTTTAAATGCCGAAGACCTGAATGAGTCGTCCCTTTCGGTGGCTAACCTGTTGCAGGGCCGGGCGGCCGGCGTACAGGTAACCCAAAATAACGGCACCCCCGGAGCGGCCCTTTCCATCCGGATACGGGGAACTAACTCTTTAAATGCCAATAGTGAGCCACTGTACGTAATAGATGGTTTCCCGGTAAGCGACCAGGTTGGGTTTTCCTTGAACCCGGATGATATTGCCTCTATTACCATTTTAAAAGATGCCGCTTCTACCGCCATTTACGGTGCCCGTGGTGCCAATGGAGTTGTCATTATTACTACTAAAAGTGGGGCAAACCGCAAAAGCAATTTAAGCGTGCACAGTTATGTAGGGATACAGCACGTAGTGAACCAGTTTGACCTGATGAACGGCTATCAGAACGCTATGCGAATTAATAGTATTGCCGAACAACAAGGCAATACTATTCCTTATTCGGCGGGACGCCTGGATTCCTTGCAGCAGGGCATTATTGGTACCAACTGGCAGGATGAGGTATTCCGGACAGCCCGGGTGCAAAATCATAATATTAGCTTTGCCGGTGGCAACAACAAAACCAATATTTTTTCCAGCTTCGATTACCTGGACCAACAGGGCGTAGTGGTACATTCGGGTTATACCCGGATTGGCGGACGGGTTAACCTGAACCACGCCGTTAACGATAAATTAAAAATGTCGGCCCGGGTATTTGGCAATTACGGTACCCAGAATGATCTGCCGCTGGCGCCTTCCACCATTAACGGCTTCCTGAAACAGGTGCTGAAAGCCAATCCGGCATCTACGTTCGACAGCGGCGTAACGCCTGACCGGGATGCCCGGAATCCGTTACATTTTTTTGAGGCAGTAGACAGGGAAAATACCACCTATCGCACCCAGGCTTATTATTCTTTACAGTATGAGCCGCTTAAAGGCCTGGTACTGCAAACCGATTTGGGGGCGGACCTGACCCACACCGAAGCTTCTTATTTTGCGCCTTCTACGGTGCCCACTGCTTCCGGCACCAACGGACAGGGTTCGTTTACCAATATTGATGAGCGCGATATGATTATCAACCCAACGGCCCATTATACCTTTTCGCGCGGCAATAATAACTTTAAATTACTGGCCGGGTACAACGGTCAGAAATATACTTACCGGGAAGTAGGAACTTCTGCCACCAACTTCAGCAGCGATGAGCTGGGTTACGAAAACCTGGGCACCGCCCAACAGTTTTCTTCTTATTCGGGCCGAACCCAAATTAAACGTAAAAGCTGGTTTGGCCGGATCGATTATGACTACAAGAACAAGTATATATTTACCGGTACCTACCGCATCGACGGATCTTCGGTTTTCGGGGAAAATAATAAGCTGGGATATTTCCCCTCCATTGCAGTGGCCTGGAATTTCGGGGAAGAAGATGTAATTAAAAATTCCGGTATATTTAGCGCCGGTAAACTGCGGGCCAGCTACGGTATAACCGGTAACGACCGCATTAGTTCCGGTATATCTTTAGCTACGTTCTCCAGCGATAACTCCACCAAATATACTTTTGATGGCGTCTCCACCGTTACCGGCATAGCTATTACGCGGCTGTCTAACCAGGATCTGAAATGGGAAGAAACAAATGCCTTAGATTTGGGCCTAGACTTGGGATTTTTCCAGAACCGGGTTATAATCGAAGCTGATTATTATACCAAAACAACGAAAGACCTTTTACTGGACCGAAGCATATCGCCGTCTACTGGTTTCCTGACCCGCTTTGGCAACGCCGGAGAAGTATCTAACAAAGGTTTTGAATTCTTTTTACAAACTACCAATATCCGGAACAGCAATTTTAACTGGAACAGTACTTTTTCTTACGCGGTTAATAAAAACCGGGTAGAATCTTTAGGGGCCAACAATTCCGATATCTACGTTGGCTCGTTTAAACCCGACGGGGCCGCCAATTTCGAAAGTCCTTTTATCATCCGGGTGGGTGAGCCAATAGGGGCTATTTATGGTTATATCTACGATGGCATTATCCAGGAAAATGATCCGGTTCTGACTACTACCCATCCAAATGCAGAACCCGGCGATCCCAAGTTTGTAGATGTGAACAATGACGGCATTGTAAATGCGGAAGACCGGGTGGTATTGGGTACCGGCGTCCCCAAAGTAAACCTGGGCTTTACCAACAACTTTACTTACAAAGGTTTAGATCTGAACATTGTATTGCAAGGCCAAACCGGCGGCAAGTTGTTAAATGTGCAGAAAGAAGATTTACTTAACCCGATTTCCGAAGGAAACGGTCTGGCGCAATTGGTTACCGATACCTGGTCGGAAACCAACACCAGTGGTTCTATACCGGCCCGTGGTTTTTACGGAAATGCCCACGGCGGCTGGGTAAACTCCCGGTTTGTAGAAAGTTCTGATTATGTGCGGGTGAAAAATATTACCTTGGGTTATACCATCCCGGAAGTTATCACCCAAAGATTCGGGGTATCGGTCCTCAATGTTTATTTAAATGCCCAAAACCTGTTAACCTGGACCAATTATTCCGGCCTTGATCCGGAAGTTGGTAACCTGGTCGATAATTCCCAGCAAAACCGGAATGTTGCGCGGGGCATAGATTTTAATGCGTATCCGGTAAATAAAATGTATCTGCTTGGCATTAAATTAACTTTCTAATATTATGGCAATAAAGTTTAAAAAAAATATAACCCTGCTGGCAGCCGTTATTAGCTGTACCGTATTTGCGTGCCAGAACGGGCTCGAAGAAGAAACCTTTTCGGTTTTTGATGCCAATACCTTAACTAATCCGGAAAATGGTGAACAAGCTGTAGTAGGAACTTACGCTGGTTTAAAGGATAATGGCGGTTATGGTTACTATGCCGGTTACCTGTACTGGCTTTACGAATATCCCGGCGATGTAGTAACCACTACGCTCACGGCCCGACAGGGCGTGCAACTGGACCAACTAACCTACGATGCCAGTAATGCGTCTATTAACGATGTCTGGACCAGTATTTACCGCCTAATTTCCCGGGCAAACGAATCGGAAGCAATCATCAGCAACATTGATTATGCTGGCAACGGCTCAACCGAAACTTTAAAGCAGCAGCACTTAGGGGAAGTAAGATTCTTACGGGCTTTAGCCTACTACGATGCGACTGCATTATGGGGAAACGTGCCGTTTTTGAATAAACCTTCTTCTGAGTTTACGGAAGCCGATGAAAATCCTACGCTTACAGATCAGGCCATCGTGGAAGCAGCCATGATTGCCGACCTGGAATTTGCGGAAGCAAACCTGCCGGCCGCTTATACGGCAGCCGAAGTAGCCCGGGCTACTTCCGGGGCGGCTAAGGCTTTGCTGGGACGGCTATATATGCGCCGGCTGGAATGGCAAAAAGCCGCCGATAAGCTGGCCGAAGTAATCGACCAAGGCTACGATTTGCGTACGCCGGCCGAAGGTGGAGTGGTATCTTTATTTGCCCGGGAGAACCGTTCGGACAATGAATTTATTTTCGTGCTGAAATCATCCAACGAAAGCGGTGCTTATGGGATTAACTCCAACAGTTTCGGGCAAAACTCTACTCCCTGGGATTACAACCGCGGTTGGGGTAATTTTCCGCTGAACCTTTCTTTTTATTCGATCTTCAATCCGGCCGATGCCCGGCGCGATTTGCTTACCGGCGTGTTTACCACTATTTACGGTCAGATTATGGCGGTACCCAAAGAATACGGGGGGGTAGCCGTAGCTGCCGACCGGGATACCATTCTGGCAACTTTTGTTTACAATTTAAAATATCCGCATACCGGTAATTATAATTATTCAGGATTTAATAATGTTACCATTCTCCGGTACGCCGATGTGCTCATGATGCAAGCCGAAGCGTTGAACGAACTCAACGGCGTAAACTCAGAAAGTTTAAACCTGCTTAATATGATTAGGAACAGAAGCAATCTGCCGGCCTATACCATGGCCGACTTTTCTTCTAAAGATGCCCTGCGGGATGCTATATTTGAAGAGCGCAATAAAGAATTTTTTATGGAGGGCAGAAGGCGCGACGATCTGATCCGCTGGGGAAAATCGGCCAGTAACGGAACTAACCCGTTGCTTAAGTTTAAAGAAAAAGTGGTGCCAACCCTAAAAAATCCGGCTACTTACTCCGATGCGGTTAATTACGAGTTTTATCCTTATCCGCAGAATGAAATTCAGAGCAACACCTCATTAGATGCCAGTGCAAACGTAGGCCGGGTAAAATAATTTATATCCTTATGTATGCGGAAAAAGATACTGAACCCGGTATCTTTTTCCTGTTTTATGATTTTATAGTAATTACAAACTTTTACCGTGTGTTAAAGAAGAAGAAAAAAAATATTGTCTGGTCTTTTCTGTTCGTGCTGTTAGTTGGGGTTTTAAGTTTTTTATGCAAAAATATATTACTGAATATCTTTATTCCGCTGCAAGTAAAAAATATTGAACTGGTCAAATTACCTTCTAACCGTTTACGGTTTCAGGTAAACGTAAAGGCCAGTAGAGATTGTGATGCGGTAATCCAATACTGGATGCAAGGCCGCCAGGATACCTTGTATACAAAAGTATCGGCAGCCAAAAAAGCGCATCAGCTCTTTATTACTACTACGGAGGCCAGAACGCAATATAAATTCCGGGTAATAGTAAAAAATGCAGCGCAAAAGGCAAAAAGTAAAATTTACCCTTTCCAAACCGAGCCTATTTACCAGGCAACACCTTATTTTACCTTAGAACATGTAGATCCTAAGATAAAAGCAGAGCTCCAAAATAAATACTTCCTGACCCAAATTCTTACGGAACCAGGGTCGGTAGTTATTATTGATAATAAAGGAGAAATTGTATGGTATGAACCATTTCGGAAAGGCGTAAAAGTAAGTCACTGGACCCCGGATAAAACGGTACTTTGCATTGTTGGCCCGGAGAAAATTCCTTCTTCGGGTGGCGATGAAATCATTGAACTGGGGCTGGACGGCCAGGTACTCACCCATCTGCAGAAAGGGAAAGGCGACATGGACAAGCTGGTGCACCACGAAGTGCGAAAAGATAAATACCGGAACATTTATGCCCTGACATTTACAAAGAAAGTAGCTGACCTTTCTGCTGTGAACGGGCTAAAACAGGATACTCTGCACGGCGACGGCATTGTGGTATTTAATAATAAAGGAAAAAAAATTTGGGAGTGGTCGGTATTGGACCACCTGAACCCCCTGCAGGACCCGGAAATACTGAAACATAAAAAAGATTGGGTGCACGGCAATGCTGTATACCGGTTAAACGATGATAATTTTCTGATGTCGTTCCGGGACTTAAATCAGATTTGGAAAATAGACTATAAAACCGGTAAAGTTTTATGGAAGCTGGGCGAAAAAGGAGACTTTGCTTTAAAACCAAATTTAGTATTCAGCGCGCAACATTATATTCATCCCACGCCCGAAAATAACCTGATGCTGCTGGATAACGGCGAGCTCAACCACCTATCGCGGGCTATGATTTTTAACTTAGATACCATTAACCAGGTAGCTAATGCTAAAAAAGTAGTAACGCTTCCCCCGGAGTATTATACCACCGCCAAAGGCAGCGCAGCACTTTTTGGTAAGCATAACGATAAAGTGCTTTTTTGTTTAACCGATCCCAGGGCGTTTTTAATTACGGATTTTAACGGGGAAATACTGTGGAAAGTACAGGTAGGAGGTGACCCGTACCGGCTGGAAGAAGTACCTGATTTATTGTACAAAAATCCGCAATTTTGATGGGAGCAAGCGTAAAGCCACGCGAAATGCAAGTAATAGCAGCCGCGGCGGCCATCTTTGCCCCATCCGTTTTTCTGGTTATTCTGGTATCAAACATAATAAGTAAATACCAGGAGAAACGCTTTATTAAAAACTTTTTAAGTGGCATTAAAGCCGTAGTAGTTGGCTTAATTGTCGTTTCTGCCTTGCAGATCATCCAACACAAAAACTTTAATGGGTGGCTGACCGGCACCCTGCTGGGATCTTTTATCCTTAACTATAAATATAAAATTAGCCCGGTGTACCTGGTTCTGGCTGCCGTGCTATTAGGAGTTTTTACAAATTTACGGTAACAGAATTATTTATGTATCAATATGCAGGCATCCAGATTATAGGCACGCAACGTTCGGGGTCTAATCTTTTACGGGTTATACTGGACCAGTCGGACAAAATAGCTTCTCCGCATCCGCCCCATATACTTACCACTTTTATGCCGTTGTTGCCCCTGTACGGTACTTTAAACAGCGATTCTTATAAAATTCTTGTTGATGATGTGGTTAATTATGTAGAAGCTAATCCGGTGCCCTGGGAAGGTATTAAGTTAGATAATACCCGTTTATTTAATCGCTCCCGGCAGTATACTTTGCCCGAACTTACGCGCTGTATTTACGAAGAAGCTGCCGGTAGTAAAAATGCCCGGTATTGGTGCTGCAAAAGTATGGCCAATGTGCACTTTGCCGATGAACTGGAAAAAGCGGGACTGAACCTAAAGTACGTATACCTATACCGCGATGGGCGGGATGTGGCGGTTTCCTTTAAAAAAGCGGTAGTAGGAGAGAAGCATACCTACTTTTTGGCCAAACAATGGCGACACGACCAAGAAGCCTGCCTGCGCCTGGAGGCAAAAATGGACCCCAGCCGCTTTTATAAACTTAGTTATGAAACCCTGATTAGTAATCCTGCAAGTACGGTAAAAAGCTTATGTGCTTTTTTAGATATCCCGTATACCGAAGCGATGTTATCGTTCTACGAATCCAGGACCTCCCGGCTAACCGCAGAAGCCGGTGACATGTGGCGCAATCTGAAAAAGCCTATTATGCACCATAATACCGGTAAATACCAGCAGGAATTCCAGGAAAAAGATCTGGAAATATTTGAAGCGGTAGCCGGTGAAGTACTTTTAAAGCTAGGGTATTCTTTGCATAGCAACGCGCATCAGAATAACTATACAACTAATTTTATGGAACTGCTTTCATCCGAAAACATTAGTTTGTATAAGGACTTGAATGCCGCTTTAAAAAAAGAAACCTTGCAAAAAGCCAAACCGTCTGATCTGGAAAACCGGCGGGCCCAGGAAAAGATTATTGCCGATATTAAAAGCCGGGCGCTGGTTTTCCAATAAAGAAAATATTTTATTGTAAGACCAATTGTGATCGGTGTTCGTGTTTGATCAATTTTCTGGTTAAAAGTAAGGGCTAAATAATTACTGGCAGTTCGGGCTTATAGTATAAAGTCAACCCTGAACTAAATTTTAAAGCATCATCTAAGTTAGTTTAGCGTTTATAGAAAAATATCGATTTTAATTGCCAACATGATAGACTCGTCTCCCCTTATTATCACACTGCAATTAGATCCGGCAACTTTTGCTTTTTTTAATGCTTTAAGGCAAAAGCACTTTCCGCCCGCAATAAATTACCTGGATGCGCATTTAACTTTATTTCATCATCTACCACCAGAACCCGCCATAAACGAATTGCTGGAGAAAATAGTAACAAAACAAAGCCTCATTCTCCTGGAAGTTGCCGGACTTATGAAACTGGGCCGGGGCGTAGCGTACCGGATAAAAAGTGAGGAGTTAATTGGTTTGCACGAATATTTAAAAAAGCAATGGCAAGAGTGGCTTACGCCGCAAGACAAACAAAAATTAAATCCCCACATTACGGTACAGAACAAAGTAGATGCTGAAAAGGCTAATATGCTTTACCACGAGCTGGTTGCTGCCGAATATCCTGTGGTAGCCGAAGGAATAGGATTAAGTTTATGGGAATATAAAGGCGGACCGTGGCAAAAAGTAAAAGATTATGCCTTTTTGCCGCCTAAATCTATATAGTTTTAACTTGCGTTTAGCAGTAAAAGTTGCTGGGCTATGTTTATGTATCAATGTTAGCTTGCTGCGTAGGGCAAGTATGCTGCTATCGTAAAAAGCCCTACCGAAAATATTTCTAACAGCTTAATCGGAGAGAGCTGTATAGCTAAAGCCGCCTATCTTCTGCCGCAATACTTACCTGCAAAAGCTTCTTGGTTGTTTGTGGCCCTTCCGGAAACTTCATTTTGTAATTCTGAAAAGATAAGAAAGTAGATTACTAAACGGCCTAAATTAAATTAGCATATTTGCATCTTTACTTCTAATAAATGCAATTAATCCAAAAACAGCGCCTGGCGCTTAGTACTTTTTTCTTTCTATCGGGTTTTACCTTTTCCAGCTGGACTTCCCGCATACCGACCATTAAAGCTGCTTTAGACCTGAATGAAGCCGAATTAGGTTCGGTTCTATTAACCATGCCAATTAGCTCCCTGATCGGACTTCCTTTATCGGGCTGGCTGGTTTCTAAATTAGAAACCCGGATCCCTTTAACCATCGGTCTACTGATAAATTCTGTTTGTTTGTGCTTTATCGGTTTGGCCCAAAGTACCTTCACCTTAGTTATCACCTTGTTTTTGTATGCTATGAGTATGCGGATGTATAATATTGCCGTTAATACCCAGGCTATTACGCTGCAAAAACAATTCGATAAAAAGATTAATGGCTCTTTTCACGGGCTATGGAGTACCGGCGGTATTGTGGGCGTAGGTTTTACTACTTTACTTATTTCTTTGGGCATAACCATTGTGCCGCATTTACTCATAGTTTCCGGCATTGCTATTGTGGTCATTTTAGTTACCTTCCGGTTTTTACTGCGCAACGACCGGGCTACCTCGGGTAATAAATTGGTGGTAGGCAAGCCCGATCCTTTTATTTTATACCTGGGTTTAATGGTATTTTTTGCTGCCATCTGCGAAGGTGGCATGTTCGACTGGAGCGGTATTTACTTTCAGCAGATCGTTAAGGAAGAGGTTTTTACCTCCGGGTACCTTATTTTTATGGCCTTTATGGCGCTTTCCCGTTTCCTGTCCGATCGCATCATTCAACGGATGGGTATGCCGGCCACATATATTATGAGCGCCTCTTTTATTTTTATTGGTATTGTGCTGGCTATTATGTTTCCGCGTTTCTGGCCAGCCATGGTTGGTTTTTCCCTGGTGGGCTTTGGTACCGCTTCGGTAGTGCCCATGACTTTTACCTTAGCCGGATCTTCTAAAAAATATTCACCCGGTATGGCCATTTCGCTTATTGCCACTTTTAGTATTGTGGGGATGCTACTAGGACCACCTATGATTGGTTACCTGGCCCATGCTTTTAACCTGAAAGTATCTTTTATGGCTTTTGCTTTATCCGGTATTATGCTGATTCCTATTTCGCAGTTATTTTTTAAGCTGGAGCGGTAATTTCAATTATGTTTTCACTTCTATATTCAAAACAAATATTTCAGTCCTCAATCAATCTTTATTAAATACCCTATTTCTTTTCTATAAATACCATAATTCTGGTTTTTAAGTGAGTTTATGCTGGTGAGGATATTTTATCTCTCTAAAATTTAACTTTATTCTCCAAAGATAACACCCGTGAGTACGCCATCTTCAATGACAAAAAGAAAGGAAGCATCCAGATTCGTTCGGGTGGAAATGTTCGTGTTGGGGTTCTTGGTTAAAGTATATAATCGAAAGAATATCCTGCCATCTTGGTTAGCTTTAAAAGATTGCGGATAAATTTTTTGTACCCGGCTGGCCGGATCGCCTACCCGAAAGTTAAACATATCTGTTTTATTTGTTCGTCCCGGGCTGGGCGTTCGAACTATGAAATTATCATTAGTAATTTGGAAGTCAACCAGATAATTTCTGTTAAAAGCGAATTCGGCCCCATTATATTTATAAACGGTGAGATAGATATCATCTATTTCGGCATACTCCTGGGTAATACTTAATGGTTTTCCCAATGCTTTTATTAAACCGGAAGGCGTCCCCAAGGGGTTAAAAGCTGGCTCTGAATTTTTACCACCGGTTTTCAGAATGGCTATTTGGTCTAATTGTAATGCATTGGGAGTTATTCCTGTTTGGGCAAATATGCTGTGGCATAACGCATATAGCCATACAACTAAACAGACCACGATTACCTTTTTCTTATTATTTAACATCCGGAGTTTAAGTACTATAACAGAAATAATGAATGTGTGAATAAATTTTTGATTGCCTAATTTTTACAAGCTTATTTGACTTAAACTAATTTAGTCCACTTACTTATAAGTAATTAAATAATATTGATTTAAGCTAAACAAAAAAAGCGTAAAAAATTTATAATCGAATACTATTCAGTCATTTACGCATTCACTCAATCACTCATTTACTTATTGTATCAATCTGTTAAAGATAAGCTAATTCAGACATTTCTTTCGCTTGTAACAATATCAAACTACATCAGGTTAAAGATAACAAATTCATATTTCTGAATACCCGTATGATTACACGACGAACTTTTATGGCCGCGGGAATTAAAGGCGCCACGGCCGTGGCTTTAGCTCCGGTAATGCCGGTATTTAGTACAACTTTAAACTATTTTTCTATTGATAATTATATGGAGTCAGCGCCAGATCATGCTGCTGCTAAAAAACGTTTCCGGCCATCGCAACGCTTTGGTTTAGGAGGAGTAGCCATCGGAAATGCCTTCCGGCCCACTACCGATGAGCAGGCGCAGGAAGCTCTGGAAGGTGCCTGGGCCGCTGGGGTCCGGTATTTCGATACTTCTCCCTGGTATGGCTTGGGATTAAGCGAACGTCGCTTCGGGCATTTTCTGCATAATAAAAAGCGGGAAGCGTATGTGCTATCCACTAAAGTGGGGCGTTTGCTTAAACCCACGCAGGATATTCCGAAAACCATGTGGCAAGTGCCGGCTCCTTTTAAATATGGATACGATTACAGTGCCGCTGGTGTACGCCGTTCCGTGGAAGA